>Ga0180009_10005893_pt1 | contig 13010 bp, 12 predicted proteins | sample OS_PC_MetaG_FD_123537 | JGI IMG/M metagenome (GOLD analysis project Ga0180009, IMG submission 123537) | Groundwater microbial communities from the Aspo Hard Rock Laboratory (HRL) deep subsurface site, Sweden - OS_PC_MetaG | ecosystem: Environmental > Aquatic > Deep subsurface > Groundwater...
ATAGGAAAAATTGATCGAGAAAGAATTGCAGCGATAATTCGTGGCACAAAAGGTACCATATCTGTTGACGAGGCTGCCGGAATTTTAAATATTGCGTCCACAGATGCCGCAAAAATGCTTTCTCGATGGGCAAAAAAGGGGTGGATGTCCCGTGTGCGCCGCGGTCTTTATATTCTCATACCATTAGAATCCAGAACAGCGGATGTGCCGCTTGAAGATCCATGGCTGGTTGCAGAACGTCTTTTTTCGCCTTGCTATATCGGCGGATGGAGCGCTGCTGAATATCTCGACCTTACTGAGCAGATTTTCAGCACTGTCATGGTAATGACTGTCCAAAAGCCAAGGGATCTAAGGCCGAAAATAAAGGGAACAAGCTTCATGCTGCGCACTGTTTCTGAAAAAGCCATGTTTGGTCTCAAGCCTGTATGGAGAGGACAGGTAAAAGTACCTGTGTCTGATCCCACGCGTACAATACTTGATATGCTGAGCAATCCTGTTCTTGGCGGTGGAATACGTTCCGCCAAAGATATGTTTATCAATTACTTACGTTCAGAGAACAAAAATCTGGAATTACTGATTGAATATGCAGAACGGCTGGGGAACGGTGCCGTATTCAAACGCCTCGGTTTTTTATTGGAAAAGATTGCACCTGATGAAACAGAAACTATAGATCAATGCCGTGCAAGGCTTACAGCAGGTAACACTAAACTTGACCCAAAGCTCAGCAATGAAAAGCTGGTTACCCGTTGGCGGCTGTGGGTACCGGAAAACTGGAAGCAGATGACCCATAATGATTGATAAATCGGAAATAATGGATTTCTCAAGGGAGTAAGGAACGCTGTAAGGCTCCAATGATGCTGTGATACATGGGCATTGCAAAATCTTATTATTAAGTTTTTTCCTGCTCTTTCTTGCCTTCCTTGATAAGATTTTTTGCCACTTCAATATCATACGCGTCGATTGGATTGCGTTTCTTATCTTTGTAAGCGGCAGTTGCTTTCACTATTTCATCATGGGCAACCCATCTTTGTTTGTCCCATATTTCAGGTGCATCTGCATTCCAGAACTTGAAGCATATTTTGTCATGAATTTCGCTAACATACATGCGAACGCGTTTGTTGTCCGGAAATGGATAGTAATAGAGTCCTAATTTATCTTTCATAAATTCCGATTCCTTGACGGCTTCGTAAAAAGCCCATCTGCGGCGTTGTGCTTCACCTTTCGTCATTGCGACGTACTAAATGTACGCCTCTCTCCTCAAGATTCGCACGCCTTGCATATGAACTTTTTACAAAGCCGTCGATTCGAAGAGCTTTTGCTAAGGGTGAACTCGTAAAAAAGTATTTGTAAACAGCATTGACTATTTTGGGTAAAGCGAACAAAATTATATTTTTTACGAAGGCATCATATTTAGTAAGGCTTGTCAATGAAAACCATTTGTTTCATTAAACTAAAATGTTACACAAGTTTTGTTTGACAGTATTCTTTGTTCATGAGAAATTTGAGTTACATTTACCCTAAGATTTCAGAAATCTATTAAGGCAGGTTCATCCATGAAGCCGGCATTCAATTCAGCTATTAAGCTTTTCGCAATATTTTGCATGACTTCTGTTTTCTGCATAAACGGGGCACTTGCTGATGATATTCGCAGGCCAGTTGTTGCAGGCAGCTTTTATCCTTCCAATCAATCCGAGTTGATCCAGACCATTGATAGTCTGGCTGACCGGGCAAAAAACACTCAGGTAAAAATTCCATCAGGAAAATATTTAAAGGCTCTCATACTGCCACATGCGGGATATCCATGCTCCGGTCTTACAGCAGCCCATGCGTCACTTGTACTCAGCGAAAAACAGTTTGACAAGGTTATTTTGCTCGGTCCTGATCATCACATCGGTTTAATAAACGGAGCAATCAGCGATGTGTCTGCCTACCAGACTCCTCTCGGCACAGTCAAGCTGCATAAAGACGCAGCGAAACTGCGTAACCAGTCTGAGTTGTTTAATTCAAATAAGAGTTCTGATCTTCGCGAACATTCACTGGAGGTATTGCTGCCCTTTTTACAGCATTATTTAAAGGAATTTGAGATAATTCCGATTGTAATCAGCCAGGGTGATATTGACGGAATAACTAATGAAATAAATATGTTTATAGATCAAAATACCCTTGTTGTGGCCAGCTCGGATCTTTCCCACTATCAACAATATGATCTGGCTGTAGAAACAGATAAAGAAACCATTAAAATGATATTAAATCTGGATGCAGACAAATTGATGAAGGGTTATAATTATGCGTGCGGGAAAGTGCCGATTCTTGTTCTTGTCAGCCTTGCCCGGCAATATGGATGGCAGCCGGTTCTGTTGCATTATTCAAACAGTGGCGACACCTGCGGCGGACGCAGTAAAGTTGTCGGCTATGCAGCCATAGCATTTTATGGAGACAAGTATATGGAAGACAAAAAAAGTGAGGTTCGCAAATTTTCTGATAGTCAGGGACAGGTGCTGGTAAGGCTTGCCCGGCATACGCTTATGAAAAAGCTAAACAAAAAGATAGACACTGTCGAGGCCGAAACCCTGGAAGAAGCGCTTAAGGAAGATTGTTTTCAGGAGCATTTCGGCACTTTTGTTACCTTAAAGATTAATGGTCAGCTTAGGGGTTGCATTGGGAACATAACCGCATCTGAATCCTTGAAAGAAGGAGTCAAGCGTAATACAATCAGTGCTGCTTTTCATGATCCTCGATTTTCTCCACTGAGAGATGAAGAGCTGGAGCATGTTGATATAGAGGTAAGCATACTCACCCAGCCGGAGCCACTAAAATACAGAGACGGCGATGATTTGATTGCAAAACTGCGCGTTAATGTAGATGGTGTAATTATCCAAAAAGGCTTTGCCGGCGCAACTTTTTTGCCACAAGTATGGAAACAGCTGCCCCGACCTGAAGAGTTTTTGAGTCATCTTTGCATGAAAGCAGGGATGTCGGCAGAAGCCTGGCGAAATGATAAACTGGAAGTTAAGATCTACCAGGTTCAATATTTTGATGAAGAAAAATGAACGCGCTACACTGCTGGTTGTCATTGCCACCGGTATTTCTTCGATTGTAGTACAATTAATAACCATACGCGAATTTCTCGCCCAGTTCCACGGTAACGAGTTTGTCATTTCTTTAATACTTTTCAGCTGGTTGATGCTTGGCGGGATCGGAACTCTTAGCGCTCATCTATTTACACCACGTTACTGGCAGCCCACTTCAAGCCGGTTGAGCTGGCTTTCTTTTATTCTGGCAGCTCTGTCCGTGATTCAGATTTTTATTATTCGTGAATTACGAGATTTTTTCTTTGTTCACGGCAGTTCAGTTGGCTTTTATCCCACCCTTGCCTACATTTTTTTTACAATTGCTCCATACTGCCTGCTTGTAGGTTTTGTTCTTCCTTACAGCCTTTTTGTGTTAAGAACAGCAAAGCCGGATTATTCGGGTGCACGCATTTATATTGTTGATAATATAGGAGATATAACTGGAGGAGCTTTTTTTTCATTTGCTCTTGTTTTTCTGGTTACGCCGTTTGAGGCTATATTTCTTGCCAGCCTTCCGCTTGTGGCGGCATCATTTTTTCTTTTTTCAACAACCGAAAAGCAGAGAAAATATTTAAAAATTATTCCGGGCGCTGCTGTCACATTATTAGTATTAGCAACTGGCATTTTTTTCGAACCATTTTCGCTTGCGCCTTCCGAGGGGAAACTGGTTCATTATCGTGAATCCCGTTACGGAAGGATTGCCGTTCATAAGGATAATGGACAGTATACTCTTTTTATTGACGGAGTCCCTGTATTAAGCAGCCAGAATCAGAGCATTGCGGAAGAGACTATCCATTACCCCATGGCTCAACTTAACAATCCTCAACGCATCCTCCTGATATCGGGCGAGGGTGGAATTATGAAGGAACTGAAAAAATATGGCCTTAAAACAGTTGATTACGTTGAGCTTGATCCTGATATTATCTCTGTCCAGTTCAAGTTCGGTCTGATCGAAAATATTGAAGGATTAAACGTAATCAATCAGGATGGAAGGGCTTTTCTTGCGGATTCGGATAAAATCTACGACGCTATTGTCTTAAATTTGCCTGAACCAGACACATTTCAAGTCAACAGATTTTTTACCGATCAGTTTTTCAGCCTTGTAAAGAAACGCCTTGCGCCGGATGGTGTTTTGAGTTTTTCTATGGAAGGTTATGATAATTACCTTGCCGAACCACAGCGGCAGAAGCTTTCTTCTCTATACAATACCGTAAAAAATCATTTTAAGCATGTTTTGCTTATGCCAGGGTTGAAGATATTTTTTCTGTGTCAGGATATTTCAATCAAAACAGATATCCCTGCGAGACTTAAAGAAAAAGGCATTAATACTCTGTACATACGTGGCTATTATTACGGGAATCTGACTAAAGAAAGAATTTCAGGCTTAAATGATCTGATGGATCCGAATACACCAAAAAACAGCGATAATTCTCCTTTTTTGATGAGGCTGATGTTTTCACAGTGGTTTGCCAAATTTTCCAGTTCACCTGTCGGATTTATTGCTGCTCTTATTGTGCTTACTTTTATATATCTGTTTCGTATTAAGCGGGAAGAATTTGTACTTTTTTCAACAGGAGCAATGACGATGGGAAGTGAAATACTGGTAATCTTTGCTTTTCAGATATTTTATGGTTATATATATTTTCAGATAGGAATAATTATAACTGTCTTTCTGGCAGGTCTTTTACCAGGAGCATTGCTGGGCAACAAACTGCGTGAAGGGGGAAAACACATACTGGTTCTGACCGATGGTCTGCTCGTTTTCATGATGGTTATCTTGATGCTGGCGCTGAAGATGGGTGGGGATCGTCTGCCTTCATTCTTTTTTCTTATTTTCGGTTTCATGGTTTCTCTTGCATGCGGGTTTCAGTTCCCCGTGGCTCTACGTTTGGGAGGAGGCGGAAATTCTGCTGTAACCAGATCTTTTTCAGCCGATTTAATAGGTGCTGCCTGCGGCACCCTGATTACCAGTTTGGTACTTTTGCCCTATTTTGGGCTTATCTGGGCCACGGCAGGATTGATAGTTTTGAAAGTGGCAAGTTTGATTGTTATTGGAACGCGTAATGAAAAATATAAACAGAAGGGATTTTCTTTACTATAGCGGAGCATTTCTATCCACTGCGATGTTTGCCGATGTATGCCGGTCTTTTGCCGGGGACGGACATGTTACGTCTGGTCCTGATGATATCAGCGGCAAGATATTCAAAAATGATGCACCAAAAACATTGTGGAAATGGTCTCATGAAGGATTCCTTTACAGCAAGATAGAGAATAAAAAAGTAGTTTGCGGAATATGCCCCAACCGCTGCATACTTGCCCCGGGCGACCGCAGTATCTGCCGTTCCAAGGTTAATATGGACGGCACACTTTACAGCCTTGCCTATGGAAATCCTTGCGCTGTTCATAACGATCCGGTGGAAAAAAAGCCGCTTTTTCATTTCAGGCCTGGATCAATGGTTTTTTCTCTTGCCGCCACAGGATGCAATTTCCGCTGTTTAAATTGCCAGAACTGGGAAATTTCACAGGCAAAGCCTCATGAAGTGCGCCATTACGAACTTTTTCCTGCTGAAGCAGTTGAGACAGCCCAGCGTTTAGGTTCTGAATCTATTGCATATACATATTCAGAGGCCGTCACTTTTTTTGAATACATGATCGACATCGCCAGACTGGCAAAGGAAAAAGGGCTGCATAACCTTTGGATTTCAAATGGTTACATTAATCAAGGGCCCCTTCTCGAGTTTTGCAAGGTGCTGGACGGTGCGAACATAAACCTTAAATCATACAGCGATGACATTTACAGGAAACTGAATGGTGGACGGTTGCAGCCAGTATTAAACACTTTAAAGACGCTGCATGAACAAAGAATTCATTTAGAAGTCACAACTCTGGTAGTACCAGGATATATAGATGATGAAGAAATGATAAAAAAGATGTGTGGATGGATACTTGACAATCTGGGTCCCGACTATCCTTTACACTTTTTGCGTTTTTTCCCTAAGTACAAACTTGACAGGCTGGCCCCGACACCGGTTTCAACATTGACGCGTTTCCGTGAATTAGCCATTAAGGAGGGTGTCAGATACGTCTATGTCGGCAATGTCCCAAACCATGAAGGGAATAACACCTATTGTCATAATTGCAGCAAGTTGTTGATTGAACGCGAGGGCTATTTTTTACCAGTGTATAATCTGTCAGGCAATAAATGCAAATTTTGCGGCACCAAAATTCCGGGAGTATGGAATTAATAAAAGATAGGTAGATAGACTGAAGGTTGAATAATGACAAATCAAAAGAAAAGCTCCATTCTTTGCCCCAACTGCCGAAAATTGATAGGTGCCGATGAGGCTCGCTGCCCGTACTGCAATACGTCAAAACCCGGGTCATGGTGGAAGAATAATTTATGGACTCGAGGATTTAGCAGCGCTGACCAGATGATCAAAGCAATAATCTATGCCAATATAGGCATGTACATTATATCGCTTTTGTTTAATTCCCGTTTGCCGGGCCTTTCGTTTAATCCATTTTATATTCTGTCTCCTGAAAACAGAAGCCTTTTATTGCTTGGCGCAACAGGGACAGTTCCAGTTGACAATGTACATGGATGGTGGACCCTGGTTTCAGCTAATTACCTTCATGGAGGCATATTGCACATTCTTTTTAATATGTTTGCTTTCAGGCAGATAGCACCACTGGTCAGTCGGGAATATGGTGTTTATAGGATGTTTATCATCTATACTCTAAGCGGAATTATCGGTTTCAGAATTTCTTATTTAGCCGGTGTTACATTTACAATAGGTGCTTCCGCCGCCATATGCGGACTGATAGGAGCAGCGATTTACTACGGCAAAAGCCGCGGCGGAACTTACGGGCAAGCCATTTACAGGCAAATCGGCGGATGGGCGCTTGGAATTATGCTCTTCGGGTTTGTCGTGCCTGGCATCAATAACTGGGGACACGGAGGTGGAATATTGGCAGGGGCTGTTATTGGATTTTTTATGGGTTATAATGAAAGAACTAAAGAAAGCCTGCTTCACAAAATTCTTGCCGGAAGTTGTGCGATTATCACAGTAATAGTGTTGTGCTGGGCGGTCGGTTCCGGAATACTCTTAATGTAAAAACTGTTGAAATAAAGTTGAAATTTTATGATTTATTGCCTTTATCACCTTCATCAAGTTTATCAGCTTCTTTTTTTTCAGCGTCGGTTGTTGCGCTTTTAAAATTCTTTATTGCTTTGCCTATACCTGCTCCGATTTCCGGAAGTTTACCAGCTCCGAATATAATCAGAATAATAACAAGTATTATTATAAGTTCAGGCATTCCAATTCCAAACATAAAATCCTCCTATGAGACCTCTCTATTTGTTGGGCTCGTTCTGTTTCAATTCCTGCAGAAGCTGTTTAAACTCTTTTGACTTTAGATATTGGCCAATGGCATTCTGATAATCTATCCACGTTTTCCATACATCTATCCAGGCATCATTGTGCCAGTAAGAGTCAACGTCTCCTTTTCCTTTTCCCTTAATTTTTTCAACATAGTCATTAAATTCTTCCATGCAACTTTCACAGAGTCGATATGACACCTTAATGTTGCGGGAATCATTTTTCTTTTGATGTGCGAGACTAATTTGAGCGCTGCATTTTTCGCATTTAAAGGAGCACTGGGTGCATTGAAAAACCTTCTGTACCGCAAGAATTTTGCGTTTTTTTATTAACTTGGCCTTGTTATCTCTGGTTAACTGAAGTTTGCTATCAAGTGATATAATATCTGCCATAATAAGTTAAATTTCCAGACGCTCGAAAATATTGCTAATATAAAAACAAACATAACACCGCCATAATTACGTGTCAATCTTTTACAGATTACAGCAATAATCCTTTTACGAAGCCGGCAAGACTATCTATTCCTTGTAAACTTATTGATCTCATGATAGTTATTTTGAGACCTTTGAAAAACACCCCATTTTGCTCAATCTCGGTGTCAGGCTCAAATTTTGGCACGCAGTGAAGCTTTAGCGCTATCCTCAAAATACTCAATGTATTCCTGTGGTTAAAATTCTCGCCTTCCTTGACCTTGAACAAAATTGAGCATTTTTCAAAGGTCTCATTTTAACAATGGATTGTTGCTGAATTATGAAAATCAGGCTGGCAGGGTATGAAAGGAGTATGAATTGTGATTGAAAACTTTCAGGCGAACGGTCTTCCTGTTTTAATTGGAAGCCTTCCTATGGACGACCATACAGAAGCTGTAAAACTTGTTTTCAGATATACACCCGAAATTCCATTATGGGTTCAGCTTCCGGTTTATAAAGAAGAAGGAATGATAGCTCAGTTTCTCCCAGGTTTACCGGGTCTTACAATTGAAAAAGAAAGAGCTTATATAGATACCAGCACGGCTGGTTTTGGTGAAGATCTTCTTAAATTCTATGCACATTACATCGCTGTAGTTGAAGGGGGAGGCGATCTTTCCGGATCAAGATTTGCCTTAACAAAGGATGGAGCGGCTGGTTTTTTTGAGTTTACAAAGCAATTAAAAGTTGTTTCAGTTCCTTTGGTTGCAGTTAAGTGTCAGATAACAGGCCCTGTGACTTTTTGTACGGGCATGAATGACCAGGATGGAAAAGCGATCTTTTATGATGAGCAAATAAGAGATGTGGCTGTAAAGCTTCTGGCTCAGAAAGCCAGATGGCAGGTCAGGGAACTTTCAAAATTCGGAGTTCCTGTAATTATTTTTTTTGATGAACCAGCACTTGCAGGTTTCGGCTCATCCGCATTTATAAGTATAACAACGGACGAAGTGGCAAAATGTTTTAATGAAGTTATTGAGGCTGTTCATTCAGAAGGCGGTCTTGCAGGAATACATGTTTGCGCCAATACTGACTGGTCTCTTGTTCTCGGATCCTCGGCAGATATAGTCAGCTTTGACGCTTATTCTTTTTTTGACAGATTTATTCTCTACTCTGATCATATTAGAAAATTTGTGGAATCAGGACGCATTCTTGCATGGGGCATAGTACCTACCTCAAAAACAGAGGATGTTGAAAAAGAGACAGTCGATTCGCTGGTAATAAAATGGGAAGATAAGGCGCGGGAGTTAGAGAGCCTTGGATTTAGCAGATCTAAAATACTGGCTCAGTCTTTAATAACTCCAAGCTGCGGTACAGGTTCTTTAAGCCTGGAAAATGCGAAAAAGGTTCTCAGGTTGACAAGGGACGTCTCGGATATGTTGAGAGGAAAGATTTAACCTTCCCCTGAACGTCTCAATTATCTTGATTTTACTGGGGCTCTATTTGCAATATCATTTGCAACTCCGGACCAGGCGTTCTGTCTGGCGTCAAATCTTACTATAGACATGGGGCCTCGGGTATTTACCTGTCTGCCAGGTCGGGCACAGGCAAGTATGGTAAAATGCCAACTAATTTACAAATGAATATCCCACAGCCCGTCTATCTGAGGGCAAGAAATTCTCATTGACATAGGACTAAATTTAGTCTTAATATGGTTTTATATTCTTTGCAAGGAGGTAACCAATGAGATTATCTAACCGAATTAAACCAATCAGCTATTTGAAGGCTCATGCAGCAGAAATCATTCGACATTTGGGAGACGAAGGAGAGCCGCTCATCATTACCCAGAATGGTGAAGCTAAAGTCATTATTCAGGATATTGAAAGTTACGAGCAAACCCAGGAAACTATGGCCCTACTCAAAATTCTGGCGCTTGGCAATCGGCAGATTGAAGAAGGCAAAGTAATTTCGGCCGCTGATGCAATAACTCGTCTTCGTGAAAGAAAGGATTAATTTAGTGGCTTTCACAGTTCTACTCACCGAAGACGCAGCAGGAGACCTCGGAGACCTCTATACATATATGTCAAAACATGATTCGCCTAAAAAAGCAGAATATGTACTTGGCCAGATTGAGAAAAAATTTGTTAGCCTGAGCAAACTGCCGGAACGGGGTGTTTATCCAAAAGAACTTCAGCCTCTAGGGATTCGTGACTATCGTGAGATCTTTTTCAAACCCTATCGCATCATTTATCGAATTGATAATGAAAATGTTTATGTATACCTCATTGTAGATGGTCGTCGTGACATGCAAACACTCCTCCAGCGAAGATTGCTGGGGGCGTTATAGACATTAGAATTAGAGTAAATATCCAACCCCGGACTGATGGCTATGAACCGGCCATGTCCCGTGTCAAGTAGCGACAGGTTGGGCAGCCGCATTGTGGGAAAGTAATTTCAAGCTCGAATAGGCGGTTTGCGCTTCACGGAAGAGGATGTCCTATCTGTTCATTATGCCTGGCGAATTCCAAGTCAATCTGTTGGTGCAACATGAGGTGAGTTATTGCCAACTCTTTCTTAAATCGTTCCACAGTCTTCTTGTCACATTTTGTTAGCAGTGGAAACAAGTCTTCCATGCTATGCAATGTGGATAAAGACTTGTCCAGACATATACCAGGACCTTCTTTTGTCTCTTCAGAAGGTTAATTATGTTGTTCAGTGTGCCTTTGCTTTTCGCGTCCCATATCATGAAACCACAGGAGGCTTCGTTGGCCATCTGTATGTCTTTAGTTGCATAGTAGTTAAAGTCTCTCTTAGCACTTTGTGGTGATATGTTCCTTGTCTCCCAGTTGCCAATATTATTCCTACACGCACTGCCCATGCAGAAAACAATGACATTCTTATGGTGTTTACTGGCAAAGTACTTTTGCACGGATTTGTCTACGCCATTTGCATCTCCGACAACGACGGTGAAGCCTTTGTCAATAATGTTATCTAACCTACTTTGAATGGCCTGGCTCAGTCTCGTTATTCTTCGGGAGCCGCCGATAAATACAGTCGTCATGATGCACTCCTGGTCCTGGTCAATGCCAAAGCATATACGTTAGCTGGTTTACTACCTGGATATAGAGCGCAGGCTATCGCATTGAGGGTCGCTCCAGAACGGTACAGGTCATCGAAAAGCAATACATCCCTATCTATGAAACTTGAAGCGTCAACGGTATAGGCAGCTTCCAATAGTCGCAGCCTTTCGCTATAATCATACACGTTTTTCAGTTCAGGGGTATCTTTGATTTTGACGATATGCTCGTTGCTCACCGCTATCTTCAACCGGTTGCCTACGCCGTTGAGCCTGTAGAATAAGTCCCTTCGCAAACCCTTGGATACCAATTGTTTTGAAATTGCTGACAATTGAATAAGATAAAATAGAATGACAACATTTTGTTAATTCTTATATATCAATAAGTTAAATAAGCATTTCGGCATTTTCACCTAACCGTGATTAGTAATCGATTTTGAATGTAAAACCACTAAATTAGGGCCACAGAACTTATTCTACAGCACTCAACCGGTTAGCTAACCTTCCGGCTGTGAAGCGCAGCGTAATAGCAGGTTGAGCGGGTGGTTAGCCTCCAAATAGACATTAAAGCTCCTTTATTGGAATTACTCGATAGCCTCCACTGCTACGAGAAGTAATTGGGAACCTACCGACCACATATATTCCGACAAAAGCTGTTTTACATTTGACCAGCTGCTCTTGAAGTAACGCAGCAAGATCTTCGGCAGAGGTTACACCCGGTGGAACTTCAATGAGGAGTACGGCGTTGTCCCCGTAACGCTTCTTGGATTTTTCTGCGATTCGATCAGAAATTGCCGCCGATAGTGATTTGTTTGGGTCAACGCCAGTCCAACGATCCGGGGCATCCTTTGCACCTCGGAAACCTTTCCATAAGAAAGCAGCATGTGCGTTATCGTAGTAGGCAGCGGTGATCTCAACAAGCAACTCAACTCCGTTTGAGGAATAGAGCAGATCAGGGGCACGATCTGGGCGGTCGGCGAAGCTATATTGAGAGCCTGTTTCGGTGTTGAGCCATTCAATGAAGCGGTCTCCAACACTCCTTTCGAATTCTTCCTGTATTGTGTCCATGATTAAGTAGGCTAACAATGATTAGTGGGAAAAAACGCGCATTACGTGTCAGATTTATCTCGTACAGCTTGCCAATATCGCAACCATCTGTGAATAAGGATAGATGTTTGATGCATATATCTTCAATTTTGAGGCACCTATTATAGTTACGTATCTCAATTGAAAATTTCTGGCATCTCGGATGTAAGGTTGTGTAAACTTCAATATTTTGGAGTATATCCTAAATTTCTTATTTCTTGTCTTACTTGGTCGGCTTTTCCATCTTTGTTGCCATTTATTTTTAGATAATTATTATAGTCACCTGCAGCTTTTCTGCTCACCCCTAATTCTTTATAACAATTAGCACGATTGTAATAGGCATAAGCGAGTCTTGGGTTTAATTCTATGGCTTTATTATAATTCGATATGGCACGATCATAATTGCCTTTGATAGTCCAGGCAAGCCCTCGGTTGTTATAAGCAAGAGCGTCTCCTGGATTCAATTCAATAGCTTTATTAAAATCCGATATAGCCAACTCATAATTGCTTTTGTTATACCAAGCGATCCCTCGATTGTAATAGGCTTCAGCGTATCCTGGGTTTAATTCTATGGCTTTATTATAATCCGATATGGCACGATCATAATTGCCTTTGATAGCCCAGGCGACCCCTCGTCTGTGATAGGCAATAGCGTTTCCTGGGTTTAATTCTATGGCTTTATTATAATCTGATATGGCACGATCATAATTGCCTTTTTTTTCCCAGACAATCCCTCTGCCTATATAGGTTTTAGCGTTTCCTGGGTTTAATTCAATGGCTTTGTTATAATCTGATATGGCACGATCATAATTGCCTTTGTTATACCAGGCAAGCCCTCGGTTGTTATAAGCAAGAGCGTATCCTGGATTCAATTCAATAGCTTTATTAAAATCCGATATAGCCAACTCATAATTGCTTTTGTTATACCAAGCGATCCCTCGATTGTAATAGGCTTCAGCGTATCCTGGGTTTAATTCAATGGCTTTGTTATAAT
>Ga0180009_10005894_pt1 | contig 13009 bp, 16 predicted proteins | sample OS_PC_MetaG_FD_123537 | JGI IMG/M metagenome (GOLD analysis project Ga0180009, IMG submission 123537) | Groundwater microbial communities from the Aspo Hard Rock Laboratory (HRL) deep subsurface site, Sweden - OS_PC_MetaG | ecosystem: Environmental > Aquatic > Deep subsurface > Groundwater...
CCAAAGAGCTTCTGGTGGTCAATGTGGCGAACCAAATCGTAAAAACCATGGGATTCGGTCAAGAGGAACCCATAGAAATCGATATCCAAGGATCCAAGGCGTACAAGCATTTAGAACTGAATCCAAAAATAGTAGACGATGTAAAAGTCTCGGTTCAAGAACTCATGGGTGAATTCAAGGATTTCTTTAAATAGTATGGATCCGACCCAATACAGTCCTGCAAAACAGTATTCAGTAATCGAATAGTCTTGATATTTACAATCGATCTTACTATGTTGGCCGATACGAATGGCAAGATATGCGCCCGATTTCAAGACGCATTCTCCGATCATTAAATGTCTGTTGCCTCAAGATTCCTGAAATGAAAGGTGTGCTTTGAAAGGCAAGAAATTCAAATTCGCTGTTGTGTTCAGCCTCATTCTCTTTTTACTCTCCTGTTCTCGAATGTTGGACGTAAAACCGGTGGGGCATGGCAGGGACAAAGAATTTTGGTATGAATTCAGAAATGGGTACCAAAGTCTTAACGGAGAGCAGTACAGATTTTTTGTGTTTCAAAATATCAATGAATTTCAAATAGCACCGGCTGATATTCAGCAGGAAGGTGTTCAAAAATGGCAAAACGATTATCCGAATGACCCCTGGCCGCCGAATAATCCACCGGAGACAATTCCTGCAGCCAAAGCCCCGGTCCGTGAGGAACCCGGAAACAACATCCGCTTTTTACGTGAGAATATCTACACCAAAACAATTTGGGATTTTCTTAAATAATCGTTATCATCGAGACGGCTTCACACGAATCACTACCGCAGAAGATTGTCCCCCCATGCCGTAGCTGACAGACAAAAAATTGTTTCCTTCGCAGGCTTGCCGGCTGCTTGAGATTGATAAGTCTCGAAATTCCTTCTCTGTTTCCTTAAAGTTCAACGTCCCCGGAACGATACCGTTTCTCACTGCTTGAATGCCGTAGATAATTTCGGCTATATCGCTTGCCGCTCCCATATGCCCGGTGTACGCCTTCATGCCGCAGACGGGGGTTTCTGAACTGTGTTTACCGAGAAGGTCTTTGACCGAGCGCATTTCAGAGCGATCACCTTTTAGAGTGCCGCTGCCGTGGGGATTAATGAAAGCAAGATCTTCAATGCCGCACGCTGCTTCTTCCAGCGCCAATTCCATACCCCGCTTGCCGGCCCGGGCAGGAACACTTATTCCCTGTGTTTCGGAAAACTCAATACAATTTCCGAATCCCACCGGGCTGCCGTAAACGACAGCACCGCGTTGTTTGGCAGACACCGCGTCCTCCAACAGTATGGCGGCACCGCCTTCTCCGGGAATAAAACCGTCTCTTCCCTTATCGAATGGTTTGAAGGAATGTATCCCGGCCTTGCACTTGGATAGCAGCCCGAGTCCATCCAGTTCATATACCGGCACCTCGGTGATCCAATTTCCACATCCAACAGCCAGTGCGACATCCGATTTATTCTGTTCGATACTCTTGCATGCCAGATCGAGTGCCTGGCCACCGTATGGGGAGAGACTCGCAAGACTGGTGTTCGGGCCCATGAATTCAAAGACGGCAGATAAAAAACTGAAAAGATTGTTATTGATGGATTCGAGAAGGAAAAAGGGGTTCACCTTATTTAAGGTCGCGCGGTTCAGTTTCTCAAAATTCATCTCCTTCCAATTTCCTCCGGACCCGTCTTTGGTAGCTGGATACATAAACTCGCATCCGACTTTTGTGAAATCTCCGGATGCGATATACAGAGCCCGGCGACCCGCAGGGATGTGGGTGATGTTTATTTCCGATTGAGACATTGCTTCATATGCTGCCGAAAAACCGAGAAGAGATCCTCGATTTAAGAATTTCATCTGATTGTATACCTTTGGAGGTATATCTTCAGGAATATCCAACTCCCCTATTCTTCCAAGATACTGAAACGGTATTGGAAGATCGTTATCAGGGTTCCGGGCAATCCCGGTTTGGTTTTCAAGTATCTGCTCCCAGTTGTCATGGACCCCTTTGCCCAGAGGGGTGACCAGGCCAATTCCGGTAATGACGACTTCTCTGTCCGGCATTTTTAACAGCTTCCTTTATATCGTGCCTACAAACGCAAATCGCGTGTTAAGAGCTTGAAAAACCGCTTCTGTTCATCCACATCCTCGATATCCGAAAAGGGGATAATGTCACCTTCAAATTCCGCCCGGATCTTTTTTTTGCCTTTCACAAAACCGACTCCGGCATATGCCAGATCAACCGCTTCATCACCCAGACGCTCTAATTCGAATTCTACCTGATCGCCGGGAAGTGCAAATCCGTAAAAGTTTGATTTCCTCACCTTTGTCAGCAAAAACCAATTGCTGAAATCCGATGACGCCGCCTCGAGCCAGCCTGCAAGCTGAACCAGTCCTTCAAGCAGCAAGATGCCTGGCATGATGGGGTTTTTTGGGAAATGAAATTCCAGAAAATCCTCACTCATGGCAACATTCTTTACCCCCATGATCGATTCTCCGGATTTCCACTCGGTGATATGATCAATCAATAAATAGCGCATGGTGTTTTTTTGTATCCTTCCGTATGTGTATGACTGTTGGTGTATTCAATTCCATATCCGATTTGCACTCCTTAATCATCAGGAGAGGCTGAGGCCCCCGTCGACGGTTATGGCTTGCCCCGTTATGTAATTCGATTTGTCTGAAGCCAGGAACACAACAAGATCTGCAACATCAGCCGGCTGCCCGAACCGTTCCTGAGGAATCCGGTCAAGAAGTTGCTGCCCTGCACGCTTTCTTGCTCTCTGGCTCATCTTCGTTTCAATTATCCCGGGCAGCACTGCATTCACCTGAATGCCCTTGCCGGCCAGTTCAACGGCACACGCCCGGGTAAAGGATAACAGCCCCCCCTTTGCAGCGGCATAATTGCTCTGCCCCCGAACCACGCGGATGGCGCCGATTGAAGAAATATTGATGATTTTCCCGGAATGACGCGTAATCATCATCTCCGCGGCATATTTGGAACACATAAAGGCTCCCCGCAGGTTGACATTGTGCACCCGATCCCAATCGCCTATGCTCATGGCTAGCAGCAAATTATCTTTTATGATGCCCGCGTTGTTCACCAGAATATCGAGCTTTTCGTATTTCTTCTGGATTATTTTAAAAAGCGCCTCCACTTCATCCGGCTTTGATATATCGGCCTGAAAAGTATCGGCCTCCCTTCCCTCGCTTTCAATCTCGTTCTTGAGAGCTTCAGCTTTCTCATTTGACAGGTGGTAATTAATCAAGACCTTTGCCCCGGCTTTTGACAGCGACCGGCAGCATGCGCCGCCGATGCCTCTTGAACCGCCGGTAACCAGGGCGATTTTATCGGATAAGTCTATTTTCATCTTCGCTCCTCAAAAGCGTTATGTTCATTGTTGCAGCTATGCCCCCTGATACTTTCTCACGATAATGGATGCATTTTGTCCGCCGAAACCGAAGGAGTTGGACAAGGCCGCCCCAACGGTTTTTGACTGCTTTACCAGGGGAACGTAGTCGAGATCGCATTTGGGATCCCTATTCGTCAAGTTCACCGTGGGGTGGATTTCGTTTTCATACACACTGAGCACGGTAAAGACAAACTCGGGTCCGCCCGAGGCGGCCAGCAGATGCCCGATCAACGATTTGCTGGAACTTATGGACAACACATGGGCATGGTCTCCAAAAACCCTCTTTATGGCCAGGGTTTCCGCAGTGTCGTTGAGTTTGGTGCCGGTGCCGTGGGCGTTGATATAATCGATTGCCTCTGGGTTCAGATTCGCGTCTCTTAAAGCGTTCTGCATCGACTTTTCAGCACCGATGCCCTTGGGATGCGGTGCTGTGACCTGATAGGCATCCATGCCGGAACCATACCCGGCCACCTCTGCATATATCCGTGCGCCTCGCTTTAATGCATGGGATTCTTCTTCCAGTACGGCAATGCCCCCGCCCTCTCCCATCACCAGTCCGGAACGCTTGCGGTCGAAGGGGCGGCATACCGTAGCAGGTTCTTTTGAAGATACGGAAGCCGCCCCTAAAAGAACGAAGAAAACGAGCCCTACCGGATTGATCATGGAATCCGCTCCACCCACAACCATCAGGTCGGCATCCCCTCTCTGGATCATCCGGTAGCCTGTTCCGATGGCCTGGGTCGCAGATGCACAGGCCGTGGTAATCGTTGCGTTGCACCCTTTCAAAAAAAATCGTTTGCCGATGAGCGCGGCAGCCCTGTGGGAGTTGTTTCGAACGATGGACTCCTTGTGTACCTTATGGTTCTCCTTCCCGAATCGCCCAAAGTCGAATTCTTTGCCGGTATCCACCCAATTATGTATATCTTCAATTCGATTTATGGGAAGTCCGGCAGCAAGCACAACGCCGAACCGCTTACGATCGTAACTGTTGCCGGCAGCAGCCGCATCATCCAATGCATTTTTAGCGGACCACAGGGCAAATAAAGTCCTTTTCTCTCCTTCAGCAGCAGAATCTTCCCTAAAGGCCATTCCGATTTTTTCCCAATCATGCGGTCGAACGTCACCCACAGCCTGAACCGGGGCATGGTCGGCATTCGGGTAAGCGATCTTTCGGATTCCCGATTCACCGGAGAGCGCCTTCTGCCAATTCTCCTGAACAGTAAGCCCAAGTGCGGTAACCATCCCGAGCCCGGTAACGACAACCCGTTTCTTATTTTTAAATCTCATTTATGCTTTCAATTCTATTGAAGCAGCGAATAAAACTAAAACCTAGGGTTTAAGTCCACTATAATAATTAAACCGTTTTTTAAGCTCTTCAGGATCGACCATGTCAAAATGGCTGTAGATAATCCGATTCATACATGCCACGGGTTCACCGTCCACATAAACCTCTGCACGACCCAGTGAGTCTCTTTTGGAGAGTGAGACGATCTCCCCTTTGATTTCGGCTGTAAACCCGGGCCTGAGTTGAGCCGGCAGGGTGATGTCTTCGATCAGCGACATAATGGCAGAGAGCTTGAAATCAAAAGAATAGATGATCAGCCAGCCGAGCAGTTGTGCCATGGCTTCTATGAAAATCACCCCGGGAACAAGTGCGATTCTTTCGAAGTGTTTTCGATGAAACTCTTCTGAAAGAGTAAAGGTCTTAATCCCGGTAATGGTTTTCCCTTTTTCGATTTCCGTGACCCTGTCGTAGAACAATAGACGCATGAATACCCCGATTATCTTTTACCCGTTTGTCGGTTCAAGCGAAAAGCAGTCCCAGTATTATCACCGCAAGTAAACATCATGCAACTTTTTCCAAAATCAAAGAAGCGCACTGCCCTTCATAGCTTTGGCAGTTGATCAATATTTTTCGAACGTTTGCGATTAATGGCTCTCCGGAAACGACATGGAACCGTGCATTACCCTCGACATCAAGTGAATCCGACCCATCGATGGTTGCCGGAACAACACCTTGCGCAAGAATCTGTAAGCCGACAATCGCATCCACCACCGGAGCTGCGGCAAGAAGATGCCCAATGGCGCCTTTTGTGGAAAACGCTCTTATTTTATCTAAACAAGAGGCAAACACCTGATGGATCGCGTCCACCTCATTTTTATTTCCGGCAACCGTTCCATCCCCATGGGTAATGATCAAATCGATATCTTCCGGTTTTAAACCGGCGGTTTCAACGGCCTGCTGCATTGAATGCGCAATGGCATTTACCGCCGGCGCAGCCTCGCCTTCATCCGGATCGAAAGCAAATCCGTATCCGGAAACCGAAGCCCCGTAATCCACCCCCCGTGCATCGGCTGAGGACTGAAGCTCAAGGGCAAGCATCCCGCAGCCCTCCCCTAAAACCGAACTGTTTCCGTCTTTTCTTCCCAGCAACTGCTCCCGTGCCAGGCTTAAGGGCGATACTTTCTCGCTCACGCCGCCTGCAAGTGCGGCCACAGCTTTTTTGTTCCGTACCGCTGCGATTGCCTCGGCTATTGCCTGTACGCCGGAGTCTGCATGGGGGGAAAATACCGTGTTGTCTCCACATATGCCCAGGCGGATGGATACCTGGCAGAAACTGATATTGTTCAGCATGGATAATGGCCAGAGCGGATATATCTCCTGATATCCATTTGAAAAAAACCGCTCATAATCCAAATTGCCGATCGCATTCATGGATTTTAAAACCGATGGCAGGAGATCTTCAACCTCATAATCAACCATTCCAATACCGGCATAAAATCCGATTTTGTCTCCTGGCACCGGTCGTTCATGAAGATCGGCCTGTTGAAAGGCATCCTGGGTGCATTTCATCAGCATGTGGGAGTGTTTGTTCATGATGCGGGAATCTCTGGGATGAATGCCCAAAGACTCCGGGGCAAGGCCATGAACCTGGGCGGCTGTTTGTTTGGAAAACCCGCTGACATCATACCCCTCGATGGGACGGATGCCGTGTTTTCCATCAAGAAGACCGTCCCAAACCTCGGATAGTTCGAGACCGATCGCACAAACGATCCCTGCTCCTGTTATGACAACCCGATCATCCATTGCTCAGCATGCATCTTTCTTCATTCTCATTACATCCGATTTCATTAGCGGGGATAAATAAAAGAACCGTTGAGGCGGGGCATCAACCCTATCGCGGTTTTTCATTCCTCAAATGCACCGATGCACAGGCATGCGTTCTGACCGCCGAATCCGAATGAATTTGAAATTGCCACCCGATGCTCTTGAGTCCTGGCTTCATTGGGCACATAGTCGAGTTTGCAGCGGGGATCACGGAATTCATAGTTGATGGTCGGAAGTATGATCGAACGGTTGATTCCCATTATGGTCAAAACGGCCTCGATGGCGCCTGCACCGGCTATGGTGTGGCCGAGCATTGATTTGTTTGAACTGATGGGAATGTCTTGTGCCCTGTCGCCGAAAACCTCCTTTATGGCCCGTGATTCTGTTAAATCATTCTGTACCGTTGATGTACCGTGAGCATTGATATAGTCAACGTCTTCGGTCGACAGAGATGCATCTTCCAATGCCCCTCTCATGGCCAGAATCGCCCCCTCGCCTTTAGGGTGGGTATCGGTGATCCGGTACGCATCCGCTGAAGTGCCGTATCCCAGAAGTTCCCCCAGGATAGGAATTCCCCTTTGGCGGGCATGATCCAAATCTTCCAGGATCAACACACCGGCCCCTTCGGACATGACAAAACCGTTTCGCTTGCGATCGAAGGGTCTTGATGCGGTCTGAGGTGTCGCGTATCTTTCCGAAAGGGCTTTGATTAAGACAAAACCGATAAATCCCATGAAATCCAGAGTTGCCTCGCACCCGCCTGCAATCATCACATCGCTTTTTCCTTCTTTAATAAATCGATAAGCTTCACCGATAGCCTGGGCGCCTGCTGCACAGGCAGATACGATGGAAAGGTTGCTGCTCCGGCAGTCGTGAAGTAAAGAGAGCACCGACATGGCTGCATCCGGTTTCCTTCGGAAAAAATGAAGGTAGGGGTAGCCGCCTGCATTCATGAGACCGTTTATATCCCAACCGCCGTTTCCATCATAAAACCGGTGCAGGAACATCATATTTTCCACCGACGGGTTGTCGCCGTGGGAGCCGAGTGATACCCCCACCCTGTTCCGGTTTTCCACTTCATCCAGCCGCGCCTGCGTTGCCGCCTCCCGGGTTGCCACCTGCATGATCTTAAGTCCCCGGGATGAGAATTTGTCCAGCTTTTGAGCGGGATTGCCTTCAACATCATCCAGCCACCGGTCATCCACTTCACCGCCGATCTGACACGGCAATCCCGTGGTGTCGAAATGGGTGATGTAATCAATTCCGGAGTCCCCCTTGCCGGCCTTTTCAAACGTCTCCGGGGCATTCTTTCCCAGCGGCGTTACCATGCCGTATCCGGTGATCACGACTCTTCGCTCTGAGCTCTTTTGTGACATCCCTTATGAACCTGGATAAACAAACGAATTGAGGAAATGACGAACGGGGCTAAAAGATGTTTTTTTCCGCCTGGATCCTTTTCAGCCATTCAATGGTCAGATCATCTCCGTTGGTGAATGTCGCATCTTCACCGCAGGACCCGCACTTGATCCGTGCACTGTCATCCGTCTTCCATGCGGCGTTTCCACACGATTCACATTTTTCCGGCAGGCTGTCCAGCATGTCCATGACTCCGGCGATGATGGATTGAACCGTTACCAGAGCCGGCACTTCATCCATGTCCATTCCCGGCTTCAAATCCGGCATGTCTTCGCCGAATCGAATCTTCAGCAGGTCAATGGCCTTTTCGGTCAGATGGCCTTCATCGTCGATTGCGGTTCCCTCACCGAACATTTCCTCTATATGTTCAAGCACGAAATGACGGGCCATTTTGATTCCGAATGCCTGCTCCAGCCTGTAATTGATATCGAGAAAATCAAGAGACTCTGCACCCAGGTCTTCGACCAATGAACTTTCCCGCTGGATGGACTCAACATCCACCCGCAACGTCTCTGCAACGGCCTTTTTCAGTTCTTCGAAAACCTGCTCTTCCGTAATAAGATTCTGCTTCATTTCAACCCCTTTACACACTTCCTATTTAGTGTCCATCCACAAACTCATTTTTTACACAATCGGCGTCCAATCATAAATGAGTCATTTTCCCGTTGAGCAAGGCCGCACAAGGGTTTCCGGTGAGGCGTACTTCCTGTACGCCGCAGCCGGAAACCCGCGGAGAACGCCGCTCAGCGGGAAAGGGGCCATTTATGGATTGACACTATTTGGTTTTTACCGGCCTGTGGAGCCGGTTGCTTAGCCCTCTATCCACAACGATCGTCTGCCCGCTGATCCCATTGGCGTCAGGGCTGCATAAGAACATAACCGCATCGGCGATTTCTCCAGTCTCCACGAACAGCTCATCAGGTACAAATTCCAGCTCCTCTATGTACTGTCTCAGCACTTTGAACGAGTCGGTTTTGACAAGCCCGCCGCACACTCCGTTTACGGATATGTTTTTCTCCCTCAAGCTCACCGAACAGTCCCGAACCACCGTTTCCATCGCCGCTTTCATGCTTCCCAGCGGGTATGCCGGATTGTAATAGCGGCTTCCCAAACTTGAGATAAAGACGATTTTACCCCCGGATTGCTCCAACAGCGGAATCGATTGCTGGATGCAAAAGATGTTGCCCAGGTAATTGGTGTCCACAAGCTGACGCAATTCGCGCTCAAGTAGCCGTTCAATCGGTTTAAAGGGCGCTTTGGCCGCATTCAAGATCAGAAAATCGAGTTTCCCGAATTTTTCCTGAGTTTCCCCGATTAAATCCTTGACCGACTGTTTCTTTGATATATCCGTCTGAATCAGATGGGCCCGACGCCCCATGGCCTCGATCTCGTGATACAGCTCCTCTGCCTGTTTTTGGGCAGATCCGCCGGCCTGCCGGTGGCAAATCACCACATCGGAACCGGAAGTGGCGAACTTCCGGGCCATGGCTTTGCCGATTCCACGGGAACTGCCTGTAATTAAAGCGACTTTATCTTTAAAGTATTCATTTTGCATAAGCAGTTAATATATTTTATAAATGTGTTTTAAGTCAATATTCATCGGCAAGTTTTTTGAGGAAGGGTTTCATAATCTTGGATGAGTCGAAAGTTGGAATTGGATGAGGATACAAACAAGGGTATTGAATTGTTTTTTATCCGTGTATATCAGCGTCCTATTTATCCTATTTATTTCGCTGGGCGATCAAGATCGTGATATCGTCACTCTGCGGCGTGTTGCCGGTAAAATGCGTCAAAGCGGTTTTTATCCGATTCATTAAATCAAACGCGTTCAATTTGTGTTTCGCTATTAACTTTTCCAGGCGGTCTTTCTTGAACAACTCCCCTTCCGGCGACATCGCTTCCGATACGCCGTCGGTATAGCCGATGAGTTTGTCCCCGGGCTCCAGCCAAAGTTCCGCTATTTTGAATTCGGCATCCGGAAAGGCGCCCACTGCAGGCCCCGACGGCATGAGATGGTGCTTGATTCCGGATCTGTTGGAGATAAAAGGCGGTTCATGCCCTGCATTGATATAGGATAACTGTCCATTGGACGGATCGAGCACGCCGAAAAAAATCGTGGCAAACATATCCATCCGGCTGTGATTTTGCTCCATATAGGTATTTGTCATGGAAACGGCCTGAAGCGGCTCACCGCTGTTAATGTGCAGCTCGGACATGTGAGTATGTCCGGAAAAAATCCGGATGCAGCTTCGAAACAATGCCATAAAAAGCGCAGACCCTACCCCTTTGTCGCACACATCGGCGACTACGAGTCCGACGAGATTTCCCGGGAGTGTGAACACGTCATAAAAATCTCCGGCTACCTGAATGGCCGGCATAAAAAAGGCATGAATATCCCAGTTCGGAATCTCCGGAATACGCTCCGGCAAAAAATCTCTTTGAATCTTTCTGCCTTTTTCCATCTCCTCATCCAGAGCGTTTGAATATTCCTGTATCTCTTTCTTGGCGTCATCCAGTCTCTGATAGAGCCTCACATTTTCAAGGGCAAGCCCCATTTGATTGGCGGTTGTTTGCATCATGTCCGCCATTTCGGGGCTGAAATGATTCGGTCCGGGGTGCAGCAGGGTGAGGATACCGAAAAGCTCATGGCCTCTTATAATCGGAACCGCCAGCGCAGACCGCACCGTATACGGCTGGTCCGGAAGCTCGATCCAGCGTTCATCGGAATCGGTATCCCTAATCACTCCCACCCGGCGATGGTCTCTCACCCAGCCGGCAAGCCCTTTGTCCAGAACCGATCCGATTATTTTATCTCTCTGCTTCGAAGACAGTTCACCCCGGGCTAGAAAGCTGTCCGTCACCACACTCTCGTTATCGAGTAAAAACAGGCTTCCCATCTCTGCTCCGGTAAGCTCTGCTGCCAGCTCCACGCTTTTCTGCAGTGTTTTCTTAAGAACCTCCGCTCCAGCCCCGGAGTGTGCCATTGTGAGGAAATCTTCCAGCAACCGACTCTGTGCCTGAAAAGCAGCCTTTTCCGGATTGGTTTCAAACGATTCTTTGTTTGAAGGCGCCAATTCTTATCCAGCCCTATTGAATATTCTTTTAGAAATGCACAACAAATAAAATCGTAACATTACTCTGGGGAGTCTATGTTAATCCTAGGTTAAGCGGTTCAGCGTTCAGGGTTGAGAAACTCTAATCAGCCATTATCAAGGAATTTTTGTCTTCAATTTGGCTCCAAGACCGTCGCACCCAACGGGTAATCGTGACGATTCCCGGACTTGAAGAAAGAAAATGATTATTGGCAATCAATTATAAGTCAAGTTTCGCCCCCAACCATATTGGATTTGTGTCAAATATAGGGTGCGAAACTTGACTTATAGCCTTTGAACCCTGAACTCTGAACCCAGAACAGATCAGTTTAGGTTAATGTATCTGAAATGTCTTGATGAAATCAACCTCGAATAATATTTCCGCTGTCTAAAGACAATCAAAATGCGATTAAAGGAAAAAGAAGACATATTAAGCGGATTATGATAAAGTTTTTTACAGGTGGGCGGCAACCGACCTCGGGTCCAAGTACCAGGATCATGTCATTGTCCCGGGGCGTCAGGACTTGGTTAACAACCACACGAATCCTGTTATCAGGAGCGCCGACATAATTGACGGCGGTGCCGCTCACCATCGTTTGTTTACGTTAGACAAAGGAGATCAGCATGCTTTGGCCTGAGATCCGCAAAGCCTATCCCAACCAGTGGCCTATGAGGCATTAGAAGCCCATATCGACCCGGATAATCTAAGACACGTTGATCGATTAGCAGTCGTTGAAAAGTGTGAAGATGGCAGCATGGCGATGAAACGTTACCGGGAACTTCACAGAAAGTATCCACAGCGAGAGTTTTATTTTGTACACACAGATCGCCCTGAACTGGATATCCACGAACGACGATGGGTCGGTATTAGGAGAGGCAATGCAGTTAGTCGTGCAAGATAACCTGCCTTTTATAACCGTTGCGGCTGAGGGAACATCCTATAGAGAGCAAATGTGAGATTACTCAGCGGTTAATATCCGCGATCTCACTCTAAAACACAGGTATAACCCATCTGTTTAAAATGATCATCAAAGCCGGCGTATTGTTGAACGCCTTTTTCCTTCATGATAACAAAGCTGGCGCAGTCCGTGACACTCAACGATTTATCAGAGTATTTTTTAAACAACTCCAATGCTTCCTTTTTTACATCCTCATCAACCGGCACTATTGTGAGCATAGGTTCTTTTACTTTTTCAAGGAAGCGGAGGGCCAAGTCATGGCGCTCTATGGAACAGTTGAGGTATGTGATGGTTTCAAAGATTATAAAATCGGTCAGATACAAACGATAATTTTGTAGGAGGGTCTTAGAATTGCTTTTGGCAACAGCATGGTTTGTGTCCCGGCTATCAAACAGTGCGATCCAGTATCCTGTATCGACAATGACTGCTTCTTTCATGGGCTCTCTTAGGATGCAATATATTTATCGTGGGCTGTGGAGCCATCTTCCCGGACATTGATTGCCCCGACCAGGTCATCGAAATGGTTTACATCGACCTCTTTCGCTTCCCCCTCTTCGTGATCTAATTCGTCCAAAACGGTCACAATCACTCTGGCCCGTTTCTCATAGGGGATAGGTTCCAGAAGGCGAACCCGTCCGTTTTCGTAGATCCCTTTAACAGACAACATGGTTCCCACCGTCCTTTCAGGTATAAAATCTTTAAATGATTATAGAATAGATGTGTTTTTATCTCAAGAGTTGTTGGTTTTTTCCTTTTACCGCAATGCTGATGATCGCATCGACGTTGATGAATCGATAAGAGGTGTTTGATCCGCCATATTTGAATACCGATTAACATTCCGGATGTTCTATCCTATTCTCAATGACCTTTACACTATTTTTTGCGTATCCGAATCTTTAACAAAGGTCAAACGGAGTCGCGGTAGGAATGCCGGTTACCCGGCACCCCCCGCACAGATCCCAGCATGCGGAACTACCGCACTGGGCTCCTACCTCAGGTCAAACGCAGAAG
>Ga0180009_10005896_pt1 | contig 13004 bp, 8 predicted proteins | sample OS_PC_MetaG_FD_123537 | JGI IMG/M metagenome (GOLD analysis project Ga0180009, IMG submission 123537) | Groundwater microbial communities from the Aspo Hard Rock Laboratory (HRL) deep subsurface site, Sweden - OS_PC_MetaG | ecosystem: Environmental > Aquatic > Deep subsurface > Groundwater...
AACACGACGGACGCGGCGAGCGCGAGGAAGTACGCGCCGATGGCGAGATAGAGGATGGAGAAGCGGGGCCGGTACTTGGGTTCGGCCCACGCGAGCGCCAGATAGGCCGGGAAGGTCAACCCGATGAGAAACTGGAAGAACGAGAGCTTGGAGTAGACGAACGGGAAAATGACCACGGGCCAGAAGAACGCGGGCATGAGGAGACCTCCGTAGATCCCGACATACGCCACGACTTTGAGCCATTTCACGGCTGATGCTTTGTGCATAGTGGAAAAAGGATAGCACCAATGAGCTTTCCCGCGCCACGTTACCGCCATCCCCCCGTCATCCCGAGCGAGTCTCCCCCCTGTCACCGCGCGTGAGTTTCCCCTCTGTCATCCCGAGCGAGTCCGACGAGTCGAGGGAACCCTTCAGGACGTATGGAGGGTTTCCTCCACTCGTCGCAGAGCCTCCTCGGTCGGAATGACAGGGGGAAGGGTTTTATCTGCTTCAGCCGTCGGACGGCCTTCGGTCGGAATGACAGAAGGGGAGCCCGAATGAGCTCCCCTATTCCCCCTTGTCATCCCGAGCGAGTCCGACGAGCCGAGGGAACCCTTTATTAAGGGTTCCCTCCGCTCCCTCGTCGGACTCGGTCGGTCGGAATGACAAGGGAGCTGGATACCAAAGACCCAGCCGAAGCCGGGTCTTGGTATCCGTTCAGTCGTAGGTTCCGTGCGGCTAATCCGTGAGGATCAGACCAGCGTCGGATTACAAGCTGAGGGACTGGGTCTGCGAGACGTCCTCGACGTAAACGTCGTTGGTCCAGTCTCGTGAACCGCCGCTCGTGCCGAGGGCCGAGCTGTGCGGGACTTCCGACATGTCCGACCAGAGGAACGTTCCAGCGTAGAACGTACCGGCCGGTGTCGATGACGGAGCGGCGCTCACGTCGATCGTGAAGATACTCGCGCTGGAGACCAGCGGGGACACAGCGAAGCTGTTGTCCAAGTACCCGGTCACGACCGGCGCATTCGCATCGCGGTAGAACGAGAGAGACATGTTCTGACCGGACGCGGCACCACCGACCGTCGCGTGCAACGTGTAGACGTTGCCGGAACCGGAGATCTGCTCTTCGTTCGTGAAGCTCACGACGATGTAGCCTCCAGCTTCGATCGCGTCGATCGTGCCCGTCTCGACATTCTTCTCCGTGGTGGAGGAGTACGTGATCGCGACGTCAGCCAAGGCCATATCCGACGCACCCTTGCGGACGCGGAAGTTGGCCAAGGTCAGAGCCGAGGTCTTGGAGAGCGAGAACACGACCTGCTTGAGCCCGACCGTACCCGCGCTGTCAGCCGCGACCTGGAACTTGATGAGGTCCATGTCGGCGTTGGCGAGGATGGTGGACGAGAGCGACTGCTTCGTCACCGTGGGCTTGGTCTTACGCGTGACCATCGCATTGCCGTGAGTTGCGTTCGTGGTGGACGCATACAGGACTTCACCTGAAGCCTGACCCAGGGCATGGATGTTCGCACTGAGGTAGTAGCTGGCATCCCATTCGCCGGTCATGAGACCGCTCTTGAGACCCAACGCCGGAGACGAACCAGAGCGATGAACGCCCGTGGTCGCACCGGTGACCGTCGACGAGGCCTGGACCGACGAAAGCTTGGCCCAGAGCTGGAAGCTCACGGTGCCGTCCTTCGGGATCACGAGCTTGCTCGCCGAGAGGTCGATATCCTTCGTGCCGATCGCACCGGACGAGAGGATGCCGGAGGCCTTGACCGCGCCGCCCGAGGCGACGGCGATCGACGTGTACACAGCGTTATCGCTGGACAAGCCGGCCGTGGAGCTGGCGAGGATCGCCAACCGATCGATTTCGACCGCTTCGTACTGGGCCGTGGCCTTGTACGAGGCAAACGGCACCCAGACGTCCTTACCGGCGACCACGATGGTCGAGGCCGGGTTGGCGTCCGTGTTGTAGGTGACCGTGCCGCTGTTCAGGATGGTCTGAACGACGGATGGCGATGCACCGTTCGCGTTGGCCGTGAGGGCCGCCGCGAGGGTCGGGGTGACCGTATTGGAGTCGCCATCCTGCGCCGTGATGTCGTTCGTCGAGGCGATACCGACCGAGAGCTGGTCGTACGGAGCTGTCGTGGACGCCGTGGACGAAAGGTTCGCGGCGACCGTGAGGCTCTTGCTCGTACCGGCCGGGATGTTCAGGTTGAGGTTGGTGATCTGCGCAGCACCCGTGGTCGTATCCGGCGCCTTTGCCGTGCCGACCTGGGTCGCGCCGTCCCACAACGAGAGGGACGAGTAACGTTCATTACAGTCCGCGAGCGCCGCCGCCGAGTTGAACGCGACACCGGTCGAGGCGAGTTTCGCCTGGCAGGTGAGCGTCAGGTTGGTGATGAGCACGTCGGACTGCGCACCGGCGGAGAGCACGATGCCCGCGACCGGAACGTTCGACTGCTTCTTCACGAGCGTACCGGACGACGGGGAACCGGCGAGCGAGACCGTCAGGTTGGAAGCCCTGATGTTCTGCTGGTTGCCGATGACCGTGGAGTTCGGGACGATCTTCGTCACGTCGAGGAATTCGCCCGTCTCGATGATACGGACGTCGCTCGCCGTGAAGGCCTGCAGCGTCACCTTGTAGCCGCAGTCGCTGGAGCCGTAGAACTCACCGGTCGCGTCCTCCGAGTTGGAGAGATCGGCGACGACGGCGAGGTTCAAGGTCTGACCAGCCAAGATGTTCTGCGTGTCCGACAGGGTGATCGTGCCGGAGTCGGTCGACTGGTCAGCGAGGGTCGAAGACATTTCTGTCGGACCCATCCATGTCGTCCCTGTGTCAAGATTCTTGATCTTGATGTTGCGGAAGTACATGGTGCCGTCCAAAGCCGTTCCCGTGCCCGTGCCGCGCACGTAGCACAGCGTGCCCGCGCTCTTGGCGATGGAGAAGCGCACGTTGCGGATCTCGACGCCGTTCTCAGCCGTGAGCGAGAACTTGTAGAGCGGGACCGCGAGCTGGCCCTTCGCGACGTTCCCGGTCGAAGGACCGTTGAACGCGTTCGTGAGGGTGCCGCCCTGGGTCGTCACTTCGATGTAGTTGGTGGTCAACCCGTCGAAGGAACCCTGGGTCGTGGAGGAACAGCCGCCGACAGCCGTCGCCGCGATACAGACCGCAGCACCGGCGTTGTACACCGTGTCCGTGGCGTTCACGTCCGTGGTGTATTCGACGTAGGTCTTGATCGTGCGGGCCGAGCGGCCAGCCACATCAGCCTTGAGCGAGAAGACCTTCGTCGTCCCGGCGGTGATGAGGTAGGTGGGCTCGAACTTGAGCACGATGCGACCGCTGTTCGTGACACCCGACGCTGTCGCCACCAAGGTCGTTCCCTGGTAGAGCTTCAGGTTCGAGATGTCCGAGTTGGTCACGGATCCCGCCTGATACAGCGTGATCGCGTTGACGCGGATGTCGTTCGTGTTGGCCGTGAGCTTGAAGTTGGAGATTTCCGCTCCGATGGCGCCGACGACCGGGTTGGCCGGGGTCGCACCCTTCAAGACATCGAGGCGACCGGACGAGCTGGTCCCGATCGTGAAGACGTTGCCGCGTACGGGGAACATGCCCCCGATGGCGACGCTGCCGTTGACGACCACGGATGCCGCATCCGGGATTTCGAACGAGTGCTGACCGGCCGAAGCGGCCGCGCTCGAGACATCACCATAGAGGTAGATGGCTGCGGAGCCACCAGCCGGGACAGCAACCGTGAGGCCGCTGAACGTGGCGGTGTGAGCCGACGAGTTGATCGTGCGGCCCGTGGTCAGGCGAAGCCCGTCCTGGTCATACAGGTACACGTTGGCCCAGTCAGAGGCTGCGCCGACGCCCACACGATGAATCGTGAGGCCGTTGACGGTGACCGTGCTGGCACCGGCGGTGAACATGTATTTGGCGAGTTGGACGGACGAGGCTGCCTTTGGGAGCGTCGCGCCAGCCGGTGTGTCGGACGCCAAGGCGACCGTCAAATCACCGGTGATGGCGGGACCCGCGCAGACGACGTCTGCGATGTCCGCTTCGCGGCCAGTGACGTCAGTGCCATCGGCATAGCTGATCGTCGTTCCGACCGTGTAGATGGCGTTCAACATGTTCGCATCGAAGGCCGCCTGAGACGCGAACTTGCGCTTCATGCCGCCCATGACGATGTAGGAGTTGGCATCGCCCTCATACGTGATGACCTGCCCATCCGGGTGGACGGCGGTCGAGACCGACGAACCCACGGTGTAGTTCACGAAGAACGCATCCGGGACGTCGATGATCCGAGTCGCCCAGGCATCCCCGTAGAGGGACTTGGCGATGGTCTCGGATTCGATCCAGTGGATAGAGCCGCAGCGTGTGACCGCGTACGTCTTGGGATCCGTCTGAATCTTGATCAGCTTGGTGCCAGGGCGAACCGTGACATTGCCGCCGATCGTGATGGCCGCGAGTTCCGCATCGGAAATGGTCTTGACCGACGCGAAATCCGTGTACCACGAAAAGTACGTCTTCTCGTTGGGGAAGACATAGCGCTTCCCGTCCTGGGCATAGTAGTAGACCGCAGGACCCGACGCCTTGATGAGGTCACCGACCGAGACGGCAGAGGCTGCGCTGGCAAAACCCAACGAGCCGACGCCGACGGAGGAGAGAACCGTCACCATCGCGACGAACGAGGAGAATGTTTTCTTAAGATTGACCATATGAACCCTTATAGGGTTGTTGGAAGGCGGGACCTCGATCCGTGAGGATCAAGGGACCGCGATAATGGTGAGTAATGACGCGGATCTCCCGACGCGATCGTCGAGATCGACCTTGAACGATCCGGTCAGTGGCGAGGATGTGACACGAGCGGGCAAGAGGCGTTCCCCCGCCCGTCAGGGTAACCAAGCTCGCTTGGGTACCCTGTGAGACGGGGAGGAACTCGTGTCGTCCTAGGGTGGCGTCGGTTTGGTGGATGAGGCGACGGGATTCGTCGATGTCGCGCCGGGGAGCGTGGAGGTCGTGGTCGGCAAAGTGGACGTCGTGGCATCGCCCGGGACGTCCGTCCCCGAAGACGACGAGGAAGCGACCGCCTGGTCGATATCGACCTTCTGCGCCGCAAACGCCTGCTGGGTCGCAAGCTTGATTTGCTGAACCGTGTCCTGAATCGGGACGGATGAGGTCGACGTCTTGTCCTCAAATGCCGTCGATGATGCGGTCAACGCGGACGAACCCGTCACGTTCGCCACGGTCTTCGCATAATCCTGGATAGCCTGGACCACGTCGCCCATCGGGATGGACTCCCCGGATTGCTCATGCTCGGCCAGGAGAATCTCGATGGCCTTCACGCCCGTATCCGCGGCTGCGGCCTGCGCTTCCATGACCTTGCCCTTGCTCCCATCCGGAAGCGCGGTCTTCGTCTCCTGTAGCGCCTGTACGAGCTCGCCGCTCTTCTGGTCGACGAGCTTCGCGACCTCCACAATCTTCTTCCCGTCCGACGTGGTGTTGCGCACGTCGTTCAGCTGTTCCGTAACGGTCTTGAGATCGCGCTTCAGGATTTCGGCCGCCTGCGCGACGCGCTCCGACTTTTCCGGCACGTCCTCCCGTGCGACCTGCTTCAACTCCTCGCCGCGACGCGACGTGAACTCCACCTTCAGCTTCAGCTTCTCGTCCTTCGCGGACGTGAGCGCGAGGCGTGCCTGTTCCGTCGCGAGCTTCAGAGAATAGAAGAAGTCGCCGGGCAGGGACTGCTCGGCTGCGGAGACGGACGCGATGGAACCGCCGAGGGCGATGGCAAAGATGGATAGCGCGGCCAACACCGGCCCGCGTACGACGCTGAAGAGCCGATGCGGGGCGAAGTACCGGAACGCCTGTCCTACCGTCTGCCAAGAGGTCACCGGCGAGGTCGGCAACGAATTGCCCGCCTGCATGAGGAGCGTCTCGCGGGTGGAACGCAACCATGCCGCGTCAGGCTCGACGCGGCTCCCGACGGCGCGGAGCGTCCGCAACCGATCGTACAGGGAGGATGACATGGTTCACTCGAGGTTTTTGAGGGTCTTGATGGCCCGGTGGAAGATGACGCGGACGTTCCCAGTCGATTTCTCGAGGATATCCCCAATGTCTTCGAACGCGAGTCCATCCACGAGTCGCAGCATCACGACGTCTCGATAGTCTTCCTTCAACGTCTCCAGCTGCTTCAGGACGATGTTCATCTCGGCGCGGGCTTCCATGACTTCCTTCTCGCGGCCGAGATCGGAACCGAATCCGTCCCTCATACGAGAAGACGCGAATTCTCCATCGTTCGTTACAGTGTCCACGGCCACGGAGACGGGCCGATGCCGATAAAAATCGGCGATAAGGTTCCGTGCGATGCGGTACAGCAACGCCCGGATGTTCGTGACGTCCTTGTGTTCGCGGAGGTAATTCCAGGCTTTCGTGAATGTCTCGGCCGTGACGTCCTGTGCATCCTCCCGAGAGGGTAACTTCAGGGAATTAAAACGATACAAGGCCTTCACGTAGCGATCATAGATCTTCGCGAAGGCCTCGGAATCACGACGCGTCCGTATACGAAAAAGGAGGTAGCGATCGATGAGATTCGACATTGCTTGCTCCCTTATGAGCGAGGGGTAACGTAGCTGTTTTTTCTGCTCATGGCAATATTCGACGTCAAGCGTCCGTCAGCCTCTCAGACCCTCACGGGAGCGACCCCCTTGCAATATTTCGTATTTGTCTACAATATTGTGGACAAAGGAATATGCCTCAAGAATCCCCTTCCCCGGTCCGGGTCTCCGTCTCTGAAGCTGCTCGACTCTTCGGCGTGAATCCCCGGACCGTGCGCCGTGCCATCACGTCAGGCGACATCCGGTACATCGTGGTCCGCGGCCGCTACCAACTCCTCTTCGAATCGCTCGTCTCCTGGTCCCAACGGCAGCCCACGGTACGAAATAAACGCGACGCGCACGGTATCGGCCAATGGATCGACCGGTGGAAAATCAAGAATCCAAAATTCTCGCCACGGGAACCGGAAACATAAAACGATGTCAAGTCCCACGATACGCGGAGAGGACTTGTTCGAGATGCCGCTCGACGGTCGGGAACCGTTCGTTGATGAGACGTGTGCTTTCTGACGCCATCCGATCGCGCGCCTCGAACGAAAGCGTGTCGAACCGTTTGAGTGCTTCGACCCACGCGTCGCCGTTGCCGTGCGCGACGAGGAAGCCGTTCACGCCATCCGTCACCATCTCCGGAAGCCCTCCGATAGCCGTCGCCAGGATCGGTAATCCGTATCCGAGCGCGTCCATCACGGAGAGCGGCGCATTCTCGTACCCGACCGGACACGCGACGAACGCCTCGGCCTCGCGATACAGCGCCTCGAGATCATCGCCACGCTTGAATCCCACGAGGTCGACGTTCTCGATACGTCCACGACGCATCATCTCGCGGAGCCGTTCCTCGAGCGGACCGATGCCTGCGATTTTGATGCGGACATCCGGCACGCGGCCAGCTGCGAGGATAAGTTCCTCATATCCCTTCTCCGGCGAGAGACGGCCGACTGCGAGGAGATACCCTCCGCCACGACGCGCCGGATCACGACGCAGGACCGGCATGCGGACGACCGCCATCTTGGACGCGGGTTCGCCCCACTCGATCATCTTATCGGCCATGAAGCGCGATGGGCAGATGAAGGTCCGGACCGTGCGTTCGTAGGACTGCACCGATTTCGTCAATCCCATCTCGAACGCGGCGAGGGCGTTCGGCGCGAACGACGGAAACAGGCATCGATGCTTCACGGCTTCCCAATACCGGCCGCCCTTGCACCGCTCGCAGAGTGCACCTTCGGTCGCCATGCGGTAGTTCGGGCACACGAGCTTCAGGTCATGCAACGTCTGCACGCACGAGACGCCGCGCTTCCGGATTGGCGCGAGGATAGACGTCGAGAGATGATGGTAGATGTTATGGAGATGGACGACCTCCGGCTTCAGGTCGCGCAAGGCCGCATCCATCGCCGCCTCAGCCTCGCTGTTCCAGACGAAGGCCACAGCCTTCCCGAAATCCTTCCACGCCCCCTCGCGGATGGACAGGTCGCGACGTATGACGAACCGCGAGGCGTCCTTCGACGGCAGATTCTTCGGCGATGCGGTCGAGAGAATATGAACCTCATGCCCGGCGGCGGCCTGTTGGCGCATGAGGTCATGCATATAGACCTCGGCACCGCCGTTGAGGTCGAAGAACTTGTTGACGTGGAGGATTCTCATGACGTTCGTCGTTCCAGAAGAAGACGGTACAACGCCGCATACCGGCTGACCATCCGGTCGATGGAGGCTTCGGCGTAGACCTTGGGGACGAGACGGGCTGCGCGAACCACGGCAGATGACGGGTCGTCGAGCGTCTCGGTGATGGCATGCGCCCACGCAGGCACGTCACCGGTCGGGACGAAACGGACGTCCGTCGCGTCGAACATCTCGCGGAGCGGAAGGAGGTCGGACGCGACGACCGGGACGCCAGCGGCGGCGGCTTCGACGGCCGCGAGACCCAGCCCCTCGTATCTCGACGGGAAGCAAAAAATATCCGACGCGGCGAGAAGCTCCGGCACGTCGTCGCGATAGCCGAGCCATTCGATGCGCGACGAGATGCGGAGGCGTTCGGCAAGCTCGCGCAGACGCCGCTCGAGCGGACCGGTGCCGACGACGCGCAACCGCCATGGACGTTTCACCAGCGCGAGCGCCTTGAAGAGGGTCGCGTGATCCTTCTGGAACATGAGCCGACCGACCATGATGAGGCGCGGGACGTCGCGGAACGGCCGGCTTCCACGGCCGATGACGCGGTCGAGGTCGATGCCGTTCAAGATGGTCCGGACTTTATCTGCCTTCACGCCCTCCTTCTCCACCAGCACGCGTTTTACCTCCTCGGAGACGGCGACGTGTCCGGACGTGAACGGCGCGAGTAGGCGATTCACGAGCCGATGCGACCATCGGTAGCTTTCGTTCACGTTATGCTCGGTCGAAACGATGACCGGCACGCCGGCCGCGATGGCGGCGGCGCGCCCCATCGTGTCGCCGACGAAGAGATGGGTATGCACGATATCCGGACGCTGAAGCCGGAAAATCCTGCGCAACGCGAGGAACGTCCGGATGCCGAACTTCCCTCGGCGTAGGACGGGGACGGTCGCGACGCCATGCTCACGGAACCATGTCTCCAGCTCACCGCCGCCCGTGATGGGCACGGCCTTCGCTTCGAATCCCTGTCCGGGAAGGTGCGCGACGAGCTCGTAGACGAGCCGTTCCGCACCGCCGGCGCCGAACGTCGGTACGGCGTGCATGACGAACGGAGCGGACGGATCGTGCGTCTCAAACTCGGCGACCCACCCGCGGGATAGGAATGGACACGGGACATGAACGGCAGCCCACGCGTCGGATGCGTCCAACAGATGGAACTTGCCGCTCCCCCGCCGAAGACCGAGACGGGCGAACAGCGGCCACATCGCCAAGAAAAACGCGCTCACGCGATCCGCATCGCGACATCGCCAACCGGCGTGTTTCAAGGCGTCCGGTCGGATGCTACGGACATGACACAGGACGATGCCGGACGGCGCGAGGAACGGACGGATATCTCCTAACGCCTCCGACCCGTCAGCCGCATCAGAACCGTCGATGATGACCGCGTCGAACCGCCTCTCCGCGAAATCGGCCATCGACGCCGCGAAGCCGACGGAGAGCGCGAGCTCGGATGCCATGACCGTCGCCTTCTGGATGGATGCGATATTGGGCTCGAAGATGGTCACGTCATAGCCGAGCGACGCGAACGGAAAAGCGACATTCCCGAGTACGGTCTCGCGCACAAGGACGCGCACGCGATGTGGATCGCGGCCGACGGCCCATGCGCCGACGCGCCTGACGTACGCATCGAGGCGCCGGAGACCTCCGGGATCCCGATGCGCGGACGAGACGCGTTGATAATCGGCGCGTGGTCTCATACGTTCGTGGTGGGCTTATGGCGTCCGGTCCGGGAGAACGCGAACAACGACGCGACCGCGAGGCCGACGGGAAGCCACATCTTCCCGGTCCAATAGTTCGTGTTGAGCATCTGATAGGCGACCGCCCCGCCTGCGGACGCGAGGACGAGCAGGACGGCACGGCGCACGATCGGATCCGTGATGGTCTTGAGCCGCGTCGCCGCCAACCAGACGAACGTGCCCATGACCCATACAAACGCGAGGAAGCCGACGAGTCCTGTCTCAGCCGCGAGTTTCGGTAGCATCCCATGCGAATCGAGCGGAGCGCCGTATTCGATAAGGAAGACCTGCGCGGAACCGACGCGGTCGACGAACGTCCCTGCCCCGCCGCCGATCCATGGACTGCTTTCCCAGACCTGCATCGCGATCTCGAGCAGGGCGACGCGGGTCGAGTTGCTGCTCATGGCGACGTTCGAGAGGCCGATACGGAGCATGACGCCAGTGAGCGGGATGAGCAGGAGGATGACCGCCAGCACCGCCCCGAGGTGACGGCGAATCGTCGCGCGGTATCCGACGACGGCGAGGAACGCGGCCTGCAGGCCGAACACGATCCATCCGGTCCGCGAGAAGGTCAGAAGGCCGATGGCGAACTGCAGCGCGGCAGAACCGAACAGCAGGCGACGGACCCGCTCCTTGCGGGCGAGCAACGCGGCCGCGAGCGTCATGAGGACCGTCGTGACCATCAGTTCCGCGAGGAGGTTATGGTTGTCACCGAGCGCCGAGACCCCGAAGATCGGCAACGGATGCGCGCGACGGATAAACTGGCTCGACGCGTCCACGAAAAACAAAGAAACGAGGCCGTTCAACGCGCCGATGGTGCCGACGACCGCGAGGATACTGAACACCGTCACGAGACGACGACGGTTGCGGAGGAGATTCACGGGAATCGCGACGTACACGAGATAGCAGAACAGGACGGGACGGATGGACGCCTTCGCGACGAGGATGGGGTCCGGCGCGTACGGTGAGAGCAGGGACAGGAAGTGTGCGGCCACGAGCGCGGCGTATGAACGTATGAGCGGAAGCGTCGGCCGCCAATTCTTATCCTTGCGGCGCACCCATAACACGAGGACCTTCACGGCCCATGCCGCCAGCACGAACAGGAAGAGTGCCTCGGCCACGCCGATATCCACGGACCCGCCGAACGCCCGCTCACCGATGGCGAGTTCGCCCGTCGGGATGGAGATCATGAGGCCGAGGAACGGCGACAGCGCGATGGCGAGATACAGCACCCCATACGTGTAGCGATATGTCAGGATGAACGCGATGACGATCCCAAGGATGACGATGGGACCGAGCGGTACTTCGAGCGCGACGAATATCGCCCCGACGCCGACGAGGAGTGCTATCCCCCACGAAAATTCGCGCATGACATATATAGGATACCACGGCGGAAAGGCTCCTACCCTAAAAATTGGCTAATCTTAAAGGAATCGACGTCCGAATCCTTGACAAGATCGCCGTTTTCGTATTGGATGCAAAGGCTAGATAGGACATTCGACAACACACGACCGAGGCGTGGTGCCCGGTTTGAAAATCAATGATAGGAGTACGACATGCATCGACGGTCGATGTGGCAGTTGATTCTCACGGCGGCCATCGCCGTCGTAGCGCTCGGAAGTCTGATTGTGGCCTGTGAGGCATCGCTTCCAGACGAGATCCTTCTCACGCAGGTACAGCAACCGCTGTGCATCGAGGGCGGTTCGTGCAATCCGGAAGGGTTGAGCTGCCCCGGTGTCGGCAACAACCTCGTCTGCGAAGGAGGCGTATTCACCGCGACGGACTGCATCGCGGGGTATCTCTGTTCCAACACGATGGCCGTGTGCCTCGATGACTGCAACCAGATGCATGCGTGCATCGACATCGACGGTCATCTCGAATGGTCACCGGAAACGTGTGACCCTGACGCCGGAGTTGGCGGAATGGCCGGAAGCGGCGGCGCGGCAACGGGCGGTGCTGGCGGAACCGCGACGGGCGGGACCGGAGGCGTCGGCGGCACATCAGGTGCTGGTGGTGTCGCGATTGGCGGTGCTGGCGGAATGGCCGGAAGCGGCGGCAGTGCGGGTGCTGGCGGTGTCGTACCTCCCGAGCTCTGCATCGTCGGGAACGCGTGCTTCCCGGATTCCGAGGGGCTGTACGAAGGTATCTGCCTGGACGCGAACAGTTCTTGGCCAAATACCGTCGCATACAATCGCTGTTGTGCCGGCCTCCTCATCCCAAGCGACCTCAGTAGCCTCTGCCCTGCCGGAAGCGGCGGCGCGGGAGGAGGGACCGCAGGAAGTGGCGGCGTCGCGACAGGCGGGAGCGGCGGCGTGGCAACGGGTGGTTCTGGCGGGACCGCGATGGGCGGAACCGGTGGTACTGGTGGTACGACCACGAACCCCGTCATCGGAACGTGCAGCGCCTGCACGGCGCCTGCTGGGCAGATCCAACTCTGCTTCATCGCGGACGACAGCGGTGTCGCGGCCGGAACGTACGGCCCCTTCGAACTCCAGTGGGCGTCGGTCTCCCCGACCTTCTCCTGCTGGCAAGGCTCGGCGTGCAGCACATTCGGCAATACGGCCAACATGTGCGTCGACACGACTCCGGGCGACTCGGTCCTCGAGTGTCTCCTACCCATTGGTGGTGCCGTGGTGTTCGACTTCACGGTGAAGCACACGCCTGCCCCCGTCTACTGGTGGGGAGACGTCTCGAACGACCTCTACGGAGGGAAGGGTGATACGAACGGAACCGTACGCCTGTGTGACGAGAACGGCGAAGTCGCCTACGTCATGATTTCGAACGGGTCCGGGCCGGACTACAGGAACGGCCACGTCGATAACCTCTAGTTCCTTCTCGGCTCGCTGACGCTCGTCAGCTCGAGCCCCTCGCCCTGCGCATCGCGCGGGGCGTTTTTTTATAAGGGTAATCCCTGTTTCATGCCACCAAACTCTTAGGAAGAACGAGCCCGATGAGGGTTCGTTCTTGGTCTTTGAGAGATTGGCGACGATGGTTGAACTTCCAAACAATCTCTCC
>Ga0180009_10005897_pt1 | contig 13002 bp, 6 predicted proteins | sample OS_PC_MetaG_FD_123537 | JGI IMG/M metagenome (GOLD analysis project Ga0180009, IMG submission 123537) | Groundwater microbial communities from the Aspo Hard Rock Laboratory (HRL) deep subsurface site, Sweden - OS_PC_MetaG | ecosystem: Environmental > Aquatic > Deep subsurface > Groundwater...
CTGGGCAGCTCGGTCACACAGTTCTCGCTGGTGATCGGGCTGTTCCTCACCGCGATGGGGATCGGCAGCTTCGTCAGTCGGCTGATCACAGACGATCGCAAGCTGATCGGCACCTTCCTGATGGTCGAGATCCTGGTCGGGCTGATCGGCGGATTCTCCGCGCTGGTGCTCTTCGCCGCCTTCGCCCTCGTCGGCAGCTATTTGCCGCTGTTGGTCCTGCTCTGCGTGGTGATCGGGACGCTGGTGGGGCTGGAGATCCCGCTGCTGGTCCGGATCCTGCGGGGGGTGGGATCGCTGCGCGCCGCGCTGGGCAACGTTCTGGCCCTGGATTACCTCGGCGCCCTGGCGGCCGCGCTGCTCTTCCCGCTCGTGCTCGTCCCACGGCTCGGAATGATCCGCACCAGCTTCCTCTTCGGCCTGCTCAACGTCCTCGTCGCCCTGGTCGGCGTGCACTACTTCCGCCACCGGCTGCGCCGGGCCGGCGCCATGCGGATCGCCGGCCTGCTGGTGGTGCTGCTGATGCTCGGCGGGCTGGTGACGGCGGGGCGCGCCACCTCCCTGATGGAGGACGTGCTGTATGATGACGAGATCATCTACGCCAGGACCACGCCGTTCCAGCGTCTGGTGATCACTCGCTGGCGGGACGACGTCCGCCTGTTCATCGACGGGAACATCCAGTTCTCGGCGGCCGACGAGTTTCGCTACCACGAGGCCCTGGTCCACCCGGCGCTGGGCCTGCTCCCCTCCCCCCGTCAGATCCTGCTGCTCGGCGCAGGAGACGGCCTCGCCGCCCGGCAGATCCTCAAGCACCGGTCGGTCCGACGGATCGACCTGGTGGACCTCGATCCCGAGATGACCCGCATCTTCTCCACCATCCCGCTGCTGGTGCAGCTCAACGGCGGCGCGCTGAAGGACCGACGGGTGCACGTGCACAACGCCGACGCGCAGAAGTACCTCGAGCGCAACGATCGGCGCTACGACGCGATCATCATCGACCTGCCCGACCCCAACAACGAGAGCCTCGGCCGGCTCTACACCCGCAGCTTCTACCGGCTGGTCGCCAAGTCGCTGGCCCCGGGAGGGGTGCTGGTGACCCAGGCGACCAGCCCGTTCTACTCGCCATCCAGCTTCTGGTGCATCGCCAACACCATGGCCAGCGTGACCATCTCGAGCGCCGGCGGCAAGCTCCACGTGCTGCCCTACCACGCCAACGTGCCGTCGTTCGGCCAGTGGGGCTTCGTGCTCGCCGCGGCCCGCCCGATCACCAGCGACCGGATCCGGATCGACGTCGAGACCCGCCACCTCACCCAGCAGATGGTGCCCACGCTGTTCATCTTCCCCAAGGACATCGGCCCGCGCGCCACGCCGATCAACCGGCTGGACAATCTCGTGCTGATCCGGCTCTACGAGGAGGGGTACAAGCAGTACAACCGCTGAGCAAGCCGCGTCAGTCCACCGGCAGCTTCTTGATCAGCCTGGTGATCTTTCCCGCCTCGACGGTGATGGCGAAGTCGTACTGCTTCCCCTCCACGACGAACGTGATCTTGTGGCGGCCCGGCTTGAGCGGGATCTTGGAGCGCGGCGCGACCGGCGTCGTCTTGCCGGTGTCCTTGCCGTCCACGAAGACCTTGGCCCAGGGGATGGTGTTTGCCACCAGGTACCCCACGTTGGCCGACTCCGGCGGCGGGGTCACCTCCACCGGCGGTTTCCTGGTCGTCTGCTCGACCGGCGGCTTCCTGGTCGTCCGCTCCACCGGCGGTTTCCTGGTCGTCCGCTCGACCGGCGGCTTCCTGGTCGTCCGCTCCACCGGCGGTTTCTTGGTCACCGGCTCGACCGGCGGCTTCTGCGCCGCTTCCCGCTTGAGGACCAGGGACACCAACGCCTTCTTGTCGGGCGCAAGCTCCACCGACTCCGACTGAGCCCTGTAGCCCTCCAGGATGACCTTCACCCGGTAGGTGCCGGGCCTGAGCTCGATGGTGACCGGGGTGGTGCCCCTGGCCTCCCCGTCGATCTGGACCTGGGCGCCCGAGGGCCGCGTGATGACCTTCAACTGCACGGGCGGGACCTGTGGCTTGAGCTTGACCGTCCGCTCCAGCTTCTCGCTTGGCCCCAGAGTCACCTTGAAGATCTCGGGCTCGAATCCCTCCTTCTCGACGCGGACGTCGTGGACCACCTCGCTCTTGACCTCCAGCGGGGCCCGGGCAGCCCCCATCGAGACCTCGACGCCGTCGATCAGCACCCGGGCGTCAGGTGGATCGACGGACAGCACGAGGTGCGCCTTGGCGGCCGGCTTGGGCAGCGGCAAGCTCAGCACCAGCACCTGCCCCTCGCTCAGCTTGACCGCCTGCTCCTCCGGCTCGACGCCGCTCACGCGCAGCGCCACGGTGTAGCTCCCGGGGGGCAGGTCCTCGATCATGAACGGGGTGCCGCTCTCCAGTCGCCCCTTGCTCTTGCCGTCCAGCAGCACCTCCGCGCTGCCAGGCGGGGTGGCGGAGAGCACCAGGGTCGAGGCGCGGGGCGCGGCCTGGTGGGCGGTGAAGACCCGCCAGACCACGATGCCCATGATCACCAGCAGCGCAACGAGCACGCCGATCAGGATGTCCTTGACCAGCGACGGCGGGCGCTGATCCACGGAGACCGGCATCGTGCCGCTGATCTCGCCGGTCGTCGGTCCGACGGCGGCGGAGGAGATCCCTCCGAGGTTCGCGTCGAAGATCACGGTCGGGCCCTGGTCGGGCAGGTCGGGGACAGCCCGGCCCCCGTTGCCGCCGGCGTTGGCGAAGATGATGGTCGGCTGCTCGGCGACATGGACCATCTGACCCGATTCCATGTTGAAGATGAAGGTCGGCTCGGCAGCGATCGGCTCCGACTGGTCGACTCCGAGGCTGTCGTTGAAGATCGAGGTCTGCCCGTCCGGTCCCGCCTCCTCTTCCTCATCCAGCTCGACCAGGTCCTCCGCAGAGAGCATCGGCGCATCCGCGATGGGGTCGGGCTCTCTCAGAAACGCGGGGCCGCCGATCTGCGTGGCCACATCCTCGAACTCGTCCTCCTCGGCCGGTGCCACGGCTAAAGGCGGACCCTGCGGCAGCAACGAGATCGCCATCTCCCGCCGGGCAGAGGGCGGAGCCTGGAAGCTGTCCATGTCGCCCCGGCGGAGGCGCCTGTACTTCTCCATCGCCGACTGCTCGCGGACGCGTTCGGTGGAGAACAGCTCCGAGACGGTGGCACAGAGGTTCTTGGTGGTGAAGATGGGGCTCTGCAGCATCAGGTAGGCGGTCAGCTCCTCCTGCAGCTCGGTGGCCCAGCTGTAGCGCTCGTCGGGATCCTTCTTCAGCGCCCTGAGGATGATCGCCTCGAGCTCGGGTGTGATCTGCGGATTGACCCTGGAGGGCGGTGGGACGATCGCGTTTCGCACCTTCTCCAGCGTGGAGAAGTCGCTCTCACCGGTGAAGAGCCGCTCGCCGGTGCACATCTCGAACAGGATGGTCCCGATGGAGAAGATGTCGGACCGCTGGTCCAACGGCAGGGCCCGCACCTGCTCCGGGGACATGTAGCCGAACTTGCCCTTGAGCACCCCGGCCTGGGTCTTGGAGGAGCGGGAGCGGGCCTTGGCGATGCCAAAGTCGATGATCTTGACCTCGCCCGTGTACGATACCAGAACATTCTGAGGGCTTACGTCGCGGTGGATGATGTGGAGCGGGGCCTGGGCCTCGTCCTTCTTGCGATGCGCGTAGTCCAGCCCCTCGCAGACCCGCGTGGCGATGAAGACTGCCATCGGGATCGGCATCGTCTGCCGGTATCGCCGGAAACGATTCTGGATCTGGAGCACATCCTTGCCCCAGACATACTCCATGGCGATGAAGTAGGAGCTCTCGATCTTGCCCAGCTCGAAGATCTGCCCGATGTTGGGGTGCGACAGCTGGCCCGAGATCTTGGCCTCATCGATGAACATCTCGATGAATTCCTCATCCTCGGCCATCGAGGGCAGGATCCGCTTGATGGCCAGGATCTTCTCGAACCCCTCCTCTCCAAACGACTTCGCCTTGAAGACCTCCGCCATGCCACCAACGCTGATCCGCTCGAGGAGGAAATACTTGCCAAAAACGATGGGCTGTCGCATGGGTGGTCGTGAGAGAGGCCAATTGGCCCCATCACTTCTAGAGCTTAGCCCCCAGATCCCATCTCCGTCAACCAAAATTGTGGGCCACCATCCGTAGACGGCAAGCCCCAATCCGTCGGAGTGGGGTCAGCAGCCCCCACTGTTCCCGTGTTTAGTCAGCTATTACAGCGTGTTACAGCATGTCTGGCAAATGACGGGCTGCGGCAAGATCTGGTTGATAATTGGGGGCCACCGCCCTCTTTTTCTCCGGCCTGTAGTGGTAGTACAGGCCGTCGACGACCCCATAGACCATGGTCGCCGCGCACAGGCCGAAGGTCACATAGTTGACCACCGACATGGGGCGGTACAGGTGCTCCCGGTCCCCGAACTGTCCCGTGTCGTCCTGCCATGACCACAGCAGCGCGGCGGTGGCGATGCTCGTCAGGCCGAAGGCCAGCTCCCCGCTCAACAGCAGGTAGCCCTTCACCCGGTGGCCGTTGCGAAACTGACCCCACGGTGGCAGCAGGTTCACGGCGGCGCTCTGGCTGCCGCGCCGCTCGGTGGCAGTGACCTCCAGCCGGTAGGCACGCCGGACCCGCTTGAAGAACGCCACCACCTCCGGCCGCACGAACGAGGGGTCGAGGCGCGCGCCCGGGTACAGGCGCAGCATCTCGCGAAACGCACGCTCGGCGCCCGACCTGGCGCCGGTGAGGTAGAGGGAGATGCCATAGGCCCGCACCGCCTCCAGCTGGTCTGCGCGGTCCTGCAGCACGCGGCTCTCCACCAGCGGTCTGAGGATCTCCACGGCCTCCCTGTAGCGGCCCACGACGTACAGATCGATCGACTTGCGTAGCAGCGCCCGGGGGTCGCGGGTCGCGGGCGCCTCGCGCGCGGCGAGCGGCTCACGCGCGGACGCCGGCGGGGCCGACCAGAGGGTCGCGAGGATCAGCAGGACAGTGGTCGTTCTCATTTGAGCTCCGTCGGGGGCACCCGCAGCTCGAACAGCCCGTCCTTCAGCACGGTCGTCTCGTCGACGATCTCGTGGCTGCGGCAGTCCGCCCCGCTGCACCAGATCCGGATCAGGCTGCCGGAGATGGCCAGGTCGCCGGTGGTGGTCACCTTGCCCGCGAGCCGCACCGCCCGCGGCAGCTTGATCGTCGGCAGCGAGTGGCTGCCGTCGACCTTCAGCTCGGGATCGACATAGGTGCTCACCAGCTTGCTCGTGCTCCGGATCACCAGCGAGTAGCTGCTCTTGTCGTCGAGGCTCAGGTTGAACGCCCCGTTGTCGTCGGAGCTTGTGGAGAACGACCCCATCGGCGCCGACGCCACCACCCGGGCCTGGACCGGGTTGTCATTCTGATCCACCACCATGCCCTTGAGGGTGACGCGCGAGCCGAGGCGCAGGTCAAGCGCCTTGCTCGTCACCGAGCCGAGGTCCTGCAGCGAGAGGGTGTAGCCCTGCTTGGCCGATGCCGACGGCCCGGGCCAGACCTCGACCTGGTACTGGCCCTGGGGCACGACCACCTGGGTCGCCCCGCTCTGCGGGTCCGTCAGCTCCCCGCCCGCACCCGTGACCAGCACCCTGCGGAACAGCCCGGTGGCGCTGTGCGTGACCGCCGTGGGCCGCTCGAGCGTCCCGACCGTCGAGTCGATGGTCGTGGTCAGCACCACCCTGGCGCCCGCCGCCGCCGTCGCGCCGTCGCTGGTGGTGACCTTGCCGGTGACCGTCACCGGCTTGGCCTTGGCGAAGGAGAAGTTCCAGCCGTCGACGCCGGCCGCCACGGCCAGGCCCGGGTCATCCACCACGGCCACCGGCAGCCCCGAGCCGTCCGGCGGGACCACGGTGACCGTCGCCGGCCCGGCCCGCGTCAGCAGCGAGTAGCCGCCCTGGGAGCCGGTGGCGCCGATGGTCGAGGGCACCACCACCCCGTGGCTCGTGGTGTGGATCGTGACCTTCGCGCCGGCGACCGTGGCGCCGTCGTGCTTGACCGTGCCCGTGATCGCGACGCCGTCGGTCAGCTGCACCTTCCAGCTCGAGCTCATCGATCCGGCGTCGTTGTTGGCTCTGAGCTCGGGCGAGACCTGTCCCTGCGGCAGGAACAGGGCATGGAACGTCCCGTTGACCCGCACCTTGCCCTTGCCCTGCTCCAGGTACAGCTCCCGCGGGATCGGATCGTCGCCCGGCTGCATCAGGCGCACCACGGTCGGGAGCTGGCCGTCCGCGCTGTTCACCACCTCCAGGCTGACCTCGCGCCCCTGGCTCAGCTGCCAGCCGAGGTGGGTCTGGGACGCGCGGCCCACCTCCACCAGCAGGTCGCTGGGCGGCAGCCCCGAGGCGGGCGAGGGGATCACCCTGGCGGTGTAGGTCAGCGTCCTGCCCCCGTCCTGCACCTGGACCGAGGCGCTGTCGGTCAGCGTCTCGCCGCTGCCCTCGAGGGTGACGGTGCAGTCCACGACGAAAGTGCCCGCCACCTCGGGGGTGAAGCTGATGCGGTCGCCGACCTCGTTGCTCTGCACCGTGAGCTCCACGCCGTCGGGGTCGGTCACGGCCCACTGGAAGGACCTCACCGTCGCCCCGCTGACCGTCGCGCCGTCGCCGGTCACCACCGCGGAGATCACCACCTCGTGGCCCACGTCGGGCAGGGCGCTGCCCTCGACGGTGATGCTGAGATCGAAGTCGGGGAAGGGACTGTGGGCGTCCATCGCGCCGCAGCCCCCTGCCAGCAGCACGGCGAGGATCGACAGCAGGGTGGCTCTCATTTCTGCTCCGCCGGGGGCACCCGCAGCTCGAACAGCCCGTCCTTCGCCACGGTCGTCTCGTCCACGATCGCGTGGCTGTGGCAGTCGGCCCCGCTGCACCAGATCCGGATCAGGCTGCCGGAGATCGCCAGGTTGCCGGTGGTGGTCACCTTGCCCGCGAGCCGCACGGCCCGCGGCAGCTTGATCGTCGGCAGCGAGTGACTGCCGTCGACCTTCAGCGCGGGATCGATGTAGGTGCTCACCAGCTTGCTCGTGCTCCGGATCACCAGCGAGTAGCTGCTCTTGTCGTCGAGGATCAGATCGAACGCCCCCTTGCCGTCGGAGCTTGTGGAGAACGACCCCATCGGCGCCGACGCCACCACCCGGGCCTGGACCGGGTTGTCGTCCTGGTCCACCACCGTGCCCTTGAGGGTGACGCGCGCGCCGAGACGCAGACTGAGGGCCTTGCTCGTCACCGAGCCGAGGTCCTGCAGCGAGAGCGTGTAGCCCTGCTTGGTCGATGCCGACGGCCCGGGCCAGACCTCGACCTGGTACTGACCCTGGGGCACGACCACCTGGGTCGCCCCGCTCTGCGGGTCCTTCAGCTCCCCGCCGGTTCCGGTCACCAGCACCCTGCGGAACAGCCCGGTGGCGCTGTGCGTGACCGCCTTGGGCCGCTCGAGCGTCCCCACCGTCGAGTCGATGGTCGTGGTCAGCACCACCTTGGCGCCCGCCGCCGCCGTGCCGTCGCTGGTGGTGACCTTGCCGGTGAGGGTCACCTGCTTGGCCTTGGCGAAGGAGAAGTCCCAGTCCGCGCCGGCCGCCACGGCCAGGCCCGGGTCCTGCACCACGGCCACGGGCAGCCCCAGGCCGTCCGGCGGAACCACGGTGACCGTCGCCGGCCCCGCGCGCGTCAGCACCGAGTAGCCGCCCTGGGAGCCGGTGGTGCCGATGGTCGAGGGGACAGCCACTCCGTAGCTCGTGGTGTGGATCGTGACCTTCGCGCCGACGACCGCGGCGCTGTCGTGCTTGACCACCCCCTTGATCGTGACGCCGTCGGTCAACTGCACCTTCCAGCTCGAGCTCATCGACCCGGGGTCGTTGTTGGGCCTGAGCTCGGGCGAGACCTCTCCCTCGGGCACGAACAGGGCGTGGAACATCCCGTTGACCCAGATCTTGCCCTTGCCCTGCTCCAGGTAGAGCTCCCTCGGGATCGGATCGTCGCCCGGCTGAACCAGCCGCACCACGGTCGGGAGCTGGGTGTCCGCGCTGTTCACCACCTCCAGGCTGACCTCGCGCCCCTGGCTCAGCTGCCAGCCGAGGTGGGTCTGGGACGCGCGGCCCACCTCCAGCAGCACGTCGCTGGGCGGCAGCCCCGAGACCGGCGAGGGGATCACCCTGGCGGTGTAGGTCAGCTTCTTGCCCCCGTCCTGCACCTGGACCGAGGCGCTGTCGGTCAGCGTCTCGCCGCTGCCCTCGAGGGTGACGGTGCAGGCCACGGGGAACGTGCCCGCCACCTCGGTGGTGAAGTGGATGCGGTCGCCGACCTCGTTGCTCTGCACGGTGACCTTCTCGCTGTCCGGGTCGGTCACCTCCCACTGGAAGGACTTCACCGTCGAGCCGGTGCCGCTCACCACCGCGCTGACCACCACCTCGTCGCCCACCCCGGGCACGGCGCTGCCCTCGACGGCGATGCTCAGCGTGGGCGTCGGTCCGATATCGGGGCTGGGAGTGCCCTGGAGCTCCATCGCATCGCAGCCCCCGGCCAGCAGCACGGCGAGGATCGACAGCAGGGTGGCCGCTCTCATTTCTGCTCCGTCGGGGGCACCCGCAGCTCGAACAGCCCGTTCTTCGCCACAGTCGTCTCATCCGCGATCGCGTGGCTGCGGCAGTCAGCCCCGCTGCACCAGATCCGGATCAGGCTGCCGGAGATGGCCAGGTTGCCGGCAGTGGTCACCTTCCCTGCCAGCAGCACGGCCCGCGGCAGCTTGATCGTCGGCAGCGAGTGGCTGCCGTCGATCTTCAGCTCCGGATCGATATAGGTGCTCACCAGCTTGCTCGTGCTACGGATCACCAGCGAGTAGCTGCTCTTGTCGTTGAGGCTCAGGTCGAACTCCCCCTTGTCGTCAGAGGTGGTGGAGAACGACCCCATCGACGCGGAGGCCACCACCCGGGCCTGGACCGGGGCGCCGTCCTGGTCCACCACCGTGCCCTTGAGGGTCACCCGCGAGCCGAGGCGCAGGCTGAGGGCCTTGCTCGTCACCGAGCCGAGGTCCTCCAGCGAGAGGGTGTAGCCCTGCTTGGTCGAGGCCGATGGTCCGGGCCAGACCTCGACCTGGTACTGGCCCTGGGGCACGACCACCTGGATCGCCCCGCTCTGCGGGTCCTTCAGCTCCCCGCCCGGTCCGGAGGTCAGCACCCTGCGGAACAGCCCGGTGGCGTCATGCTTGACCACCTTGGGCAGATCGAGCGTCCCCACCGTCGAATCGATGGTCGTGGTCAGCACCACCTTGGCGCCCGCCGCGGCTGTCGCGCCGTCGCTGGTGGTGACCTTGCCGGTGAGGGTCACGGGTTTGGCCGGGGCGAAGGAGAAGTCCCAGGCCGCGCCGGTCGCCACGGCCAGGCCCGGGTCCTGCACCAGGGCCACCGGCAGCCCCGAGCCCTCCGGCGGGACCACGGTGACCGTCGCCGTCCCCGCGCGCGTCAGCACCGAGTAGCCGCCCTGGGAGCTTGTGGTGCCGATGGTCGAGGGCACCACCACCCCGTGGCTCGTGGTGTGGATCGTGATCTTCGCGCCGGGGACCGCGACGCCGTCGTGCTTGACCGTGCCCGCGATGGCCAGGCCGTCGGTCAGCTGCACTTTCCAGCTCGAGCTCATCGACCCGGCGTTGTTGTTGGGTCTGAGATCGGGCGAGACCTCTCCCTCGGGCAGGAACAGGGCATGGAACGTCCCGTTGACCCGCACCTTGCCCTTGCCCTGCTCCAGGTACAGCTCCCGCGGGATCGGATCGTCGCCCGGCTGGATCAGGCGCACCACGGTCGGGAGCTGAGTGTCCGCGCTGTTCACCACCTCCAGGCTGACCTCGCGCCCCTGGCTCAGCTGCCAGCCGAGGTGGGTCTGGGACGCGCGGCCCACCTCCACCAGCACGTCGCTGGGCGGCAGCCCCGAGACCGGCGAGGGGATCACCCTGGCGGTGTAGGTCAGCTTCTTGCCCGCGTCCTGCACCTGAACCGAGGCGCTGTCGGTCAGCGTCTCGCCGCTGCCCTCGAGGGTGACGGTGCAGGCCACGAAGAACGTGCCCGCCACCTTGGGGGTGAAGTGGACGCGGTCCCCCGCCTCGTTCAACGCGACGCTGAGCTTCGCGCCGCCGGGGTCGGTCACCTCCCACTGGTAGGACTTGACCGCCGCGCCGGGGCCGCTCACCACCGCCCAGACCTCCACCTCGTCGTCCACCTCGGGTATCGCGCTGCCCTCGACGGCGATGCTCAGCGTGGGCGGCGGAGGACCATCCGGCCCCATGTCTGGCCGCGGGCCGTCAGCAACGGCCATCGACCCGTCGTCGGCGCAGCCCCCGGCGAGCATCGCCAGCAGCAAGACCCCCATGGCGCGCTTCTTCATGGATGGCCTCCTACCAGAACTCCACGTGCCAGGTGACCCACTGATAGCACTCGGCGGGCAGGTCCGCCGCGGGGTCCTGGCACAGCACTGTGTCCTCGGAGCAGCCGGGCTGCCCCTTCGCGTCATTCATCACCTTGTCGGCGATCACCACCCGCAGCTCCATGTCGTCGCCCGGCATGCGATACCACGCCGGCATGTCGAACACGGCGCCGCTGGCCTGCTGCACCGGCTCGAAGCTGGCGGCGCCTGCGTCCCGTACCAACCAGCTGTAGTGGTAGCCCTCGTCGACGTCGTCGTCGGGCCAGGTCACTTCGAACCGCATGCCCTCCTCATGCGTGACCGGCACTGTGTGGTCCGGCTTCGGGGAGGTCCCGTCCATCCCCTTGATGCACGCCGGTCTGTTCGGGACCAGGTCCACGCTCACGATCTGCTCCGCCGTGGCTCCATTGCCGTCGTCCACCGTGACCTTGATCTTCGCTGTCACCGGGGCGGTCACTTTCGTCGGGTCCAGGCGGAAGCGGTACCGGTCGATCAGCTCCCCTTTTTTGCAGGCCACCACCTGTCCGTTCACCAGGCTCTGGTCGGGCTGGAGCACTTCGTACTTGATGGTCCCGTCGTTGCCGCAGCGCAGGTCGTCTTCGTAGTCGACGGTGTCCTCTTCTCTCAACCGCAGCAGGTAGTGGGCGTGCGCCGGGTTGCGGACCTTGGTGTCCGCGAATCCCGTGTCCGGGTAGCGGTCGGTCAGTTTGTACTCCGGTTCGATGTCCAGCAGCACCGCGATGGTCGGCGCCTGGTTGGCCACTTCGAAGCTGGCCGTCAGGTCCCTGTAGGCCCCCTGCCCGTCCCGCGCGTGCAGCAGCACGCCGTGAGTTCCGCGGTCCACGACGTGGAGTTTGACGCGGGACAGTCCCTCTCCGATCGGCACCAGGAATCCATCGTCGGTGCTCTGCTCGTCCGACAGCTTGCGCGTGTAGGGTTTGCCGTGGATCGGGGTCACCGCGACTTCCCACTCGTAGCGGATGTCGTCCCCGTCGGGGTCGGTGACGCCGGCGCGCAGTGTGACCCAGTCTCCCTGCTTCGGCTCGAGGGTCTCCACCTCGATTTCGCCGGCGGGCGCGTGGTTGATGCCCCCGACGTAGAGGCATCCCGACATCCCGAGCAGCAGTGCCAGCAGTCCATTTCGCATACCCTGACGGTACCACACCGGTTTTGTTACGAGCAACCGACGTGCCACCGGCCGCAGCCGGTATCTCGTCTGGATCATTGATCTTATCGGCTCCGGGCCGGCGACGGCTCGCGCTCCTGGCCCCCGGTCGCGACATTGTCGTCACTGTGATCGCTGTGTCAGGGTGGGCGCTGGCTGCTGTCCGTGGCACCAGGTGCTGCTACTGCTATGGGCCCCAGCCCCAGAGGTCCGAACTTTCATGCGGTTTCCGTGGCACTCTTTCAGCGCATCGCTGCCCTCCTTGTGGATGCACGCGCCGGCCTCCCACAGCTTCTCCACCACGTGGATCACATCCAGGGTATGGGTCGCCTCGGGGAAGTAGGCCTTGCCGTACCGCTCTAGGTGTTGGACTGCTCCGAGGCATTGCCCTCGATTTGCATGACCTCGCGTCTCCCTCTCCACCGTCAAGCACGGATCACTTGGGAACGCAGACTTTCGAACCAGGGTATCCAGGCCACAACAAGTTGTTGGGGATGCTGTAGGCGTCCACGCAGGTCTGGTTCACCGGGTCTGGGCACGGGAGGGTGTCGCCCTTCCACCAGCAGAAGTCCATGCAGTACTTGATCCCTGAAATCTCGACCTGGCACTGGGAGCAGCTCGACCATCCGGGGCCGCCGCCACACGGACCACAGCCATAGGTGCACTGCTTGAGGCAGATCCCCGCTGTCGTGTCTGGAAAGACCGCGACGCAGTCGTGCATCGGAGGACAGGGCGCCGGACAGACTACGCCTGGGGACGGTGGATCCACCTTGCCGTCGGACGTTGGTCGCCCGTCGGAGGTCGGGCGCTTCGACGTGTCGCGATCGGGCGTGAACAGGGTGCGAGCATCTAGCTCCAGCGCTGCACCGTCAGCGCGCGCTGGGGCTGGCCTGTCGCGTAGTGTGCAGCCTGGCGCAAGTATCAGGATGAGCGCGATCACAGACACGGGGGACGCCGTACGTTTCACGGTTCACCTCTCGTTGAGAGCTACTCGCGAGGTCAATGCGACCCGCGCTGGCTACGGGTCGCCACGCGACATCGACGGGAAGGCCGAGTGTTCGGTGTCACGGGAGCCAATCTCTTTCCGGTCAGCTTGCCGGAGCGGTCCAACGGTTGGCCCATCAGCCGCCGGCCGTGAGTAGCCGACAAACGTCGGCCATGGGCTGAGTGGCGCTTCATCATGTTTTCTCTTCTCCGTCGACGGCTGAGGTCGGTCGGCTGCATGGGCTGGTTCATAGGTAGGATCTTTAGCTTGGCGCGCCTGCGGCACATCGCGGGGAGAGTGCTTCCCCGCCCTTGGTTCAGTCGTATATGAGTCCGGCCCTGTCCTGTCGGTCCGGA
>Ga0180009_10005898_pt1 | contig 13001 bp, 8 predicted proteins | sample OS_PC_MetaG_FD_123537 | JGI IMG/M metagenome (GOLD analysis project Ga0180009, IMG submission 123537) | Groundwater microbial communities from the Aspo Hard Rock Laboratory (HRL) deep subsurface site, Sweden - OS_PC_MetaG | ecosystem: Environmental > Aquatic > Deep subsurface > Groundwater...
AAACGTGGAACAAACGTTTCAATCGTTCTTCACTCATTCAGGAATTTTACGTGTTTATCACTCTCATCATGGTAATAGAAGTAATTTAGTTTCAATCGTTCTTCACTCATTCAGGAATTTTACTATAAATAATTTTATCCCACAAGTATGGTCGGCAAATTTACTGTTTCAATCGTTCTTCACTCATTCAGGAATTTTACCTGTAAATCTAACTGCCTGGCGAAATAATCAACTCTAGTTTCAATCGTTCTTCACTCATTCAGGAATTTTACGCGATAGGACAAACCTTTGATGGTTTGTTGCATTTACTGTTTCAATCGTTCTTCACTCATTCAGGAATTTTACAATAATAGCCTCTTCCATCTCGTTTCCAGGCTACAAAACGTTTCAATCGTTCTTCACTCATTCAGGAATTTTACGGAATATTCAGCATCAAAATGATCCTAGCGCCATACTTAAAGTGTTTCAATCGTTCTTCACTCATTCAGGAATTTTACCAAGAATAGAACTTGGTTCCGCACTCTCTGGTTCAATATAGTTTCAATCGTTCTTCACTCATTCAGGAATTTTACGGAGCTTGACTCCCGCATCTCGGAAAATTCGGGCAACATCGTTTCAATCGTTCTTCACTCATTCAGGAATTTTACTGGAGAGGATGAGTGGTGTTGGGATGAGGAAAAAATACTAGTTTCAATCGTTCTTCACTCATTCAGGAATTTTACTATTGAAAGAAATCTCACCAAACAGTTTTTTAAATATTGGTTTCAATCGTTCTTCACTCATTCAGGAATTTTACCCAAATCTGGTGATAAACTCTGGGTTCGGGCTTTTAAGGTTTCAATCGTTCTTCACTCATTCAGATTTTTTACTAGTTCACCTTTCGATGCAATTGAATTCCCGAAACTTAGTTTCAATCGTTCTTCACTCATTCAGATTTTTTACGAATGGATCATCCCGGCAGCTGTTGCAGTTGTTGCAACTGCGTTTCAATCGTTCTTCACTCATTCAGATTTTTTACTGGGGAAGTTCTAAAGCGCCAAAAACTACTTCTTGTAAGTTTCAATCGTTCTTCACTCATTCAGATTTTTTACTGACCAAATATAAGTAATTTATTTCAAAGAACTTACAGCCAATTTTTCGAAGCTCAGCTAATTTTAGCCCTATTGCTCCGATTATTTCCATTCTATGTCCAGAGTAAATCTCTTAAATGGTTTATAAATAGTCAATTACGAAAATTCGAGGCTCGTACTTTATTAAAAGCTGCTTAACTCATTGTATTAAAAAAAGTTAAAAGAATCTCCGTTTAATTCTATTTTTAGCTTCGAAAGTTAAAAAATTGCATATCCTTCTTGACCTACAATTCGCTTCTTTTCACCGATTTCTAAAGCTTTTTTAAGGCAGTCCTTGCATAAAGGATAAATTCTAATGTTGCTGTTGGTTTTTATCATGCTTTCTAAACGATTTATAATTTTGTCAAACTCGTCCGGACTGAATTTGCACTCGAAGACAGATTCCTGAACACGGAAGCCATAACCTTCTAAAATATCAGATACTCTGTCTCGAAGTTTATCATCGGAAATATCGTAGCTTACAATATAATTTATCACCTTATCTTAAAACCATCGTATTCTAATTTGGGTTCGTTAATTATTGATCTTATCATTTTTGCTTTCAGGTGAAAAAGTTGAAAGTAATTTATTTTATCTTCATTTTCTTTATACGCAATTTTTGATTGCAGCCTATCTTCCACCATCTCGATGAACTTCTTCTTAAAATCCCTCGTCATTAAACAAGGATATTTTTCTTTTTCGTTAAATATGAAATCCTCCTTTGTAACAATATTGCGATGGATAATGTAAAGAACAAGTCCGTCAATTATATGTCTGAATTCTTCAACTAAATCACTTGCTAAAGCGAGATGACCGAACTTAATTGAATGATACCAACCTATTTCCGGATTAAGACCGCAAATTTGAATTGCCGTTGCAATATGATTATATAATAAAGAATAACCGAAAGAGAGAAGTGCATTAACAGGATCTAAAGGCGGATTTTTTGTTCTCACTGTAAAACGAAATTCATTAGAAAGGCTGCCGCCAAACCCTTTAAAGAATGATGCCGCTGAAGTGCCCTCAAATCCCAAGAGCGCCTCCAAGCTTTCAGCAGTTAAACATTTATTTTTAAGTGCATTAAGCTGGGATATAACATCTTCGTCCCAATTGTACCTTTTTGCAAGCACAAGCGCATTGTGAATTTTTGCTTCGACAATGTTTTTTGAAAACTTTAACCGAAAGATTTCGTCATTGGCTAATTCTGCTTGCTTAAGCCAGAGATTGTAGTTTCTCTCTTGTATAGGGAGATAAGTAATAAGCTTTCCGGCATGAGAACAAAAATAAATAGGGATAGAATTTTGGCTAAGTCTAAGTATTGCGGGCAAGGTTAGTCTTGAGTTCCCAAAAGTTACAACCGAGTGAATTCGGCTTAACGGGATTTTTATTGGTTCGTCTGATCGTACTTTTGGATCGTCAATTACAATTGCATCCTTTTCTAAAAAGAACGAGATGTCCGGATCGGTTATATAAACGGGAAATTTCTCAGGAATAGTTTTTTCGTCATATATAAAACTCGCTTTTTTAACTTTATCTTCCTTTATCTTTAGCTTACGGATTTTCTCAAAATCTACTTTTGCAATCCAGCTGCTGGCTGGGATATCAAATGAAGTAAAATCATTAATTAATAATTTCTTCTTTTGCTTTTCTTCTTTTTCAGACTCTATCACTAATGACTTTAGAAACAGATATCCTAAGTATTGAAATCCCTGTTCAAAATCTGTTATCTGAGTTTTTGACTTTTTAAGTTGAAGTTTCAATTTTTCTAATTTAGCTTTTGCATCGTTAAGGGCACTTTCAGCCTCTTCACGACTTTTACATAAGACAACAAAATCATCTGCATATCTTACTAACTTAAAATTTTCCCCAAGTGCCTCGTCGAGCTCATCGAGAAATAAATTTGCTAGTAACGGAGATACAGGTGAACCTTGAGGTAAGCCCCTTTCTCTAACTATTCTCTCTCCTTGGAAAATTACGGATTGTATAACCCAATCTTTAATTAGCGGCAATATAGGGTCGTCATAAAACAATGCTTCTAATTTATCGAATAATAATTTCCAGTCTACATTGTCAAAAAAAGCTTCGATATCTGACTCAAGAATGTATCTAAATCCCTGCTGATAAGCTTTGTTTATTGCTTTTGCTGCACCAATCCTTGATAATCCTTTTCTGTATGCGAAAGAACTTTCTTCCAATAAATGGTCGACTGTTTCACCTACGGCTTGAATCACAGCCCGTTGAGCTATTCTATCTTTAACTGTCGGAATAGCCAATGCTCTTATTTTACGTGAATCTTTTGGAAGTATGATGCCGAGCAGGTCATCCGGTTTATATTTTTTATTTTGGATTGAAGCTCTTAGTTCTTTTAGATTCTCGAACAAATTTTTCTCGAACTCTTCTATTTTTTGATTGTCTAATCCTTCATTTCCAGCATTTGATTTTACATTCTGAAATGCAGTGAAAAGATTCTCAGACTCAAGTGCATAATCAAGAAAAGACTTACTCGGTTTTACATGTTGGTTAACTTCGTGAAGAGACAAAATTCTATATTCACCGAACCCGAAAGAAGTATTATTTCCAACATGAACGTACTCGCCGAGCCAAAGAAGCTCTTTCCATAACGGTTCGAGTTCTGCTTTAAACCTAATCTTTCCAATTATCCCGCCAAGAGTTTTTCTTCCATCAGAATAAGGCATATCTACCCAAAGAAGAGTTTTATTTATTAGTTCGCATTTTGGATAATCCGGTATTCCTTCTTTAGGTATAGAATAGCCCAATAAGTCTTTATTTATTCTCAAATAAAGCAGTTCAAAGAATCGTTCAAAATCGAAGAAGTCGGGATCAAAGTATCTTTTACCATCAGCGGATGGTTCTCTTCTTAACATTCTAAGTGGTGAAACAAATTGAATTACAACTGGAGACGATAATAGTTTTTGAATTTTGGGCGTGAATTTTACTTCTGGGAGTTGTTCAATGTTTTTAAGTCTGAATGAGCCCAATAATCCGTCGTTAATGTTTTCAAGTTTTTCAGAGGATAATAATTTTTCTTTTAATAAGGTTTCAAATTGTGGAGTATCCTTTCCCGCTCCGAAGGAGTCCCTTCGGGAAGGGATGTCCGAATGGACGGCTTTGCCGCATTCGCAAAAAACAGTTATGCCGAAATTGTAAGTCGACCCGCGTTTGTAATTTATCCTACCCGACTCGGGAAGTGAAATGACAAAATCTTTTCCTAAGGGATGCCTATCAAAAAGTTTAGAGAGTAGAAAATATACTTTTGCACCGTGGAAGAAAGTGAAGCTAACTTCTTTTTTGAATTCTAGCGTTATTTTATATCTTTTAAAATTAGAAAACAATTAATACAAATATTAAACAGTTAAATTAAATTTTGATTTATTATCATTTTTGAAATGTCCATAACCAACATTGCGTTTGGCACAGATGCCGAAATCAAGTAAGATTTGTTTAAAGATATTTAAGATATTGTCTCTCGATATGGTTACCCCATCATCAAATCTATACTTATTAACTATGAACTGAAATTTGAAAGTTACTTCTGCGGGTACTTTAATAAATTTTATTGGTATTGGTTCTTTGAAAATGGCATCAGGGTCTCCAGGATGATGAGGTGTTATGGCGTCATCTGTCAATAATTTTTTTTCATTATCCACATTATTCTTATTAATTGCGATAGGGAAAGCATGAAAAAAAACATTCCCATTTTCAAAGAAAATTTCTTCCCAGTTGCTATAAGTTATCATATCGTCTTTTATCTTTAATGCTTTTTTTGCCAAAGTATTTATATAATCAAGTTTCTCCTTTCTCTTTTCAGTTCCGGCTTTAGGAAACACATTTTTAAGAACTCCTTTCACAGTGCTTCCAGGAATGATTGGAATTCCAATTGTATGGTCAAAGAAAAACCCAAGCTGGTAATCTGAATCCTCACCTTCGTTTATTGGGGGATGTGAATAGCCCGAACCAATTAAAAGCCCGGGATAGGTTGTAGTTAATCTGAAACCTTTTGCGAATGACAGGTTGAGATGTTCAAAATATGTTTTATCATTTATTGTTTTTGCACCATCTGTAAATGGATCAAAACCCAAAAAATCAGACAAGTTCTTCTCGTGTAAATTATTAGTCCATTCCGCTTTGTCCACTGGACTTACATAGAAATAATGAGATGCATTATGGCTCATACTACACCTCTTTCTTTTTTATCATACTTTGCATAAGTATCAAAAACAAGTTTGTAAGCGGTAATGGCTTCAAGAATTCTGTCTTCTTCTCGAAGTCTAAATAAAGTTGTATTGTCTTTTTTCTGCCTTGCAGTAATTATTTCCAGTAGATTTTGACGGTATTCTTCAGAAGTATAATATCCATCATTTTTAAGCAGAGTCTTAATAAGCTCACAAGTAATCGTTTTATCTTCTTCACCTCCCCCCTTTTTAATAAAAGCCGCCAAAGTTTTTATGAGACCTGCTTGAACAACCGACGGACCAATTGAACTCATGTAACCTTTATATTCAGATATTATTTTTTTTTCGCCGCCAATGGTCTTAAAAATCTCTTTAGCAACTCCATTTTCTTCTTCAAGTATTTTAAAAGCGAGCGGAATCAACCTGTCAATTCGTCTTTGGTTCATGGTGTCACCTCTCTCATTTTTGTGAAACCGTATCCGATTGAATAGTTTGCACCTATTTGTATTACTTCATTATCAGCAGTAATATATTGTTTTATTTTATCGTAATAACCATTTGATGTAGAGTTGACTTTTTCTTCGCCGAGATAAAAATATAGGATTGCGCAGCGTGGCAGTACTTCTTCATAAAACAAATTTTTGCTGGTTCCTTTTTCATCATCAATCTGGTTCCGTGCTATTACGGGAAGTTTGCGTTCGCAAATAGAGGAGAAAATTTTATCGTTGAAAATAGCAAGAGATGAAGGATCAAGCTGGAAGACTGTTTTAAGAAAGTTTTCAAATTTTGTGTCGGTATCCTTATCCTTCGTTGTGAATTTTTCTCCTTTATCAAAATCTTCTATTTCTAAACCCCTCAGATCTTCAAATATTACAAAGTCCTTATTTGTTAATTGTGGATTAACAAACTTTTCTAAAACATTATTAAACATATTGTTTTCATTTGGCTTACTGATAAATAATTCATAATACTTTAAATAGTCTTTTAATATTTGCGGTGATGTTGCATTATAATAAACTTTTTGAGAGGAACGGAGAGGAAGAGTGAGAAGATTTGCTTCAAAGACAATCATTCTTCCCGGTTCTGAATCACTTTTAATTGTTGTTGCCTTTTCATCATCTTCAGTTTTTATTTCAGTGCTTTTGCCAAACAAGTATTTTATTTCCTCTTCATTAAGTGCGTTGATAGTATCACTAGCTTTTATCTTCTTCTCAAAATGTTCTCTCAATGAGCCCTTTAGACTTGAGGCGTTAATTACCGGTATTTTTGTTACAGGATTCCTCTGTATCAGATTATCAACTACCCCGTAAGTAATATCTCCCGAACCGACATGCATGGGAGTTAGGGCTTCAATTATAAAAAGATTATATGAATTCATTTTATCTCCTGATTAATTTCTATAAAAAAATTATATCCTATTTTGGATGCAAATTTGTAAACATTATTAAAACTGAAATTTCCATCTGCATAAATAACTGAACCAGCAGGAATTACTCGGAACGAATATGTTTTGTGTCCGCTTTCATTCAAACTTCTTATCGTTTCCATTTTTTCAATTGCTGAATGTTCAATTCCGACAGGTTTATCATTCTGAATAAAATGTGAGAGAAATACAATTTTCTCGGCATTTGTGGAAATATTATCAACAGCGGGATCATATGAATTGAAAAACTTTTCGAAACCGGCAGGAAATTTTTCTTGAACGGTTTTATCTAACTGAGAAACTTTCAATTGAAACTTACTTTGTTCGCCGCCGAGAAAAACAAAGTCATCTTTTAATTTATCAGTAAAACTTTTATCGGCTTCCACAACAACTCCAAAGCAATAACCGGCAGTAAGCATAAAATCTTTTTTCCGATAAAATTCTCCCTCTTGTTTGTTTCTGTTTTCACGTGCAATGCCCGGTTGGCTAGTAGAAATTATGATCTTATCAATTTCATAATCTGAATTATAATCCATAGCTTTTGACTTAAAGTAAGCAGACCAGATTTCTTTGTTGCCTAGTATTTCTGCCGGGTAGGTTTTGCCTTCGGTAAGCTTTTTATAACCCGGTACATTTCCTCTTGAAGAAATTACTTCACCCTTTTTTTCGTATTTAACTGTCTGAAGTTTGCATTCATTAATATTATCATGATAAATATCCGAAGGCAAAGGAAAAAGAATTTCATCGATTTCCTTTTCATTCTCTTTTAATTTCGTAATAAAAGTAGGCGATAGTTTTTTAATTAAACCCATGTTCAAATCACCTTCATCAAATCCTTTTGCGGGAGATGTTCCTGTTAGTTCTTCAAAATCCGAACCTTCCTTTGGATATCTCAAAGTATTATCAAGCTTATCATTCTGTTTTAAGAGTGTTCTGCGTATACATCCGAGAATAGTGGTTTGAGTAGGGAACTTCAAGGATTTGGCGTAGAAACTTTCACCCCATGAATCCGAAGAACCGAAGAAAAATCTTCCCAAAGGAGTAAAGGTGATAAGATAAAATTTGTCCATTATTTTTCTCCTTTAATAAATTTTAATACGTGCAGCATATCGTTTACCGCATTCAATTCTTTTTCTGCTTGTTTCCCCTTTAATAATTTTACTAAAGTAGAATTCATCAATTCCGCAAAAAGTTCTTTAGATTTTTTATCAGCGAATCCCTCATAAAACCTTTTCTCAAGAAGATTATTAAGCTGGAAATCCTGAGTTAAGTTTGTAAGCAGCGTTTTATATTTATCTATTTTGTGATGAACTGCAGGAAATCCCTCTTTGGAAGCTAACACCGACTTGTAAAGATTTGTGTATGTTGTAAGCATCGGATCATCAAATCTTCTGCTAAATTTTGATTCTGCACCGGAATGCTGAATGAATTTTATTGCCAATCCGTTCTTGTTTTCTATTTGCTTTGCAACTCCGAACAATTGTTTTTGAACTTCATCCAGTGCCATTGCTAATGGAAATTTATGATATGCTATAACAATAGCCGCCGATAATCTAGTATTATCTTTGCCGGTGTTGCTAATTTTACTGGCAACTTGATTATTGTACTCCTCGTTAATTCTTAATGCAAAATCGAATATAGTTTTTACTTCTGTCTCTGTATTAAATGCAAACGGGATGATTGCAAATATATCATCTCCGCCAATGTAAATGGGTTCACCCTTAAATTCTTTCTTAGCAATATGATATACCGACTTGCCAAAATTGAAAAGGTATTTCGATAATTCCACGGGAGATTTAAGATGTTTTGATACCTTTGATAAATTATCACCATCCGCCATATAAAGCGCATAATATTTATGGTAATCTTTTACTTGTTTTTTAATTTCAGAATCTTCAAAAAGTAATTGTTCGTCTTGATCTTCATACTTTTTAAATACACTTGGGTGTTTTTCTTTTAATTCTATTGCGGAAATATCAACCAGAGATGGGAAAGGTTTTTCTTCTTTAATGCCAGTTAACTTTTGTATTTCGTTACTAAAATGACTTCTTAACTTGATAAAACAGAAAGGGCAGAGTTTTTGTTTTTGGTTCGGGATGCTTTCCCATTGTTCAAATACTTCAACAACCGAAGGTAATGATTTACATCTGTAGCATGTCGGTTCGTTTTTCCCAGGAGTAAATAAACGGTTCACTTCAATTGCGTCTAGATAACTTTCAACTTCTTTAATTATGTCTTTGTCATCAATTTTTTCTTGAGGAATAATTACAAAATCCAATTGTAAATATTCTTTAATTATCTTTTCTGTCAAACCATTCGGATTTTTTGCTGCCTTATGATTATTCTTATCCTTATCTGTAATTGTTCTATCGCATTCCGCTTTAATTAATTTGTTGATGTTAACAGCAAATTTTGTCTTTACATCTTCCATAATTTTCTGAAGTTCTTTGAACACTTCTTCTTTACTTTTATGAGTTTTTGCAACAATGCGGTCTGGGAAAAGACCGGCTGTTGTTTTTTCATCTGTAATATTTGTTTTTTCGTAAAATGGTTTGATAATTGTATAACCTTTTTCATCCAGTTTATCATAAACCATTTTAATCAGCATTGAAAAGAGATAAGAACCAAACCACAACTCTCTCGTTTTATTCGAGTGCTTCATCACTTCGTAAATTGGTCCTATGTTAAAGCCGATAAGATATTTTTCTGTATTCATAATGGTTTAATATTATTTTTTAAACTTTCAATGAATTTATTTACTCTGCCATTGTTTGTAACTGTAATCTTGTTTATTTCATCTACTGCATATTGAAGAAATGTGGGGTAATCAAAATTATCTGGGGTATGGAAAGGCTTTGTTGTCGTGTCAATTGTATAGTTAAAAGGTTTGTTGGGAAGTATCTTATTTTTAAGCTCAGCATCATTCCTCAGCATAAAATAAATGCGAGCAAAATTATTTTGCTTGTTTTTATAAACTTTGAAAAATAGTGGCGAGTTTATTCTGTCTATATTATCGGGGAACTTGATGTCTATTTCTTTTCCATAGCTTTGCCATTTCTGTGAAGTTGAATAACCCAGCAATGGTTTCACAGCCTTGTATTTTTCCTTATCTCCAATTTCATCTTCTCCACAGTCCAAAAATCTTGCGTCTCTAGATTTCATTAGTCCAAACTTTTTCTTTATCCCTCTTTTTTCCCAACGAATATCATCTTTTAGAAAATATTGCATAAGTAGCGATTTGTGATAAGTTCTGTCCGGTCCTCTTGGGATGTTTATTCCCGATTTTAGTAGCGCATAAAAATATTTTATTTGGAAAAATATTTTGTCGTCACTGGTTTCATTTGTTTCCCAATAATAAACTGTTTTAAATTTTGCCTTTAATAAGTTTTCAAAGTCCGTTTGAGATCGTCCATCAATAGTAAAGCAGCCATAACCCTTTGAACCGAATGAGCCGAAATTTTCATGAGCAAAAACTTTTAGTAAAACTTCTTCTATTTTATTCTTTAAATCTGTATCGAAATACGTATTGAACGTAAGTACAATATTTTCGTATCTGCATAATTTATAATCGCCAAAGTAGGGTTCTTTACCTTGTTCTTTATCTTTTGGATAATCATTCTCCATTTCAGCGGATATTGCTAATTGATATTTTTGCGTTCCACCAAGGTATTTATCAATCCGGGGCTTCAAGTCGCTTGCTCTCAGCGTGGCACCTAAGTGATTGTGCTGGAAGTGAATGTATGGTGTGTGCTGCTTAAGTTTTATTGTAAGAGTTGCCATGTATACCTCAAATAAAATATTATAGTAGAAACTAAATCAATGGCCGTCTGCAGAGAAAGAATAAATAACAAAGAAGAATATGCAAGCAAAAGTATTTTCCACCGAAAAAGTTTTGGTTCACTTCGCAAGAAAAAGAATTGTTGCATTAATGCCTTAAAGGGGGAAAACCAATTAGTTTTATAGCCAAGTTTTTCAGAGTAATCATCATTGATTAAACAATAAAAAAGTAAAAATACTGTAAGTAAGAAAAGAGCTGACCATAACGGGAAGAATATTTCCGGAATAATCCCATAACTAAGCCAAGTGGGAACAACTATAAATGGTTTTACAAATTTTGTCAAGGTAAAATATAAGGTCAGCGGAGCAAATATTGCGGCAAGCAAAGTTATTTTATCAAATAATTTTTTCCTTTCCCTCTGTATTTCATTCCTATTTCTTTCTTCTTCCAAATCCATTCTTTCATAAATTTGATCGACCGTAAGATGAAGTGTTTCCATTCGTTTTGAAAGAGAATCTAACTGCTGAGAAATTTCCATGTTTTTTTGAGCAAGCTGGTACAGTTCAATACCTTGATCCTGAGGAGTAATTTCATCAAATGCTATTCTATTTCGAAAGTTGAGTACATTAAGATTTAGCAATTCCATTTTTTTTAAAATTGATTTAAAAGCATCTTTCTCGTTTTTCTTTTTATCTGGATTAAATAATATGCTCCTAAGTTCTGCAGAAAGTCGTTCTAACCGGAGATTAAAAGATATTATTGAAGCACGTTGCGCCAATAAAAGAATTGCCATCTGGTAATACATCTTCTGCATGTGATTTCGTATTACTTGATATGTAAAATCCTTGTAGGGGTCTTTGCCGCACAAACAAACAAAACTATATCTTGTTAGTCCAAATAAAGTCCAGTCTTCCACAAACCTTGTGTAAGATGTTCCGCTAATTAATTTATTACGCATATTGTAGTTACCAATCCCCGCTGATTTTCCATCGATAAATACATACATATACCAGTCACGGCTATTCTCATATCTGAAAGATTTTGTTTCGTCATCAAATTTTTTAAGTAACGAAACCAAATCCGTGTTTTCATACCAGCAAATTGTAAACATTCTATCATCTATGATGGGGATACAATTGTATTGTACATTATCAATTGTTGAATTAATAGGAGTCAGAAGTTCTTGTATATACCTTGCATATTGATCCTTTTTATAAATAAAATCTTCTGTCCTAAAAAATTGCTTCCGGTTCTCTTCTCTAATACTATGGACATTAAATAGTATCTCATCCAAAAAGAAATTATCCTTTGGTGCATCTATTGGTTCTTGAGTTTCTGTTTGTTCGCCAAGGAACTGAGGATATATTCTTCTGCCGAAATCGTTGATTTTTAATATAGCCTCTAAATCGGTTCTACAGTAGTTGTACAAAGTTATGGATAAAATACCAACGCCGGTTTCGAATATCCTAAGAGATAAATGGTCAACGGAAAGCATGTACTCTTCGGACCTTGTATTACTTTTTACTCTGATCATCATTTCATCATTTATATCACACTCCCTTTCATAATAAAGACTGATTGCTGATTGTTTGTTGCTTTCATCAAATAATTTATCTTCCGGCGTTTCGTTAAAAATTGTTTCCCTAACATATTCGTGAAAGTACATATACTCATTATAAGCCCATACATCATTCTTAGAATATTTTTTAATATCATTATCGATTGAACTTTTCTTAAACGGTTTGTATTTCCAACCGGAATTATCTGGAATCAACCTTTTATGAATCAACTTGAGTTTTTCTAATGCAGAGTTTGCTTTCTCCAGTTCTTCGGAATTAATGGTGAAAGGGAACATGAAAATATGCTGCGAATGTATTCTTAATCCTTCTCCGGTTAGTCTGCTCAATTCCAATATCTCCTTTTGGGTTAATGAAAAGTTAGAGCCAAAAAAACCGTCCGCTGGAAGATTACCTCCGAACCAAAAATCAATTTTGGGATTCTTTTTTTTCTTCTCTGAATAATTTCCAATTAACATTTGTACTATTTCACCTGATCCGAAGTAATTCAGTTCATTGCTTGGTGTTATAATGAATATATGTTTGAATTTCCCGTAAAGCGAATCAGTAATCGGACTTGTTCGTTCAGTCAAGCTTTCAATAAGAATGCAGTTTTTTGTTAATCTCTCTGAAAAATGTTTAACAGAAATCTCAGCGTTTTTTTCATCTTCATCAGTCACACCTTGACACTTACGATCCAATTTCCTTATCTCTTTGATTTCATCGTCAGTTGCATTTAATTCAAGCATTCCGTCTATATAAGCTTTATCATTTGCGCTGATCAGTTTTTGCCATCTATTAAGTTCAATACCCAATAATTCGGCAATCTGTTCAATAGAAGAAGGCTTGGTTTCATTTTCATTATGATGATCAATGATAACAGAATTTTCCGGTAGAGAAATATCTATGGTCAATTCTATTAATACCGGTATTTCATTTTCT
>Ga0180009_10005899_pt1 | contig 13000 bp, 11 predicted proteins | sample OS_PC_MetaG_FD_123537 | JGI IMG/M metagenome (GOLD analysis project Ga0180009, IMG submission 123537) | Groundwater microbial communities from the Aspo Hard Rock Laboratory (HRL) deep subsurface site, Sweden - OS_PC_MetaG | ecosystem: Environmental > Aquatic > Deep subsurface > Groundwater...
AAAAATTGAACATCACGGTGACCAATATCGGTGCCGGCCATTCAATTCCCACAGGAGTTGGTGATCTTCGCCAGGTATGGCTTGAAATCATCATCCAGGGAAAAGACAATAAAACAAGCTTTCAGGCCGGTGTCTTGGACAAAAAACAGGTGCTGCCAAAAGATGCCCTGATCTTCCGGACGGTTTTTGGAGATGGAAACGGAAACGAGGTGATCAATATCGCTAAGGCAAGACAGGTCCTTAAAGACAATCGGATAAAGGCAAAGCAGAGTGTCACCCGGACAATTGATCTTCCTGCCATACCCAAAAAAGAGTCCATGGTGACAGTCAGGCTGTTGTACCGCAGCATGCCCCAAAAGATTTTGAACCTGATCCCGGGAGAACCGTTTGAACCTTTACCTGTAGTGGAAATGGCAAAGGTTCAAAACCGAATTTAGAACGGCCAGAAATTATTGTCATGCCAGACGCTTTCAATCAAAGAGGCATCAAGGGCCATCAACTTTTTAAGATGGGTTTTTTCCCAGGTTGAAAGCCAGTTGTACATTTTCTTTTCTTCCGGGTCTGTGGCTTCCTGGGCCCTCTGGGAGTATAGTTTTACAGCTTTTTCTTCAAAGCTGATGGCAGCGGTAATGGCGGTTGCCTCAAAGCCTGCTGCATTGATTTTGTCTTTTAAGGTCTCATCAAGAATATCGGGAGCGGTTATGGCCCCGCCATTATTTTCAAACCCGCCGGCCATGAATTTGCCGCTTTTCATATAGGCTTTAAACTGCTTTTCAAGGATATTCATATGCTCTTGTTCATCATTGACAAGGTCGTTGAAAAAGGCTTTGACTGTATCATCTTTTGCATGATCCCTGGCTTTTTCGTAAAGGCTTTTGCCTTTTCTTTCAATGAGGAAGGCGTTTTTTAATATGGTTAATGTGTTTGATTTGTCCATGTTCATTCTCCTGTTTGAGGTTCAAGGGGTTGACGATAAACACAAGATAACATGATGTGGCAGACAATATCAAGCAGGACAAGAGAACATATAAAAGAAAAGGACATTGTCGGCAGTTGTTTAAGTTTGCATTTTAGATTGTTTTTTTATAGGCTGCAGTATTTTAATTTAATTATGACAGACAACACATGACAACAGTTGAAATCATTATTATTGCGACAGGACTTGCCATGGATGCCTCGGCGGTTTCTCTTGCAGCAGCGGCAGCCGGCTTTGCAAAGGATGCCAGGGCCAAATTCCGCCTGTCGTTTCATTTTGGGCTGTTCCAGTTTTTAATGCCGGTTTTGGGCTGGCTTTTAGGCATCAGTTTTGTATCTCATCTTAAAGCCTTTGATCACTGGATTGCTTTTTTCCTTCTGGCCTTTGTGGGGATCAGGATGATCCGTGAAGGCATGGACAATTCTCTGGAAACTCAAAAAAAAGATCCATCCAAAGGGATGACCATGGTCATGCTCAGTGTGGCCACAAGTATCGATGCACTTGCCATTGGATTAAGTCTTGCCATGCTGGAGGTCAATATCTGGTACCCCAGCGCTATGATCGGTGTGATCACGGCGGGCATGTCGCTTGTGGCCATTAAGATCGGAACCAAACTGGGCGCGATGCTGGGGAAACGCATGGAAATTTTCGGGGGAATCGTACTGGTGTTTATCGGTTCCCGCATCCTGTTTTCCCATTTGATTTTTTAAAAACAAAAAGGCGTGAATAATGTTACACACAGATCTTCCCTCTTTTAATGATGCAGAAGGCAGTTTCATTCCCGATGGCCTGCCAACAGTGATTGATTCCCATGTTCATATTTTCCCTGGAAAAATTTTTTCATCGGTCTGGTCCTGGTTTGATCAGTATGCCTGGAAAATCAGATACCAGATGGACACCTCACTGTTGATCAATTATCTTCTGGATCATGGGGTCAGCCATGTGGTGGCATTGCAGTATGCCCATAAGCCGGGTATCTCAGAAGGATTAAATGCATACATGGTTAAAAAGTGTAATGAATTCAAAGGCCGGGTCACTGGAATGGCAACCGTATTTCCGGGAGAACCTTCAGCAGATCAGATCTTGCTCAAGGCATTCTCAGACGGGCTCAAAGGCGTGAAACTGCATGCCCATGTCCAGTGTTTTGACATGAACAGTCCAGACATGGATGTGATTTATGATATCTGTGAAAAAGAGAATAAACCCATGGTCATGCATGTGGGAAGGGAACCCAAAAGCGAGGAATATGCATGCGATCCCTATGCCATCTGTAGAGCGGATAAACTTGAAGCTGTACTGAACAATTTTCCAAAACTCAATATCTGCGTCCCCCACCTGGGGTTTGATGAAATTGCAGCGTACAAAGACCTGATTGAAAAATATGATACCCTCTGGCTGGATACGGCCATGGTATTGACCGATTATTTTCCCTATGACAACAGAATCGGGCTTGAAAACTACAGGATTGACCGGATCATGTACGGATCGGATTTCCCCAATATTCCCTATGCATGGGATCGGGAGCTGATGTGGCTGAAAAACGCTTTATTCTCTTTTGAAGATCTTGAACAAATTTTATATAAGAGCGCTGCCCGGTTTTTTAACCTTTCCCAGGCTGTTTAAATCAAGCCCGGTTAAACTAGGCCCGGTTAAATCATGCCTGGTTAAATAAATAGAGACAAATATAAACAGATCCTATATTTTATAACTCCATGATTTTGCAGGATGAGTGCTATGGAGCACCCATTTTAAGAAAAACCCAAGTGTATGGAGCAACCCATGACGGATAAAACCCCTTCTTTGACCTGGGAAATACGGTTTCCCCTTTTGACAAATCCGCTGATTGTAAAAGCCTGGTTAAAAGCAATGGGAGTGACTTATCTGTTGTGCATGGTCATTCTCGGACCTGTGTTTATCGGTACCGGGGCAGCGGATGAATTCCCGTTTTTAGCGCTCTGCTTTCTGGGGGTTGTATTCGGGGTAACTGTTTTCGGGTTTTTGATCATGCTGGTGATTTTCGGTAACCGCTCCCATGCAAGGTTTACGGTTTCAAATAAGGGAATTGCATACGAATCCATTGATAACAAGGCAAAGACCCTTTCCCGTATGGCCGTCGTGATCGGTGGTCTTGCCGGAAGTGCAAGAACCACCGGTGCAGGCCTCTTGAGTATTTCCAATGAAAAGGTGGCCATGAAGTGGTCCGGTGCATTCAAGGCAATCTATCATTCCAAAAGCCATACCATCTGTTTGCAAAACCAGTACAGGGATTTGCTGCATCTTTATTGTACTGCTGAAAATTTTGAAAAAGTAAAAGAACTTGTTGAATCAAATATATCAAAGAAAGGAACATCCGAGCGGCTTTCCAGGATACGATCACCTTTACCGGGAGCAATTCTATCAACAGGCCTTGTGGTTTTGTCCTGCCTGCCCTTGTATGCCCTCAACGATATAACAGGCCTGGAAATCTTTGTCCCGCTTTTGATCATGGTATTCAGCCTGGCCATGGTGTGGATGATCCCTTTGTTTGCATGGGTGGTTCTGCCGTTGGAAGGCTATATCCTGTTTCATCTGGCAGCGGCTTTGGTTGAGTTTCGTGAATTTAAACTGGTCAGTACCTATACCTATCGAAAATATGAGGTTCTGGATGCAGGAGAATGGATCATTATTGTTCTTGGTATTATAGGAATAGCCTATCTTGGCTGGATATCCTTAAACGCCTTAAAAGGCAAATATGTCCCTGTATTAATGAGAGATTATGACGGAATGCAGTAATGATCAATGACAATTACAGAAAATGATATAATTTTCAAGGGATGAATTGACTTTATTTAACAGCTTGTTTAATAGTGTGTCCATGAAAACCATCCAAATTATCAGCACAGAAATGAAGTTGGCTGACGCCCAGGTCTCAGCCGTTGCCCAATTGCTGGATCAAGGCGCCACCATCCCTTTTATCGCCCGATATCGAAAAGAGATGACCGGATCTCTGGATGAAGTCCTTATTGCCGGCATCCGGGACCGGATCGAGCAATTGAATGCATTGAATGACAGGAAACAGGCCATTCTCAAATCCTTAAAAGAACGGGATCTTTTAACACAAACACTGTTGTCTCAGATTCAAAATGCAGCATCAATGACTGAACTTGAGGACCAGTATGAAAAGTATAGACCCAAAAAAAGAACCCGGGCACAGGTGGCAAGAGAAAAAGGTCTGGAACCTCTGGCACTGTTTCTTTTGGATCAAACAAATCAGGATCCGTTGCAGGAGGCAAAAAAATATAGTTCACTTGAAAAACAGGTTGAATCTGTTGAAGCAGCCATCTCCGGTGCAAGGGATATTGTTGCGGAGATTGTCAATGAAGATGTTGACATCAGAACCCGGATCAGGAAGCTGTTTTTTGATACAGCCCTGATTCAATCCTGTGTAAGAAAGGGAAAAGACGAGGAGGGCTTGAAATTCAAGGATTATTTCGACTGGTCTGAAACCGCCTTTAAATCCCCTTCCCATCGGATACTGGCAATGCTGAGGGGGTTAAATGAGGGGGTTCTTCTGGTCCATGTTCTGCCGGATGAAGAAAGAGCTGTGCAGATGATTGAAAAAAAGATCATAAAAAACCACTCCCGATCGGCACAAGAAGTCCAATCTGCCATAAAAGACAGTTATAAACGGCTGTTATCCAAATCCATTGAAAAAGAATGCATGGGGGAGTTAAAGGCTAAAGCAGATGAAACTGCCATCCATATTTTTGCTGAAAATTTAAAGGAGCTGTTGCTGTCCGCCCCATTGGGTCAAAAAAGAATCCTTGCCATTGATCCCGGGTTTAGAACCGGATGTAAAGTTGTCTGCCTTGATGCACAGGGGCAGCTGTTGCACCATGATCTTATTTTCCCCCATCAGGGGAATGATCAAAAAGCAAAAGAGAAGGTGCTGACGCTTTTGAAAACTCACAAGATTGAGGCCATTGCCATTGGCAACGGGACAGCCGGCAGGGAAACCGAAGCATTTGTAAAAAAACTGGCCCTGGATACCGGTGTTCATATCGTCATGGTGGATGAAAGCGGGGCATCTATTTATTCGGCATCAAGTGTTGCAAGGGAAGAGTTCCCGGATCACGACATTACGGTCAGGGGGGCGGTCTCCATTGGCAGAAGACTTCTGGACCCCCTGGCTGAACTGGTCAAGCTGGATCCAAAGTCCATTGGTGTCGGCCAGTACCAGCATGATGTGGATCAAAAGTTATTGAGAAAATCTCTGGACGATGTGGTGGTGTCCTGTGTGAACCAGGTGGGGGTTGAAGCCAATACAGCAAGCAGGGAATTGCTTTGCCGGGTGTCAGGATTGAATGACACCATTGCGGCGAATATGGTCTTGTTTCGTAATGAAAACGGTCCCTTCAAGTCACGGAAAGATTTTTTAAAAGTGCCGAGACTTGGGCCAAAGGCATTTGAGCAGTCAGCAGGGTTTTTAAGAATTCACAATGCAAAACACCCCCTGGACAGAAGCGGTATCCACCCGGAAGCCTATGGCATTGTTGAAAAAATGGCCCGGGATGCAGGATTAAGCATAGAAAAACTTGCCATGAATATTGAAGAAATCAGCAGGATCGATCTGAATCGCTATGTTACGGACACCGTGGGGATGCCGACCCTGAGGGATATTGTAAAAGAACTGGCAAGTCCTGGTCGTGATCCCAGAAAAAAATTCCAGGACTTTTCCTTTGACGATACCATACATGACATAAAGGACCTTGTGCCGGGGATGAAAGTACCGGGTATCGTGACAAATGTTACGGCCTTTGGTGCGTTTGTAGACATCGGTGTCCATCAGGACGGTCTTGTTCATATCAGCCAGATGGCGGATCGCTATATTAAAGATCCCAACGAGATTGTCATTGTCCGGCAGGTGGTTGTCGTAACGGTTCTGGAAGTAGATGCGAAAAGAAAAAGAATTTCTCTTTCCATGAAGAAAAATAAGCTGCAATAATCCATTATATCTTTCTGATCCATCTTGAAAAAACGGATCAAGCCATTACTATTATAAAAACGTGGTTTGCAGAACAAAAGAAGAACGTTAATATCCATCATTTTTTCACAGAAAAGGAGATATCCCAATGGCCGCAACCAAATTAGCAGGAAACCCGGTTCAATTAACAGGTGAATTCCCCGGCAAAAATATTAGTGTAAAAAACTTTACCGCAGTCAAACAGGATTTGTCACAGTTTTCCCTGGATGATTTTAAAGGGAAACAAAAAGTATTAAATATTTTCCCCAGCATTGATACAGCGGTTTGCGCAACATCTGTCAGAACATTCAATAAAAAAGCGTCAGAACTTGAAAATACAGTCGTTATCTGCCTTTCAGCTGATCTGCCCTTTGCCCATAAACGATTCTGCGGTGCAGAAGGGATTGAAAATGTTGTGACCGGTTCATTGTTTCGCAATCCTGATTTTGCCAAGGATTATGGCTTGTTAATTGAAAACGGTCCCTTAAAAGGTCTGACCGCAAGGGCGGTTATCGTTCTGGATGAAAAAAACAGTGTTGTGCATGCCGAGCTGGTCGATGACATAACCCATGAACCAGATTATAGTGCCGCACTTGCCGCAGTATAACCACAAGACAAAAAAAGCCTCTTTTTAATTTTGCAGATCATATCGTCACGGTTAATCAGAGGTTTTTTTGTGTTTATTGATCACAGAATTTAATCTTGACTATCAGCTGTGCAATAAGTAGAAAAATTTAGACCCTATAATGTTTATCTGCCTGGAAATTATAAAACTTTGTGATTATACTTTGTTCTAACCATTAATCTAAACAAATGGAGAGATCTCATGAAAAACATTCTCAAGTGGTTGGTCATCATTGGCGGCGGTTTTTTAGTCCTCATCATTGCCGCTGCTTTTATTATTCCTAAATTTATTGATATCCACAAGTATAAACCCGTGATGGAACAAAAAGTTGCAGAGGCGACCGGCCGCTCTTTTACATTTGGTGATGACATGGACGTATCTGTCTTTCCCTGGGTGGGGATAAAACTTACGGATCTTCACTTAGGCAACCCTGCAGGCTACAAAGAAAAAGACATGGTATCAGTCAAGAATTTTGAGGTCAGGCTTAAGGTGATGCCGTTGTTGTCGAAACGCATCGAAGTTAAAACCTTTGTTCTGGACAGCCCCAGGATATACCTGGAAACATTAAAAAACGGCACTGCCAACTGGCAGGGGATTGGGGCAAAACAAGAGAAAAAAGATACCAGGGCAGACAGCAAGAAGGCAAAAACATCAGACAGCCGGGGATTACCCATTGAGGCTTTGCAGGTGGCCAGTTTTTCCATTACAAACGGTCAAATGATCTATGTTGATCAAAAAACCAATGTTAAAAAAGAGATATCAGATCTGAATCTTAAGTTAGAAGACATCAGCCTTGAAAAACCTGTGGGCATTTCATTTAAAGCAAAGATTGACGGCAAGCCGGTTACCCTTGAAGGAACAGCCGGACCCATAGGTAAGGAACCGGGCAAAGGAACCATAGCCCTTGATTTTGTTTTAAAGGCGCTTGAAGTTCTGGATGTAAAATTAAAGGGAACACTTACAGATCCCATTGTCAGCCAGACCTTTGATCTTGAAGTTGAGACAGCTTCTTTTTCACCCAGGAAACTTTTGGCCGCACTCCATCAAGAGTTTCCGGTTCAAACAAAAGATCCCAAGGTATTGGACGCTGTTTCTTTAAAAACCCGGATAAAAGGCAACTCAAACTCTATCTCTTTTTCTGATGGCGTACTTGTCCTGGATGATTCCAAACTTATATTTTCAGCTTTTGCAAAAGAGTTTGCCAAGCCCAACTTAACGTTTGATCTCCAATTGGATGACATTGATCTTGACCGATATCTGCCTGCCCCACCGGAAAAAGATCAGACACAGAAGACAGAAGAGACAACACCCGGCAAAAATGAGCCTGCAAAGAAAAAAACAGATTATGGCCCTTTAAGAAAACTGGTCCTGGACGGGAATGTAACGGTTGGCAAATTAAAGGCCCATGGTGCAAGAGTTGAAAATATGGTGGTTCATATTTTGGCAAAGAACGGTATTATCACCATAGATCCCTTAGGCTTGAACCTTTACCAGGGAAGTGTCGCCTCAAAAATTGAGCTCAATGTTCAAAAAGATGATCCCCAGACAAAAGTGACACTTGATGCCGGCGGGATTCAGGTGGGCCCGTTGATGAAGGATGCCATGCAAAAAGAGTTGATTGAAGGCGCTTTGAAAGCCAATATCAGGCTTTCCATGACAGGTGAGGCACCGGATATGATCAAGCAGACATTAACCGGTCAGGGAGATCTTTTGTTTGAGGACGGTGCAATTGTCGGTTTTGATCTTGCCGGAATGGTACGAAATGCCAAAGCCAGTTTTGGAATGGGGGAACAGGTGACCCAAAAGCCGAGAACGGATTTTGCAGAGCTCAAAATTCCGTTTACTTCTGAGAGCGGTCTTGTTAATACAAACGGAACCAGTATGCAGTCTCCTTTGATACGGGTAATGGCAACCGGAACGGTCAATCTTGTTAAAGAGCTGCTTGATTTAAGAGTGGATCCTAAATTTGTCGCCACTCTCAAAGGCCAGGGCGATACCGAAAAAGATCGGGGTTGATGGTACCTGTCCTGATTACAGGCAGTTTTTCTTCCCCTAAAATTCGACCGGACCTCAAAGGCATGATCGGCAGTGGTACGGCGATAGATGTAGAAGGATTAAAGCAGCAGGTATTGGGAACAAAAACAGATCAGAAAGAAAAAACCGAGTCTGCCAAAGAAGATGTGAAAAAGAAGATTAAAGGACTGTTACCCGGTTTGATAAAATAAAAAAGCAATCTGATGTTTTTCAAACTGGATGAAAGCAACCTGTTAATATTGGAGAAAAAAATGAAATATTCAACTACTAAATTCATATGGGCGATGACAGTACTTGTCACGGCAATCCTGACCCTGTCCGTATCGTCCTTTGCCGGAACTTCCTGGCTGGATAAGGGCAGCGACCTTTTAAAATCAGTTGGAGGGGGCGATAAAAAAAGTGCCCTGACCATTGAAGAAATCGGTGCCGGACTCAAGGAAGCCCTTAAGGTCGGTTCGGAAAATGTGGTGAATCAACTGGGGGCTAAAGAAGGGTTTAACAAGGATTCAAATATCCATATCCCCTTGCCGGCAAGCCTTGATAAAGTAAAATCCATGTTGAGCAAAGTCGGGATGTCCTCTTTGTTTGAGGATCTTGAGTTAAAGCTGAACAGGGCTGCAGAGGTGGCGACACCCAAAGCCAAACAATTATTTTTAACTGCCATTTCAGGAATGACCCTTGAGGATGTGAAAGGGATTTATAATGGGCCTGAGGATGCTGCTACCCAGTATTTTAAAGGGAAAATGTCACCAAAACTTGCTGCTGAAATGAAACCTGTGATTGAGGACAGTCTGTCTGAAGTCGGAGCGGTAAAGTCCTATGACACTATGATGAAAGAATACAAATCCCTTCCCTTTGTTCCGGATGTAAAGGCAAATCTGACCGGTCATGTGATTGAAAAAGGAATGGACGGCATATTCTATTATATGGCAAAAGAAGAAGCGGCTATCCGCAAAGATCCGGTCAAAAGAACAACCGAGCTTTTGCAGAAAGTTTTTGCTAAATAGGTAAATTAAAAAATAGTAACCCTATAACAATGATTGAGGTGTGTATGGATGTGACATTTTATGGTGCGGCAGGTGAGGTAACAGGGTCAATGCATGTTCTGGATACAGGTGAGGATCGAATCCTGTTTGACTGCGGCATGTTCCAGGGCAGACGAAAAGAAAGCAAGGAAAAAAACGAAACCTTTGCCATTGACAGGAGCAAGATCACCAACATGGTTTTATCCCATGCCCATATTGATCATTCAGGCCGCATTCCCGTCCTGACGAGCAGGGATTTTTCCGGCAGAATCGTCACTACCCGGCCCACGGCAGATGCATTGGAATATATGCTGATGGACAGCGGGCATATCCAGGAATCAGATGCCCAGTATTTGAACTATAAGTCTTTAAGGTCTTTTTTGTATCAGCTGGAGCAGAACAATGTAAAGCAGAAGGTATCTGACAGGGAAAAAAGTGATATAAAAAAGATGTTGAAAAAAAATGCATTTGAACTCAACAATGAAGCTATTCATGCCCTTCAAAAAAAACACGGCCTTGATATTGTCACACCGCTTTATACCATGGATGAAGCAAGACAGTCCCTTGGATTTATTGATGGATATCCCTTTGATTACCCCATAACCATTGGAAAGGATACCACGGTAAAATTCTATGTGGCAGGCCATATCCTGGGATCGGCTTTTTCTCTGGTAACCGTTAAAAGGGATGATAAAACCACCCGGATTCTCTATACCGGGGATGTGGGCCGGTTTGGGAAACCGATTTTAAGAGACCCGACCCTTGTGTTTGATGAAGAAGACAGGGATATTGATCTGCTTGTTATTGAAAGTACTTATGGTGACAGGGAACATGAGCCGGTTGAGGATCTGGGATCAAGGTTGAAAAAGGTTCTTATCAGCACCTTTGAAAGAGGGGGGTCTGTGATTATTCCGTCCTTTGCTTTCGGCAGAACCCAGGAATTGATTTATATCCTTCATGAGCTGTATGACAAGAAAGAGGTGCCAAGACGTCCCATATATGTGGACAGCCCCCTTGCATCAAATCTTACAAAAGTATTTGTCGAACATCCGGAAGCCTATGACAGAGACACCCATAAAGCCTTTCTTGAAAAAGGGGAAAACCCATTTCAATTTGATAAGATCCGGTTTGTTCAGACAGTGGAAGAATCCATGCGCCTTACCCAGGATAAGTCCTCCTCCCATGTGGTTATCTCAGCTTCGGGAATGTGTGAGGCAGGAAGGATATTGCATCACCTGAGATATAGAATCCATGATGCAAAAAATACCATTCTTCTCGTGGGATATATGGCGGAAAACACATTGGGCAGACGGATTGAGGACCTGGGCACAAAAAGAAATGAACCAGGTGACAAAGGTGAAATCCCTGAAATAAAAATACTGGGGAAAAGTTATCCCCTGCTGGCAAAAGTTGAAAAAATAGGCGGGTTCAGTGCCCATGCAGACAAACATGAACTTGAAAAAATTATAACCGGATCAAATCTTAGGATTAAAAAAATTGGAATCGTTCATGGAGAGGCGGAGCAAAGTGCTGCATTTTCAAAACATCTTCAATCAAAAGGGTATGAAACCATTATCGCAACACCAGGGGGAAAGATAACCCTATAACAAAAGATCAAAGATTGAGGCCCTGTTTTTATGGGGCCTTAATCCACACCAAATTCAGAAATTTTAAGCCGGGTTAAATAATCTGTGAGAAGTTGATTTTTCTGAAATTTAAGTTTTTCTTTTTTAATATAAATATTGAAATCATCTGCAGCCGGTTTGATCTGTGGAAAGGGATCTAAAAGGATTTTTTCTTCAAGCTCTTTCATGACCGTATATTTAGGAACAAAGCCGATGCCAAGGCCTGCGATGGCACCATTAATCAATCCCCGGATATGATTGATCTGAACGACATTTTTTAAACAATCCTGTTTTTCATCTGGAATGGCGGTTAAAAAATTGTGCCACCATTCAAGGTCTTTATCATTTGAGAGAATGTTCACCCGCTCAAGATCATCAAGGGACACGATGTTCTCGGTTTTAATGAAGTGTGGCGATGCAATGGTGATATACTGCTCCCTGAAAAGATGGATTTTTTCAAGATGTTTATGCTGATGGGGCTTGCAGTCAATGATAAGATCTACTTCGTCCTGTATCAAAGGATCAATCAGGTGATGGGAAAATAAGAAGTCCAGGTGGATATCGGGATTTTCATCTAAAAAACCTTTTATATGCTTAATCAAAATGGCGGTTCCAAATTCAACCGTGCTGCCGATACAGATGCTGAACATCACTTTTTTTCTGAAATGGGCAATGTCCTGATCTGCTTTTTCAATTTCATAAAAAATTTTTTCACAGGATCGGTACAGGGCATTCCCTGCTTCAGTCAGAACCAGTTGCTTCCCTTTTCTTGCAATCAACTGTGTTTCAATGGAATTTTCCAGTTTTTTAATGGCATGACTGACGGCACTTTGGGTTACAAACAACCGGTCAGCCGTTTTGGTAAAGTTTTTAATTTTTGCAAGAACAAAAAAGGTTTTTAAATGGTAAAGATCCATACAAGGCTCAACTATGAAAATGATTCATGTTTAATATAAATATTATGAATTTTACTTTATCAAATTTATCTATATATTACTACTATCAAGCTGCAAAAAAATAAAACCTGTTAAAAAAGGGGCAACCATGGAACAGCGGATAATTGAAAGTGTTTTAAAAGATCTGGGAATTAAAAATAAAAATTATGGCGCAAACTCAGGATCTTCAACCGGATGGATAAAAACAGGCGGTAAAGAGCTGGTCTCTTATTCGCCCATTTCAGGTCAGCCCATTGCAAGTATTGTTCAGGCCACACGATCGAATTATGATGCCATTATGACCAGGGCAAAAACAGGGTTTGAAAAATTCAGGATGATGCCGGCACCTGAACGGGGTCAGATTGTCCGGGATATCGCAACCGTCCTGAGAGAAAAAAAAGAGGCCCTGGGAGCCCTGATCACCCTTGAGACGGGAAAAATAAAATCCGAAGGCCAAGGAGAAGTTCAGGAGATGATCGATATTGCCGATTTCAGCGTGGGATTAAGCCGCCAGCTTCATGGATTGACCATGCACAGTGAACGGCCTTTTCACCGGATGTATGAACAATGGCATCCCCTTGGTATCGTGGGGATTATCACGGCGTTTAATTTTCCTGCAGCCGTCTGGTCCTGGAATGCATTGATTGCTGCCGTGTGCGGGGACGTGATCCTGTTTAAGCCCAGTTCAAAAACACCGTTGACAGCCATTGCCATCCAGAACTGTATCGCACCGGTGGTGGATAAATATGATATTGACGGGGTGTTTAACCTGATCATC
>Ga0180009_10005900_pt1 | contig 13000 bp, 9 predicted proteins | sample OS_PC_MetaG_FD_123537 | JGI IMG/M metagenome (GOLD analysis project Ga0180009, IMG submission 123537) | Groundwater microbial communities from the Aspo Hard Rock Laboratory (HRL) deep subsurface site, Sweden - OS_PC_MetaG | ecosystem: Environmental > Aquatic > Deep subsurface > Groundwater...
AATATCAAATTGCAAAATGAAAATATCAAATTGCAATGAGCAATGGTATATTGAATATTGACGGCCCACGAAACACACGAAATACAATAAGAAAAATGTCGTAACTATTCACCCTACTAATTACGAATTGACCCCGTTAGAAATCTTTAAATTTTAGTTGATAGTATAAATTTATGATATTTTATTAAAATATTGGATTTCTAACGGGGTTGGGCGAATTACGAATAAAAAAGCAATCCGTCTGTCAGCTGACGAATTCGTAATTCGGGTTCATTCGTAATTCGCAGGGGTTACTGAATAGTAACAAAATTTCGTGTCTTTTAGTGTATTTCGTGGGCAATTATAAAATATAAACAGATGAAACAGACATATTACTTACCTGTTGTTGAAACCTTTTACAGCATTCAAGGGGAAGGTTATCATAGTGGTAGGGCAGCTTTTTTTATTCGGCTTGGAGGTTGCGATGTTTGTTGCACCTGGTGCGATGAAAAAAAATCCTGGGATGATAGCATTTATCCTAAATATGAAATTAATGATATTGTTATGTCTGCTATTGAAAGCAAAGCTAAAGCAGTTATTGTAACTGGTGGTGAACCATTCAGGTATGATATGACGGCATTAACAAAACTATTTAAACAAAACAATTTTTACACATCAGTAGAAACATCGGGGACAGAGCCATTAACAGGTATTTGGGACTGGATAACCCTATCACCTAAAAAAAACAGCCCTCCATTAGAAAAATTTTATAAAATCGCCAATGAAATAAAAGTTGTAATTCAAAATAAAGAAGATTTTTTGTGGGCGGAAAAAAATCAAGAATTAGTTAACACCAATTGTGTAAAATACTTACAACCCGAATGGAGTAATTTTAACAACATAATTCAGGAAATAATACGTTATATTAAAAGCAATCAACAATGGAGACTATCAGTTCAAACACATAAATTTTTAAATATACAATGATCAAAAAATTGATACATAATTATTATTGTATATATTTGCAAATTAATTTATTTATTAACAAAAATTAAAAGGAGAAAAATCTATGCAAACATTTATTTTAATGACAAAATTATCGTCTGATGTGTATAAAAATCTGAAAGACCGTAAAAAAATTGGTCGTAATTGGTTAGATATGGTCAAGAAAAAATGTCCTGAAGTTAAATTTGTTGCACACTATGCACTTTTAGGACAATATGATTTTCTTGATATTTATGAAGCGCCAAATGAAGAAGTGGCTGCAAAAGTATCTATGATTAGTCTTGCTAATGGTGCTTCCAGGGCCGAAAGCTGGACAGCAATTCCGTATAAAAGATTTTTGAAATTAACCCAAGAGGTTTGATACTTAACGGTTGAGTTTGCAATAAAATAAGGACAATAAATTTTGTGCTATTCTTTTACCTGTTTATATTTTTGTAATTGGTTCATTTTCAGTTAACTGTGGCTAGTACCATTGATGATTGTTGATTTGTGATTGTTGATAATTATATTTAATTTCTTAAATCATTTAATTATCATCGTATTACTAACTTATCTCAACGTTCTCATTACCGAAAGGAATATTCAACAATCATAATTCAACAATCAACAATCCCTTGTGTGTCAATCTTTTTTGAATGAAATTATACAAATCATTATCATTATTTTTAGTAGTTGTGCTATTTCAGTCTTGTTATAGTCAACAACTTGAACTTACAACAAAAAACAAAAGGGCAGAAAAAGTTTTCAGGCAGGGCTTAGAATTGTACAATAACTATGAACCCCAAAGAGCTAAAAGTCAATTTTTGCGTGCTATAGAAATTGACTCTCTCTTTGTTGAGGCTTATCAACTTGTTGGAAGTATATTTGAAGAAGAAAAAAATTATGAAAAAGCTATTGAATACTATGAAAAATCAATTGAAGTCGACCCTGATTTTTTTTCAAATACATTTTATCTGGTGGCAAATCTGTATTTAAAGGATGGTATTTATGAAAAAGCTCTGTCTAATCTTAATAACTTTATAAAATACAAAAATATTTCTCATGATTTACGCGAGGAGGCTTATAAAAAAATCAATAATTGTGAAGTAGCCATAGAATTGATGAAAAACCCTGTTCCTTTTGAGCCGAAGAATTTAGGCACTGCTATTAATACCTCAAACTCGGAATACTCACCTACATTAACTGCTGATGAACAAATTTTATATTTTACAGTATCCAGACCAAGAGACCAATATACGCTTTGTGAAACTTGCAAGGAAGAGGAAGATTTTTACATTAGTTTTAGAAAAGATGGAGAATGGCTACCTGTCCGTCCATTTGGGAAACCTGTAAATACACACGGAAACGAGGGTGCTGCAAGTATTTCGCCGGACGGAATGTATTTCTATTTTACTGCATGCAACCGTTCAGACGGTTATGGGAGTTGTGATATTTACTACTCCAAAAGAGAAAAAGGACAATGGACAGTACCAGTAAATATGGGACCTGTTGTAAATGGTCCATACTGGGACAGCCAGCCTACGCTCGCACCCGATGGAAAAACCCTTTATCTTGCCAGCGCCAGAAATGGACAAATGGATATTTTTGTTACTGTAAAAGATGATGATGGAAAGTGGGGCGAACCAATTTGTCTACGGAAGCCTGTAAATACTGATAAGGCAGAGATGACTCCATTTATTCACCCTGATGGTAAAACTTTATATTTTACATCTAACGGTCATCCTGGAATGGGCGGTTTCGATATCTTTTACTCGCAAAAACAAGATGATGGTACTTGGAGCGAACCAGAAAACCTGGGATATCCTATTAATACCCATAAAGATGAAGGATTTTTTATTGTTAATGCTTTAGGAGATAAGGCATATTTTGCAACTGACCAACTTGGTGGTTATGGCAAAATGGACTTATATGTTTTCAACCTGCATGAAAGTGCCAGACCAACATCTGTTACTTATCTTAAAGGTATTGTTACAAACAAATCAAACAACAATAGAATTTCAGCAAACTTCGAACTATTTGACATAAAAACAGGCAACTTAGTTGTTAACTCAAGGTCTGATGAAGTTAATGGTGAATTTTTAGTTTGTTTGCCAACAAATAAAAATTATGCTCTTTATGTATCTAAGGATGGGTATTTATTCTATTCCGAAAACTTTGCTTTAAAAGGGCAACATTCTAAATTGAAACCTTATAAGAAAAACATTGAACTGCAACCTATCATCAAAGACGAAATAGTTATTCTTAGAAATATTTTCTTTGATTTTGATAAAGATATACTAAAAAACGAATCTGTTGTAGAGTTATACAAATTATTAAACCTGCTCAATAAAAACAATACAATGGCTATTGAAATCAGAGGACATACCGACAGTTTTGGTCTTGCCGAATACAACAAGAGACTTTCGCAAAACAGAGCATTGGCTGTTTATAACTATTTGATTGAAAAAGGAATAGACAAAAACAGATTATCATACAAAGGTTTTGGTGCCGAAGAACCTATTGACACAAATGAAACCGAAGAAGGCAGGGCGAATAACAGAAGAACAGAATTTAGGGTCTTATCAGTAATATTCTAATCAAACAGGTTAATCGTTAATAGTTCATAGTTAATCGTGAAAACCTGCACTGTATCTCCGATGAACGATTAACGATTAACTTTTACTCCAATGAACAATTAACTTTTTCCCATGTTATCATTAATGGTTTTTTTTAAGCAAATAAGATATTACTATTGCTAAAACTAAAGCAATAAATAAGTAAATAGTTGCAGCTATATAAAATCCAAATATTAGTTTTCCTGTACCAAACAAAAAACATAAAATCATCACACAGCCACAAGCCCATGCAATAAATAGTGATAAATAACCTTTATCAGGAGTAATATTCGGTAATTTTTTTGCAACAGGTTTCCATCCTAAAGCGCTTGGATGAATTAAAGAGTAGAAATTTTCAAGCGTTTTGTTATCAGATGGTTTAGTAAGAAATGTAACACTTACCCACACGAGCGTTGACCATAAAACTATTATTGGCAGTGAATGAGGGAAGTCAATTTCAAAATATTTCAACACAGGATACATAAAAAACGGAGCAATAAGAGCAGAAATTTCCGACCATGCATTAATTCTCCACCAAAACCACCTTAGTATTAAAACCAAACCAATGCCTCCGCTATATTCCAGCATAAATTTCCACACATCGCTGATTTTATCCAATTTTGTTGTAACGAAAATTGAAACGATTAGCAGTAGTATAGTTGATAATCGCGATATGTTGACATAATACTTCTCCGATTTTTCAGTATGTATGTAAGGTTTAACAAAATCATTAATTATATAAGAACTTCCCCAGACGATTTGCGAAGCGACAGTTGACATATAGGCAGCAAGAAAAGCAGCCAGTAATAATCCTAACAATCCGCTGGGGAGGACATCTCTGATAACCAACACAAAACCGTCACCCTTTTGGTGTGCTAATAATTCAGGATACATAACTATAGAAACCAAGGCAACAATAATCCATGGCCAAGGACGGATTGCATAGTGAGCAATTTGAAACCACAAAGTAGCACCCATAGCATGTTTTTCGTTTTTTGCCGCCATCATTCTTTGGGCGATATACCCGCCACCGCCGGGTTCAGCTCCCGGATACCAACTTACCCACCATTGCATACCGAAGAAAACTAAAAATGCTACCCAGCCCATTGAAATTAATCCACCCATAGAACCATTTGATGAGGTTTCGCCAATAGAAGGAAAGAAGTTGAAAGCAAAATCCGGCAATTTTTCTTTAAGTCCGCCAATACCACCAATAGCCGGATGATTTAATGCAAATACGGCTAATAATATACAGCCGGACATAGAAAGAAAGAACTGGAAAGTATCAACAAAAGAAACACCCGATAATCCACCCATTGAAGAGTATAATGCAATAAATAACATTATACAAATAACCATTAAATGATGTGATGTAAATTCCAGTCCAATAAAACTAAAATTAGTTATTCCCAGAAAAGAAACTTCGGGAAACATTACTGTAAGTATTTTAACCATTGCCAGGTTTACCCAGGATATTACAAGGATATTCATAAATAAGCCAATATACAGGGCTCTGAAACCCCTCAGAAAATGCGCTTCTTTTCCTGAATATCTTAATGTAACAAATTCGCAATCGGTATAAATATTAGCTCGGCGCCACAATCGGGCGAAAAAGAAAACTGTTAGCACACCACCAAAAACCATATTCCACCATAGCCAGTTGCCTGCAATGCCATGTTCGGCAACAAGTTCGGTAACTGCCAGTGGTGTGTCGGCAGCGAAGGTAATTGCAACCATGCTAGTGCCTGCAATATACCAAGGCAATTTTCTGCCTCCAACGAAAAAATCGCCTGTGTTAATATCTTTTTTTCTGGAAAAATAATAGCCAATAAACAAAACTACAGCAACATATAAAACTATAATTATCCAGTCTATGGTTGCTATCATTTATTATGCGAAAATTAAATATTTTTTCATTGTTTAAAAATTAAATCGGATTGGCGGTATGTTTTTGTTGCCGATTTCGAAGCACTGTCCTATCAAGTTACACAACGGTTTATTAAATGCAGAAATGCTGAAACCCTCACTGTCTCGGCAATAAAATATACCGCCTGTTAGCAACTGGGCGTTCTTGTCCAATGTTTCATTTTTGTTTGCAATATTTTGATTTTTTAAATTGTTTCTCTAATTCATCCGATATGTACATGGGGTTGGTCAGAGGCATATCTTTGTCATATAAATCATATCCCAAGAGGTTAGATTTTTTTAAATTTTCAATTGAAAGCAATTTCGTTCTATTAGTTGTTTCAATATGTTTGCCTTCATTGTCAACAATGATTACCTTTGGTAGGAACACACCCTTTCTTCCAATAAATGCGTCCATAATTTTAACACCATTTTCAAATTCTTCTTGTGAGGTTCTGCCAAGAGCTTCGTATCTAAACATTTTTTTACCATCCCAAGTATTTACGGTTGCATAACTTTCAGATATTTTATCGTCAATATTAGTTTCGTCATTCAAAGTGTCATGACCTGACGGCATTAATAAAACTTTTCCACTACCGCCTTCAATATTTGCGGCATATCGTGGAACTGTCACACCTGAAATCCAGCCTTGCAAATGTTTTATATAGATTTTTCCAATTTGGATAGGTATAATAAAATGAACAATCCCTTTTTCTTTATGACATTGCAATAAATAATAAGGATGAATGCCAATCCAAAACATTCTTCTAGAAGTTTCTGCCAAAGTTTTATAATAGTCATTAACATGATTTAATAAGACGGTTTGATTTCTGATTGTAAAACCGTGTTTGCGGATTTTCTTCACTGCGATTTCTAAATCTTTTGTTATTTCATGATAGTGATTGATATGCGTCATAAAATATACATACTTGTCTGGCCCATTGTTAAATTTGTTTGCTGAAATATTGATTAATTCCAGCAATTCATCTGTAATACCCATTGGCATCACTACAGGAACTCTGGTTGCAATCCTTATTGCACGAAGGTGCGGTATCCTGCTTAATTCTTCCAATACATATTGCAAACGGGGTCTGCTTATCATAAGCGCATCACCGCCGGTAACAAGCACTTCATTAATATTTTTATTGTATCCAATATAAAACAATCCTTTATTTATTTCAGTAATATTAACATCAACAGAGCTATCTAACGATTTTGCTCTTTGGCAATGAACACAATATGACGCACAACTTGTATTTTCAGCAACAAAAAGGGCAACTCTGTTTGGATACCGTTGATAAACTGCACCATAACTTCGTGAACTTTCGTTCATTGCTCCTTCAAGTCCTGTGTCTGGAAATAACAAATTTGCAGGTGTAGGCACACTTTGCCAAAAAATAGGGTCAAGCCGTTTTTTAGATTTTTCGCCCAGTAACATCACAGGGTGGAACGGGTCCGCTTGCATAAGTGAAGCGTAATAAGGTGTAATTCGCAATGGCTCTTTCCCTTCGTTCCTTAATGCTTTTAAAGTTCTTTCAATTTCTTTTTCCTGAAAGGCATTTAATTTTATAATTTTTTTCAACTGTTCAACACTTCTTATTGAATTTTTTAACTGCCAGCTTGCATCATTCCATTGCTTTACAGTCACGTTTTTCCACAATTCAATCGTGTTATATTTTCGAGGTTCGTAGTATATTGTATTTTTTCCCATTATAAAAATATTTTTTATTGTTGGTGCTATTACATCGTTGGCGGTTGAGATTTTGTCATATCATTCTGCTTGGTCATCATTAAACCAACCATCATTATCAAAGCAGTAAGAACAATAACCTGAATAATTAATGAATTATTTACAAGAAAAATTCTTTGTGTTGGTTCAATGGAGAGAAATAGCAATATTGTAATAAGCCCTCTTGGGGCTACGAATAGTAGAGGCATCAGGGAAAGTTTTGATATTTTAAGTTGAATTATTCGGAGTAGAAAAATAATAAATACAATTCCCAAAGACCATATTATTGTGTCAGCGTTTAAGATTTCGGATGTTTCAAGCAGGTAACCGAAAAGGATAAAGAACAAAATTCTCACCAAAAATGCCGATTCAATTGCAAGTTCTTTAAACTTTTGAACTTCTTTGTTTAGTATATCCGGTTTGAATTTATCAATCCATTTAAAATGCATAAATTTGTCAAGGTTACCAATGATCAAACCAAAAATCAGGATGAAAATCAGGGCTGGTAAATGATAAATTTCTGAAATAGCATAAATTAAAATCACCAGTAGGATAATAGGAATAAATTTGATGTGATGTTGGATTTTGCTTAATAAAAATGAAAGACCAATAGTTGAAATAAATGAAATAATAATCATGATTAATATCTGCAAACCAAATTGACCGAATAAATTAAGGCTGAAGATTTCATTTAGGGCAATGAAAATAAAAAATAAAACTCCTAAAATGTCTGAAAAACTGCTTTCATAAATAACAAATTCTTTGTCCCTAGAAGCCAGGTTTCTCACACTTGGAATAGCAATAGCACTACTGATAACACAAAAAGGAATAGCATTTAACAAACTGTCTTTGAATGGAAATTGTCCAAAATACTGAAACAAATAAGCAATTAAAAATGCTGTGGCGAACATAGGAAGCAGTGCACCTATAAATGATTTAGTTATTATTCTGAATTTTGATTTATTAAGTTCAAGTTCCAATGAACCCTCAAGTACAATTAGTATAAGTCCAACAGTTCCAAATACAGGCAAAATGAAAGAAAAATCGGGAAGCTGAATTCTTAAAAAGTATGTAGATTGTTTTACTAACCAGCCTAAAAGTAATAAAAGTATTACTGAAGGGACTTTAGTTTTTGACGAAGTAAGGTCAAATAAGTATGCAATCAAAAGTAAAGAGCAAAATATTATTATAATTGTTGTTGTCATTGTCTGTTAATGTATTTTTCGCCTTGTTGCTAACCTTTTGCAGCCATAAAAAACTTTTCTTCCGCTGAAAAGAAAGCTGCAAATGTGCTTGCAAATGCGTTGGCGTTAATATTAATTCTGAATAGTTGCCATCGTTCTCAATAAATTCGCTGCCCATGAATAAATATTATTTACAGAAATTACCTGTCGCATTTGTTTCATTCGCTGATGTTGTTCTTCTGTGGTCATTTCCAATGCCAATTTTATTGCATCTGCCATCTTTTCTATATCATACGGATTTACAATGATTGCTCCCTGAAGTTCTTGCGATGCTCCTGCAAAACGACTCAGGATAAGAACGCCGTCATTATGATTTCGTGAAGCCACAAATTCTTTAGCCACAAGGTTCATTCCGTCGTGCAGGGATGTAACCATGCAAAAATCTGCCAAAGAATAAAAAGGTGTTATTTCTTCGTGGCTGTGATGCCGTTTTAATAAAAGTATCACTTTCCAGTTTTTTGATTTAAAACGTCGGTTAATTCTGTTCGCTTCATTTTCAACTGCACTCACCATGTCCGAATAAGCTTTCAGCAGAGTTCGGCTTGGCGCTCCTATTTGAACAAAAGTAAATTTTCCAACATAAGATGGATTCTTTTCCAAAAAGCGTTCAATGGCAAGAAATTTTTCTACGATGCCTTTTATATAATCAATCCTGTCAACACCTATGCCCATATATTGTGCGGTGATGCCATGCTCATCCAGCAGTTGTGATGATTTTATTTTCGGTGAATTATTATCGTGGTCTTTTAATGTGAATGCAATGCTGATGGGAAAGGGCTTGACAAAAGTTGACTGCCCTTCCATTTTCACTGAAAAATTCTCCCATGAAACTCTTGATTCAAGTGCATTATTTACCGTTTCAAGAAAATGGTTGCAATGATATTGTGTATGAAACCCGATTAAGTCAGCACCCAACATTCCCCGCAATATTTCTTTCTGCCAGGGACAAATACCAAATGATTCGGGATTAGGCCATGGGATATGCCAGAAGATGGCGACTTTAGCATTGGGCTTTTCTTTTTTTATCAGTTCAGGCAGAAGAGCAAAATGATAGTCCTGAATTAAAATAAATGGTTGTTCTTCGTTTGCTGTTTCATCTATCACCGCTTTTGCAAAATCTTCATTCACTTTTTTGTAATAGTACCAATCTTCTTTTCTGAATGTAGGGCGCGTATGAGCAATATGACAAAGCGGCCACAATCCTTCGTTTGAAAATCCGTAATAGAAATGGTCTTCTTCTTCTTTTGTAAGCCATAATCTTTTTAAAGTATATTTTGGTTCTTCGGGAGGAACTTGCACTTTGTCATTTTTGTCTACTGTTTCTTTATCTGCATCTCCTGTTCCTGATGCAATCCATAGTCCGCCACATGCTTTTAATATGGGTTCCATAGCTGTAATCATTCCGCTTGCAGGAACAATACATTTAATCTCTTTATCTTCGTGAATATGCATATATGGTTCACGATTGGAAACAACAATCATCATCTTATTCTGTAAAAGATTTTCCATTTCAACTTTCAGCCGTTCAGATGTCCAGATGGCTTCTCCACTTGTTCTTAGCCGAGCTTCTTCTTCGGCAGTGGTTTTGGCTTCGTGCATTGCTTTTGCAATGTGCACAATCTCTTTATGCAATGGAGCGAGGAATTTTGCAAGCGGTTGTTTCTTTAACAGTTCTATATTTCCGATGCGTGCTGCTTTTACCCAATCCACAATTTTATTTATGGGACTGAAAATTCCCCATCGGATTATCAGAACAGTAACAAGAGATACTAACAATGCCTGCACAAACCATCTTATGAAATTACGAAACCAGATGCTGCTGATGATATTATCAATGTATTCGGCATCAGTATAAAAAATAACAGCATTGTTGGATATATCCGCTCTTTTTATCGGCTTGATATATTGATATATATTTTTCCCATTAACTGTAATGAAATTTCCGAGAAAAGTGTCTGCGGTTATTGCTTGGGAAATGTGGTCCAGTGAATGGTTAATTATATTACGAGAGAAACTACTACTTATGATACTATCGTTGCTGTAATAAATTGCAATGCCCGGTAAATTATACCGATTTTTGATACTGTCTGCAAAATGCTCAATGTTTTCCTGATTTATTTGTTCTAAAGAAAATGTGTTGCTTTGAAATATTTCTTCCGCAATCTGTGAAACTCGTATTTCAAGTTCGCTATTTAGTTTAGATCTTTCTGATGAAATCTGGTAAAAGGTAAAACCGAATGCCACCAGCCCGACAGCAACAATAATTGAAAGTATAAGTGCAAAATTTAATCTCATAATGATAACTGTTTTAACAAAAATAATAAATTTAGTGATATTTTTTGAATTCGGTGTAACAGCTAACTTTCTCCCAATTCTTCAATAAGACGGACAAATACCGCATTCGTCCAACCAAAGCCACTCTGCGTAGGATACCTTTCAGCATTACTTTCACCCACTTTACATTTAACGACATTGTATTTCTCCCAGAATTTTCCTGTTTCTAAAAAAACTTTTTTGTTCAAATCCAGCCATTTTTTTGCTATTCGTTTTGCATCCTCTTTAAAACCGTAATTCAGCAATCCCTTCAGTACAATCCAATGCTGATGCGCCCATCCATTAGGATAATCATGCTGTTTAAATTCATCAGACAAGGAATGAGATTGAGTATTTGCCAATCCGCCTTTGTATTCAAACAAGTTAAGGCAGTCTCTGACTTTCGTAGCCTGACTGAAAGTTGCCGCATTCGCCCAAAGAGGGTAAAAACCAGCCAATGAATAGAAATTGCTTTGAACTTTTAACTTGTAATTATAATCAAAGAAAAATCCTTTTTTTTCGTTCCACATCAATTGGAAAATTGTTTGTTGTCTTTTCCCGGCTTTTCTCAGATATATATTTTCTTTTATCTTGTTATTGTTCCATTTGTATATCTCTGCAATATCTGCTTCATATTTGTATAAGCAAGCATTCAAATCAACGGGCAAGTAATTAAGGCAACGATCATGAAACCGCGAAGTCATATCCCATCCCGATTCGTGCTCCGCACCAAGATGTGTAATATAATGGTCGCAATATCTTGACAAATCTCTGTAAATAAAATGCTTTTCTGTCAAGCCCGAATTCATCCAGTAATTCTTCAACTCACTTTCTGCTACTTGGGTTACTTTCAAAAGCCAACGTTTCATTTTTTTTGCCTCAAACACATCTAATGCCATTGATGTTAAAAAAGGTATTTGAGAAATACCAATATTATAGTAGCGGTTTCGTATCGGTACAAGGTTAAATTTTTTGAAAAGAAAAGCCAGGTTGTCAATCATTCCTTTGGCAAGGGCAATTCTTCCACATTTCACCAAACCTAAAATAATGAAGTAAGTGTCCCAATAAAATTGGTCTTTTTTAAATATTCTTGTATTGGGAACTACAAACTTATTTGGCAGGCCAATGTGTATGTGTTTATTTTTCGGATAATAATAAATCAACTTCTTCCAATATTTCTCAATGTATTGAAGACAGTCTTTGTAATTTTCTTTTTTTATGCTTGTTTCCATTTATATTGACACTGTTTAGGTTTGATATAATCCAATAAGGACTGGGTTTAATCTCCTGATGATAATTGCTCTAATAGCATGATGACATCGCTCACATTGTTGAGTTTATATTTTGCAAAGGTACTACCATTTCCAACTTTAATGGTAATAGCATTGACGTTATTTAAGAAAAACTCAAACATTTCTTCATCTGTCTCATCATCTCCGATTGATAAAATATAATCATAATTGTTTTGCTCAACTAAATTTTTCACTGCTTTTCCCTTGCCAATTTCCTTATGCATTATTTCCACTACTTTATTGCCATCCAATATTTTTAAGTTGTATGAAGGAATGATATTTTCCAAAATACGAATTAATTCTCTTGAATGGGTATGTCCTGATTCTGATTCAGAATTTCTGTAGTGCCATGTCAACGAAAAATGTTTTTCCTCAACGAATGATTTTGGGCACATTAAGATAATTTGATTCAAAATGGGAATGACTTTATTTTTCCATGAGCCGTTATCAATTATCTGTTTTTCCCATTCTCCGTTTTCTTTAATCATTGCTCCATGTTCGGCAATGATATCAATAGGCAGATGACCTAAAAATTTATCAATATCCTGATGGACCCTACCAGAGATGATAATTACTTTTGTTTGTGGCTTATCTATTAACTTTATTAAAATATCTAACACTTTCTCAGATGGTATAGCTTTTTCAGGTAATGGTGAAAAATCAACAAGTGTTCCGTCATAGTCAAGCAGAATCAATTTATTAGTTGCGTTTCTGTATTTTTCTATCAAACTTAATTTAAAATTTTGAGTAAGAATAAACATTTTTAACAAATCCGTAAAAATTGTAAAACCAATATTGCTTTGGTGATTCGTAAGGAGAATTAATTAGTGCTTGTCTGTAAAGTCAGGAATTAATAGTTAAAATTTTAGATTTACGAATTACGAATTACGATTTAAAAAAATAAATAATTGATTTTCAATAAATTAAGAAATCGTAAAT
>Ga0180009_10005901_pt1 | contig 13000 bp, 13 predicted proteins | sample OS_PC_MetaG_FD_123537 | JGI IMG/M metagenome (GOLD analysis project Ga0180009, IMG submission 123537) | Groundwater microbial communities from the Aspo Hard Rock Laboratory (HRL) deep subsurface site, Sweden - OS_PC_MetaG | ecosystem: Environmental > Aquatic > Deep subsurface > Groundwater...
ACACCTTCGGCACCGGCAAAATCCCGGAAGCGAAAATCGTCGAACTGATCGCAGCGCATTTCGACCTGCGTCCCAAGGGCATCGTCAACATGCTCGATCTGCTGCGCCCGATCTATACGCGCACCGCGAGCTATGGCCACTTCGGCCGCGACGAGCCGGAATTCACCTGGGAAGTCACCGACAAGGCCGCCGAACTCAAGGCCGCCGCGGGGCTGTAAAGCATGCTGATGCAGGTGCTGCTGTTCGTGCTGGGACTGGTGGCGCTGGTCATCGGCGCCGAGGTCATGGTGCGCGGCGCCTCGCGGCTGGCGGTGTCGTGGGGCATTTCGCCGCTGGTGGTGGGCCTCACCGTGGTGGCGTTCGGCACCAGCGCGCCTGAAATGGCGGTCTCGGTCGACGCCGCGCTGTCCGGTTCGTCCGACCTGGCGATCGGCAACGTGGTCGGCAGCAACATCGCCAACATCCTGCTGATCCTGGGTATCTCGGCGCTGGTGGCGCCGCTGTTGGTGCACGAACAGATCATTCGCCAGGAAATCCCGGTGATGATCGGCGCTTCGCTGCTGGTGCTGGTGCTGGCACTCGACGGCAGCATCGGCCGCGCCGAGGCGGCGCTGCTGTTTGCGCTGGTGGTTGCCTACACCGTGTTTCTCGTCGTGCAGTCGCGGCGCGCGTCGCAGGCAACCTCGGACGAATTTTCCACCGAGATTCCGACCAGCCAGTGGGATCGTCACTGGGGTGTGCAGGTGGCGCTGGTGCTCGGCGGCCTGGCGCTGCTGGTGCTGGGCGCCGACTGGCTGGTGAGCGCGGCGGTGGTGTTCGCCAAAATGATGGGGGTGAGCGATCTCGTCATCGGCCTCACCGTGGTGGCGATCGGCACCTCGATGCCGGAAATTGCCACCTCGCTGATCGCCGCGCTGCGCGGCCAGCGCGACATCGCCGTCGGCAACGTGGTCGGCAGCAACATTTTCAACCTGCTGGCGGTGCTGGGTGCAGCAGGCGTGGTGTCGGCCAGCGGGCTGGATGTGCCCGAGGCGGCGCGCAACTTCGACTTGTGGGTGATGCTGACAGTCGCCTTCGCCTGCCTGCCGATCCTACTCACCGGGCGCGAGATCGCGCGCTGGGAAGGTGCGGTCTTCCTCGGTTATTACGCCGCCTACCTGCTGTATCTGATTCTCGCCGCACAGCAGCACGACAGCCTGCCGGCCTATTCCAACATGATGCTGAGCTACGTGATCCCGCTGACCGTGGTGACGCTGGGGGTCAGCTTCATGCGGCGACGGCATGTCGCGGATTAAGTCATGTCACGGAATTGAATTAGAGCCGGTTTAGCCAGCTCTAATTCAATTAGGGATTTGGCAATCAAAGCAGTTTGCGGCGGCGGGCGCGCAATACGCCCAGCAAGACCGCGCCGACCAACCATGCAGTGCCAGCTCACGGGAAAGCCCGCAAATTTAGGAGTCTCGGCTGAGGTGATGACCTCTCTACAGGCACCATTCGGCATTTAGCGCGAGTGGGGGTAGAATGCCGCCTCGGTTCTGAGGAGCGCTGCGACGGTTCACCCGCCAGGCTCAGAACGCTTCCTTTCAACGGCGCTCACGTTTTCTTTTTTGTGAACAGAAAGGAGGCGTGATGAACGCCGCACTCAATACCACTTCCGACTACGTTATTGCCGATCTTGCCCTCGCCGACTGGGGCCGCAAGGAAATTCGCATCGCCGAAACCGAAATGCCGGGCCTGATGGCCATCCGCGAGGAATTCGCGGCGGCCCAGCCGCTGAAAGGCGCGCGCATCACCGGTTCGCTGCACATGACGATCCAGACTGCGGTGCTGATCGAGACGCTGACGGCGCTCGGCGCCGAAGTGCGCTGGGCTTCGTGCAACATCTTCTCGACCCAGGACCATGCCGCTGCGGCGATCGCCGCGTCCGGCGTGCCGGTGTTTGCGGTCAAGGGCGAATCGCTGGAAGACTACTGGGACTACACCCACCGCATCTTCGAGTGGGCCGACGGCGGCTTTTCCAACATGATCCTCGACGATGGCGGTGACGCCACGCTGCTGCTGCACCTGGGCGCGCGCGCTGAAAAGGACCTCAGCGTGGTGGCCAACCCGACCAGCGAAGAAGAGCGCGTGCTCTACGCCGCGATCAAGGCCAAGGTGGCTGCCGACCCGACCTGGTATTCGGTGCGTCTGGCCACCATCAAGGGGGTCACCGAGGAAACCACCACCGGCGTGCATCGCCTGTATCAGGTGCACGCACGCGGCGAACTCAAGTTCCCGGCGATCAACGTCAACGATTCGGTCACCAAGTCCAAGTTCGACAACCTCTACGGCTGCCGCGAATCGCTTGTGGACGGCATCAAGCGTGCCACCGACGTGATGATCGCCGGCAAGGTCGCTGTGGTCGCAGGTTACGGCGATGTGGGCAAGGGCAGCGCGCAGGCCTTGCGTGCACTCTCCGCTCAGGTGTGGGTGACCGAGATCGACCCGATCTGCGCGCTGCAGGCGGCGATGGAGGGTTACCGCGTGGTGACCATGGAATATGCCGCCGACAAGGCCGACATTTTCGTCACCGCCACCGGCAACTTCCACGTCATCACCCACGACCACATGGCGAAGATGAAGGACCAGGCCATCGTCTGCAACATCGGCCACTTCGACAACGAAATCGACGTCGCCGGCATCGAAGGCTACCAGTGGGAAGAGATCAAGCCGCAGGTCGACCACGTGATCTTCCCTGACGGCAAGCGGATCATTTTGCTGGCCAAGGGTCGGCTGGTGAACCTCGGTTGCGCGACCGGCCACCCCAGCTACGTGATGAGCTCGTCATTCGCCAACCAGACCATCGCCCAGATCGAGCTGTGGCAGGAGCGCGATTCCGGCAAGTACCCGGTGGGCGTCTACACCCTGCCCAAGCACCTCGACGAGAAAGTCGCGCGCCTGCAGCTGAAAAAGCTCAACGCGCAGTTGTCCGAGTTGACCGACCAGCAGGCCGCCTACATCGGCGTGCCGAAGAACGGTCCGTACAAGGCCGAGCAGTATCGTTATTGATCGATCTCACCTGAAAGGAGTGCGCCATGCGTTTGTTGCTGCTGTGGATTCTGAATGCCGTCGCCCTGCTGGCGGTGACGTATCTGTTGCCCACCATCCAGGTGGACGGCTTCGGAACGGCGCTGATCGCTGCGCTGGTGCTCGGCTTCATCAATACGCTGGTGCGGCCGGTGCTGGCGATACTCACGCTGCCGATCACGGTGCTGACGCTGGGGATTTTCTACCTGGTGCTGAATGGCCTCTTGTTCTGGCTCGCCAGCGCGCTGCTGCCCGGCTTCCACGTCGAGGGGTTTGTCTCGGCGATGGTCGGCGCAATTCTTTACGGTGTGATCGCCTGGGCGCTGTCTGCGCTCATCCCGGATAAAAAAGGCTGATTCATGACCGAACGCACCTACAGCTTCGAGTTCTTTCCGCCGAAGACGGCGGAAGGCGCCGAAAAACTGCGCGCCACGCGCAAGCAGCTGGCGCAACTCAATCCCAAGTTCTTTTCCGTTACCTTCGGGGCCGGCGGTTCGACCCGCGACCGCACCCTGGAAACCGTGCGCGACATCCAGGCCGACGGCAGCGAGGCCGCACCGCACCTGTCGTGCATCGGTTCGACCGAAGAGAACATCCGCGAGATTCTCGGCGAATACAAGAGCCAGGGCATCCGCCATCTGGTCGCGCTACGCGGCGACCTGCCGTCGGGCAGCATGGATGCCGGCGCATTCAACTACGCCAACGAACTGGTGGCCTTCATCCGCAAGGAAACCGGCGACTGGTTCGAGATCGAAGTGGCCGCGTATCCCGAAGTTCATCCGCAGGCACGCTCGTGGACCGACGATCTGGCCAACTTCAAGCGCAAGGTCGACGCCGGGGCGGACTCCGCAATCACGCAGTATTTCTTCAATGCCGATGCGTATTTCCAGTTTGTCGACAGCGTGCGCGATCAGGGCGTCAGCATCCCCATCGTTCCCGGCATCATGCCGATCGGCAACTATGTGCAGCTGGCGCGCTTCTCGGATGCCTGCGGCGCGGAAATCCCGCGCTGGCTGCGAAAGAAGCTGGAAACCTACGGCGACGACCTGCCGTCGCTACGCGCCTTCGGTCTCGACGTGGTGACCGACCTCTGCGACCGCCTGCTGGCTGGCGGCGCGCCGGGCCTGCACTTCTACACGATGAACCAGGCGGGTCCGACCACCACAATCTGGCAGCGGCTGGGCCTGTAAGCGCAGTCTTCGCACCCGCGGGTGGGAGGTCGTTGACCGTCCGCCCGTTTTTCGCGTGTTTTCCCCGATGGCCTTGCTGGCCATTTCACCCCAGCCCGCTTTCAGCGGATGCCTTCCTGCGCATCGGCCAAATCCTACGTACACGCTTCGAACAATCGACCACGATGACACTGTCCCTCCCTGTGCACGCGCGGGCAGGGCGACCCACCCATCGAACGACTTTGGAGCGCAGAGGAGATCAGCATGCAAACAATCACATTGGCAGACATGGACGTAAGGGACTTTTCGCAGGCGCGGCGCGCGGCCGTTGATAAAGCTGGTGAAGTGCTGGCCCGCCCCGCGATCGTTGCCTGGAAAGACGACGAGAGCGGCAAGACGGCCCCCGAAATCCCCGGCGGGAAAGGGGATCGCTGGCACGACTATGGCGAAAGCAACGAGGGCGTTCTGGAATTGCAGATCGGCAAGGCCTATCACTTCATTTTCACCGACGCGGACGGGTTTGCCGAACCCGACACGAACCTCGCCACGCTGGACGACAACGGCAAGGCCTTTCTGTGCCTGAACGACGCCTGTACCGAAGCGGACAAGCAGAAACTGGGCTATTTCCCGGGTGGTGGAATGGGCGGCTAACGCATGACCCGTCCTGACCCCGTGTCTGAATGCGATGGCAATCGATGCGGATCGCGGTCAGCGCATCCCCCGTTTTTTGTTACCACCCTGATAACGAGGAGTAGACCATGAGCATTGGAACCATCCTGTTGATCGTGTTGATCCTGATCCTGATTGGCGCCATCCCCCTGTGGCCACACAGCCGCGCTTGGGGCTATGGTCCCAGCGGCGGCATCGGTCTGATCGTCGTCATCCTGATCATCCTGCTGGTCATGGGCGTGATCTGACGGGTTTTCTTGAGGGGCGGTATGGCCGCGGGTCCATGCTCAACGTGGGCTGAGCGGCACGCACCGACGCAGCAGACAGCTGCGTCGGGGAGGGTGTTCAAGCCAGGCTGTCGTACGCTTCGACTGGCACTGTCGCCTGCGCACGGAATGCCGGCCGGGCGAAGTAATAGCCCTGAAACAGCATCACGCCAAGGTCGCGCAGAACCAGGACTTCCTCCCGGGATTCGACGCCTTCGGCGATGACGCGAATCGACAGGTCGCTGCACACCTGCATGATCCCGCGGGTGATGGCCTGGCGACCCTTGTGCTTGTCGATGTCGCGGATCAGCGCCATGTCCAGTTTGATCAGATCGGTTTGCAGTTCGGCCAGCAGATTGAGCCCCGAGTAGCCTGCGCCAAAATCGTCGATCGCGGTCAGAAATCCGCGCTGCTTGTAGTGTTCCACGATGTCGCGCAGGTGCTCGTGGTCTTCCACCTTTTCGGCTTCCGTGATCTCGAAAATCATGCGCTCGATCGGAAAGCCGTAGGTCTTGGCGGCCTCCAGCGTCGTGCGAATGCACAGCTCGGGGCGGTAGACCGCGTTGGGCATGAAATTGATGCTGAGCAGGGAGCGCATCCCAAGCTGCGCGGCAAGCTCAACCGCCTTGACGCGACAGGTCTGGTCGAAGCGGTAGCGGTTGCTGTCGTTGACGTGGGTGAACACCTCACCGGCGGATTCGTTGTTGAGACCGCGCACCAGGGCTTCCTGGGCATAGACCTCGCGGGTATCGATGTTGACGATCGGCTGGAAGGCCATCGTGAACTCGAAATCCAGTCCGGAACCGCCGGCGCACTCTGCGCAGCCGAGTTCCCTGAAATCTTTCTGAACGATCATGGTTTGGCATCCCGAGTTTCGGCGGGCAAAGGCCCAGTATAGCCAAGCCCTTTCGACGTCCTGCCGGGAAGACCCGGCGGACGTCCGCAGTGGATCAGGCCAGGCAGGCCTTCAATGCTTTCAGGCAGTAGTCGACGTTTGCCTGCTTGGCCGAGTAGCCCATCAGGCCGATGCGCCAGATCTTGCCCGCCATGTCGCCGAGGCCGGCGCCGATTTCAAGGTTGAATTCGTTCAGCAGGCGGGCACGGATTGCTGCCTCGTCGACGCCTTCGGGCACGTAAATCGAGTTGAGCTGCGGCAGTCGGGCGGATGCTTCGACCACGTATTGGAGGCCCATGCCTTCAAGGCCGGCCTTGAGCTTTTCGTGCATTGCGCGGTGGCGTGCCCAGGCGTTTTCCAGGCCCTCCTCTTCCAGGATCACCAGCGCTTCGTGCAGCCCGTACATCGGGTTGATCGGCGCGGTGTGGTGGTAGGTGCGTTTTCCCGCCGACTGCCAGTAGCCGAGCACCAGGTTCAGATCGAGGAACCAGCTCTGTACGGGCGTGGTGCGCGCCTTCACGCGTTCGATTGCGCGCTCGGAAAACGAGACGGGAGAAAGTCCCGGCGTGCACGACAGGCATTTCTGGCTGCCCGAATACACTGCGTCGATGCCCCATTTGTCCATGTAGATCGGCGTGCCGGCGAGGCTGGTGACGCAGTCCATGATGCTGAGTACGCCAAATTCCTGCGCGATCCTGCCGAGCGTCTCGGCATCGCTTTGCGCGCCGGTTGAGGTTTCGGCATGGACGAAAGCGAGTATTTTCGCATCGGGATTTGCTTTGAAGGCGTCGCGCACTTTCTGCGGATCGACCGGCGCACCCCAGGCATCGTCGACGATTACCGGCACGCCGCCGGTGCGCTTGACGTTTTCCAGCATGCGACCGCCGAACACGCCGTTGCGGCAGACGATCACCTTGTCGCCCGGCTCCACCAGGTTGACGAAGCACATTTCCATCCCCGCCGAACCGGGTGCCGAGACCGGGAAGGTCAGCGCGTTTTCGGTCTGGAACGCCATCCGCAGCATGGACTTGATCTGCTCCATCAGGTCGACGAAAGCCGGGTCGAGGTGGCCGATGGTCGGCCGTGCCATTGCGTCAAGCACGCGCTGCGGCACGTCGGAAGGGCCAGGACCCATGAGGATGCGCTTGGGGGGGATGAAAGATGCCGTCATAACCTTGTTCTCTTTATGGAAATATCAATTAAAACAAAGGGTTGATTTTAAGGCCAAATGGCCGCCCGGGGAAAATCCGTATCGCGCAGCTTGTATGAGCCGTGAGCCTGTCTATGGTTGGGTTTTGGTATCCGAGTGGGGTGGGCTATGACGACACGCGACAGGACTTTGCTTTCGCTGCCTGGCGGGATCGCTGCGCTGGGTGCCGCGCTGGCATTGAACGCGCAGGTTCTGGCGGACGCTGCGGACGTCAGCCTGTCCGAGACGGACAAACTGGCCGTATTCAAGGCGGCGGGCGCGGTGCAGCGCAAAGGCGTGTGGGTCATCTGCGCAGACGACCCCAATCCAATCGGCGCATCGATCGAGACGGTGCGCGACCTCAATGGCGACGGCCGTCCCGAAGCCGTTGTGACCGAAGGCGGCACGTTCTGCTACGGCCACACCGGAATGGGCTATCGGTTGCTGAGCAAAGAGGCCGACGGGAAATGGCGCGTGATGAGTAGTGGCAGCGGCATTCCGGAATTTCTCAAATCCAAAGGCGTCGGCGACTGGCCGGACATCTCGGTCGGCGGTCCGGGTTTCTGCTTTCCGGTGACGCGCTGGAACGGCAAGGTCTACGCGCTGAACCGGTTCGAATACGAAGGCAAACGCTGCAAACCGCCGCGCTGATTCGGATCTATCAGCCGGGCGGCGGTTCGCCCATCAGTGGTTTCATCGCGGTGAGCAGGCTGTTGAAGATGCGCGGGTGGCTTTTTTCCTGTTCGGCCAGCATCTGTTTCATTGCATAGCGCTGCTGCGGCTTGGCGAAGCAGGCCGGGCAGTTCTCGAAGATCACCGGCAGGCCGGCGTCCGCCGCAAACGCGCGGGTCTGGCGCTCGCGTGCGTAGGCAAACGGCCGGATGATGCGCAGGTCGCCGGCGTCGTTCAGATAATGCGGCGACATGGTGCGCAGCTTGCCGCCAAACAGCATCGACATCATCAGCGTCTCGGCAAGGTCGTCGAGGTGTTGCGCCAGCGCGATGACGTTGCAGCCTTGCTCGCGTGCGACGCGGTAGAGGATGCCGCGCCGCATGCGCGAACAATAGGCGCAGTAGGAATCGGAATCCCGGGTCAGCGTCTTTTGCGCCTCTTCCAGAATGGGCTGCGACTCCAAAAAGTAGGGGACGCCAAGCCCGGCCATGTAAGCCTTGAGCGGGGACGGATCGTACTGGTCGGATTGCGGATCGACGGTGGCCGCCACCAGTTCGAACTTCACCGGCGCCTTCTGCTGCAGATGGTGCAGCGTATGCAAGAGCGACAGCGAATCCTTGCCGCCCGACAGACCCAGCAGGATGCGGTCGCCGCTGCGGATCATGCGGTAGTCGCCGATCGCGCGTCCGGCGGCGGTGACCAGTGAACGTGCGGGCTTGACCCAGCCGCTGGGGAGGTCGGGGCTCATGCGGAAAACTGCAGCGCGTGCAGCTGCGCGTAGCGGCCTTTTCTGGCGATCAGTTCGGCGTGGCTGCCGATCTCGACGATTCGCCCGCCTTCGAGCACCACAATACGGTGGGCGCGTTCGATGGTGGACAGTCGATGCGCGACGACCAGCGTGGTGCGGTTTTCCATCAGCGTTTCGAGCGCGGCCTGCACGTGACGTTCGGATTCGTTGTCGAGCGCCGAGGTGGCTTCGTCGAGGATCAGCAGCGGCGCGTTCTTCAGGATCGCGCGGGCAATCGCAATGCGTTGACGCTGGCCGCCGGACAGCCGCATGCCGTTTTCGCCGATCAGGGTTTGCAGGCCGTCCGGCAGCGCCTGGATGAACTCCCAGGCGTGCGCCGCGACGCAGGCGGCGCGGATCTCCTCCGCGGTGGCGTCGCGCCGGGTGCCATAGGCGATGTTGTGCGCCAGCGTGTCGTTGAACAGCACCACGTCCTGCGACACCAGCGCAATGTGGCCGCGCAGGTTCTGCAGGCGCAGATCGCGAATGTCGATGCCGTCGAGGGTGATCGTGCCGGCGTCGGGGTCGTAGAAACGCGGCACCAGATTGGCCAGCGTGGTCTTGCCCGAGCCAGAGGCGCCGACCAGTGCCACGGTTTCGCCGGGTGCGATGTCGAGCGTGATGCCGTCGAGCGCCGGGGCGGTCTTGCCCGGGTAGGTCAGGCTCACGCCCTGCAGCGCCAGGCGTCCCTCGACCCGGTCGAGGCTGCGGGTGCCACTGTCGCGTTCGGCGTCTTGGTCGAGCAGGCTGAAAATGGTTTCGGCCGCGGCCAGCCCACGCTGTAACTGGTCATTGACGGCGGTGAGCCGTTTCAGCGGTGCGAACAGCAGCAGCATGGCCATGAAGAAGGCGACGAAGCCGCCCACGGTCGTGGTGTTGGCGCTCGCCTGGCCGGCGGCAATGTAGACGATGATCGCCAGCGCCACTGCGGCGATGAACTGGATCACCGGCTCGTACACGGCGTTGGCGGCGACACGCTTCATTTCGAACACGCGCGCCAGATTCGCGGCGTGCCGGAAGCGCGTCTGCTCGTAGTCCTCGCCGCCGTACAGCTTGACGACGCGGTGTCCGCCCACGGCCTCGTCGACCACCTGGGTGAGGTCACCAATATTCTGCTGCGCCTTGCGCGACAGGCCGCGCAGGCGCGTGCTGGCCATGCGGACGATCCACAGGGTCAGCGGCACCATCGCGAACACGATCAGCGTCAGCTGCCAGTTCAGCCACAGCAGGTAGCCCAGGAGGCCCAGCACCGTGACCGTGTCGCGCACCAGCGTGGTGAGCGAACTGGTGGCCGACTGCGTGACCTGGGTGACATTGAACGCCAGATGCGCAATCAGCTGCCCGCTCGGGTTCTGGTCGAAGTAGCGCGTCGGCAGCGTCATCAGCTTGTCGAACATCGCGGCGCGCAGGTCCATCACCAGCCGGCTGCCGACCCACGCCATGCAATAGGTGCTGACGAAGCTGGTGACGCCGCGCACCAGGAACAGCACGAGAAGCAGGATGGGAATCCAGCGGATGAAGTCCGGGTCTTTGGCGACGAAGCCCTGATCCAGCAGCGGTTTGAACAGCGCGGGCAGCATCGGTTCGGTGGCGGCGGTGAGCACCAGCGCGACCAGCGACAACGCGAACATGCGCCAGTAGGGCTTCACATAGCCCAGCAGGCGCAGGTAGAGGGCGCGGCTGTCCGGTGTCGGCGTCACAGCAGCAGCAGGGTGGCGAGCCCGAGGAAAATGAAGAAGCCCATGCTGTCGGTGGTAAAGGTCAGCAGCACCGACGAGCCGACCGCGGGATCACGCTTCATGCGTTCCAGCGTCATCGGAATGAAAATGCCGGCCAGCGCCGCGACGATCAGGTTGAGCAGCATCGCCAGCGCCATCACCCCGCCCAGCGCCAGGTTGTCGTACAGCAGCCAGGCGAACACGCCGACCACCGATCCCCACAGCAGGCCGTTGAACAGGGCGACGCCCAGTTCCTTTAAAACCAGGCGGCGTGCGTTGGCCTGGGTGATCTGGCCCAGCGCGAGACCACGCACGATCAGCGCAATGGTCTGGTTGCCGGTGTTGCCGCCGATACCGGCGATGATCGGCATCAGCGCCGCCAGCGCGGCGAGTTTCTCGATCGAGCCCTCGAAGGCGCCGATCACGCGCGACGCGATGAAGGCGGTGGCGAGGTTGATCGACAGCCACATCCAGCGGTTCTTGGCCGAACGCCACACCGTGGAAAACAGGTCTTCCTCCTCTTTCAGGCCGGCCATCGACAGCATGTCGGCGTCGGCCGATTCGCGGATGTAGTCCAGTACCGCGTCGACGGTGAGACGGCCGATCAGCCGCCCCTGCGCATCCACCACCGGCGCCATCACCAGGTCGTAGCGCTCGAACGCCTGCGCCGCTTCCTGCGCCTCGTCCTCGGGATGGAATTTCACGAAATCCTCGACCATCACCGCCGCCACCGATGCCTCGGGGTCGGTCGTCAGCAGGCGTTTCAGCGGCAGCACGCCGATGATCTCGTCGATCCGGTCGACCACGAACAGCTTGTCGAGCTGGTCGGGCAGTTCACCCAGGCGGCGCAGGTAGCGCAGCGCGACTTCGAGCGTGACATCGGCGCGGATCGTCACCATCTCGAAATCCATCAGCGCGCCGACCGTGTCTTCCGGATACGCCAGCGCCGACTGCAAATGCGCGCGCTTCTGCGCGTCAAGGCTGGTGAGCAGTTCCTTGATCACGTCGCGCGGCAGGTCGGCCGCAATGTCGGCGATCTCGTCGGTGTCGAGCGATTCGGCCGCGGCCAGGAGCTCCGCCTTGTCCATGGTCTGGATCAGCGATTCGCGCACCGAGTCGGAGACTTCCAGCAGAATTTCGCCGTCGTTCTCCGCACTGACCAGGCTCCACACCAGCCGGCGTTCGTCCAGCGGCAGGGCTTCCAGGATGTAGGCGATGTCGGCCGGGTGCAGGTCGTCCAGCTTGCGCTGCAACTCCGTCAGGTTCTGCTTGTGCACCAGGTTCTCGACCAGACTCTGGCGCGGCCCGCCCTGCTTGTGGACGAGCTCTTCCACCAGCCGCATCCGGGCGAGCAGGTCCTGCACCTGCGCGAGGTGGGCTTCGAGGTTGTCTTGCGACTGATTTTCGAGCGTATCGGTCATGATCGGGCCGGGTGCGAGCGCCCGATTGTAGCGCGTTACCGCAGATTTCCGGGTCGAACGCCGACGTGCGCGCGGCCGGGTTGCGGGTTCAGCGCGGCACCTGCGCGTGATGCATGTAGCGCAGGATGACTGCGACGCGACGCTGATAGGCACGCGAGCCGCGGTTGTATTCGTACAGCCGCGGGTTGGGCACCATCGCGGCCATGCGGGCGGCCTGGTCGCGGCCGAGCCTGGCGGCTGAGGTCTTGTAGTAGCGGCGGGCGGCGGCTTCGGCGCCATAGATGCCGTTGCCCCACTCGATCACGTTGAGATACACCTCGAGGATGCGGCGCTTGCTCCAGGTGGTTTCGATCATCAGCGTGATGACGGCTTCCTGGCCCTTGCGAATGAAGCTGCGCTCGCCGGAGAGGAACAGGTTCTTGGCGAGCTGCTGACTGATGGTGGAGCCGCCGGCGACGAGCTTGCCCTTCTTCAGGTTCTTTTCGACGGCCTTCTGGATACCCTCGACGTCGAAGCCATCGTGCTCGAGGAATTTCGCGTCCTCGGCGGCAACGATGGCGCGTTTCAGATGGGGCGAAATCTGGTCGTACGGCACCCACTTGTGGCGCAGTTCGGCATCCGGATTCTTGTCCTGCTGGCGTACAAGGCCTGCTTCCATGAAGGCGGTCGATCTGGGGTTGTGATCGATCCACCACAACACATGGGCGAAGATCCACAGCTGATAGATCAGCACCAGCGCAATCGCCACCACCACGCCCTTGCCAAGCCAGCGCAATGCGGTGCGGATCATGTGCGCAAGGCCGCGATGACCGGGGCTGTGTCGGGACGCACGCCGCGCCACAGGTAAAACGCCTCGGCCGCCTGCTCGACCAGCATGCCCAGCCCGTCGGCGGTGGCAGCGCCGTGGCTGCGCGCGAAATCGAGGAAGGGTGTGTCGCGGCCGTACATCATGTCGTAGGCCAGCGTGGCGGCGCTGAAGGTGCTGGGCGACAAAGGCGGCAATTCGCCGGCGAGGCTGGCGGCAGTGGCATTGATGACGAGATCGAAAGGTTCATACGCAGCCTCGAAACCGCACGCGCTGACGCCGCGGCCAAACAGCGCGGCCAGGTCCTGCGCGCGGCTGACGGTGCGGTTGGCGATCACCACCT
>Ga0180009_10005902_pt1 | contig 13000 bp, 11 predicted proteins | sample OS_PC_MetaG_FD_123537 | JGI IMG/M metagenome (GOLD analysis project Ga0180009, IMG submission 123537) | Groundwater microbial communities from the Aspo Hard Rock Laboratory (HRL) deep subsurface site, Sweden - OS_PC_MetaG | ecosystem: Environmental > Aquatic > Deep subsurface > Groundwater...
CATCAAGTATAACTGTCCCAGCCATTTTGTGTTGAATGCATCCGCATTTTTTTGTGTTTCAAACTCAAGCATAGGGAGAGCAAAATTAAATTTTTTCGATTGCAGATAACCAATTATTCTCACTCGCGAAATCTTGGGATTAATCGAATACCCGTTTTCGAAAAGTTCATACGCTTTATTCTTCTTCCCCGTATAGTAATTGCAAATAGATAGATACATGTAAGCGGCTGCGTTTTTGTTGTTTATACCCAAACCATTTTCAAAAAATTTAGTGGCTGTTTCGAAGTCATTGTTTTCAAATGCATCAACTCCCAAAATCTCGCAATTTAGTTCGGTTGGTTTTACGCTATAATATTGACGTGCATAATTGACAACATCATCGAAACGGTTAGCCGATTTTAAAGCGCTAATCGCTTCGAGATAAAACATTTCTTTATAAGGCTCTTTCTCAATTAGAGAATTTATTTCCCGCTTAAATTCATCAACTCTGCCTTTTGCAATTAATTTATCCAGCAAAAGTTTGCGGATTTGCAGCTCGGTTTTTTTCATTAAAACTATTTCAAGAGCGAGGGAATCATAGATGCCCATCGGTTTAAAAGATTCTAAAAAGTTTTTAGATTCGTTTAACGGAACGAACGGATAATCATTCATGAGTACTTTCAAGTTTATTTCAGCCAGCGTGGAATCGAGGAGAGATGGTTTGTACTTATTTATTAACAGCAATTTTAATGAATCGTTGCATACCTCAAAGCCTTTAGCATCCGGCAAATATTCCAATCGCTTCATAGCGTTATAAATATGAAGAGCTATTATTCTGTGCCCTTCAACAGTTGGATGAAGATGATCAACAAACAAAGAATTACTAAATAAGTTGGTTTCAAAATGCTGATTGAATATTGAGTCAATATCAACAACATCAACTTTGAATTCTTTTTCGAGATTGAGCATGGTTTTATTAATATCAGACGGCGCCCTGAATCTAACTTGATCATAATCTCGCGCGTTTATAAGTTTTTCTTTGCCTTGTTCAATTATGCCGGAGTTGACAAGTAATTTCCCTTCATCGAATAACTGCAACGCTTTTTTATCGCTAATTGAATTTGCAGCAAATGGCGGCATCGCAATATTTGAGGTAATAGTCGTTAAAATTACCGTTGTTCCATTTTGCTTAAGCCGGTTTATTACGTCACTCATATTCTCTTTGAATTGATGAACGCCCTGAAAGTATAAATCGGAGTTGAGTTCGATACTGCTGTTTCCAATCATCCTTGCCATAACAGTATGCCCCGTATCAGGATTATCGTAAAAACTTGAGCCAATATTATTTATCATGTTTTGCAGAAATTGAAAAACTCTAAACTTCTTAAAAATCAACATCAAATTTATAAGAGTTCTATTTCCGCCGGAATTGCCGGATGATGCCGCGCCGAGAGTACCGTAATATTCATTATGCCCGGCGTAAATAATTACAAGGTCGGGATCGAATTCTGCAGCGTCGAAAGCAATATCTCTAATCGTAAAAGAGTTCACCGCAGAAATTCCGAAATTCACCACTTCAATATTTTTCTTTGGAAAATCCTCATTCAAAAATCTTTTAATATTTCGTGCGAATGCTTCATTAGCAGAAAAGGGCCACCCTGCAGTAGAGCTTCCGCCAAAAACAAACACCCTGAAAGTATTGATATCCTTCTCTTTCGTGAATACATCCGGTATAAAATTTAGCGGCAGATTGAGATTATTGAAGTATTTGAATGTTAATTCGGGGTTTAACTTTAGCAATTCCGGATTTGCTTCCGAAGCGGGAATAAAAGTTTCGAAATCGTATCCATAACCGGTCATCCGTAAAGTGATTTCAAAAATTAGAAAAAATAGAAATGGAAAAATGATAATGATAGAATAAAAAATAAGAGGATTTTTCCTAACTCTTTTCTTCTTGATTGAATCCTCCGTCGCGGAATTAATTTTGTCAGATTTTCGGTCCAATTCTGTCCAATAATAAAGTTAAAAGTATATAAACACGTTAAGCGATGCAGTAATATATCAATTTAAATAGTGACTTATTATAAGGCGCATTCTCATTATGACTCATCGCAGGATAAAAAATTATTGAAACAGAGTCGGATTTCACAGCTTTTCCATGGCATATTATTTGGACATAGTGTGTTAAAATTTCACAATATGGAGTCACCGATGGGACTTACGCCGATTATCTACCAGGCGCTGCTTCTTGTAACGGTTATTTTCACCGGCGTATTATTAGTCTTTTATGTCGTACACAAGATTAAAAAGAGGAATATTACTGATGTGAATTTCAACCGAAATGGCAATGCCAATTTAAGTGGCCGGTCTGCGAATACGAACGTCAACAATCTTCGTCATAATCAAACGCATTCTGATGGTAATCTAGTTTTTGAACGACATGCTGATAATAAAGTAGTGATTAGAAAATCAGATTCGAACGAATTCTACAAACCAACCTATGACGATTCAACGCATGAAAATAGTGACGAATTGAAGTTCAGAAAAACGCCGAGATATGTTGTCCTTAACACAGAGGACAAACACATTTACGTGAAGAACGAGAGCAGAACAAGATACTACAGCTAATTTATTGAGTTGTAGTCTATCTATTTTTTTATCTGCCTGCCGAATTGAAAAAATTATTTATTTCAGGTATGTCGGATTTTAACGCTTTATCCAAAGTGTCGTAGAAAAGAATATTCCCTTTACTGAGGTAGCAGATTTTATCCGCAATTCTTTTTATGCTTGCCACTTCGTGAGTAACAACTACTAATGTCATTCCGAGCTGATTTTTTAATGATAGTAGAAGTTTATCTAAAGCCTCTGCAGTAACTGGGTCTAATCCGGCGCCGGGTTCATCAACAAAGAAAAGCTGCGGATCGAGAGATATGGCTCTGGCTAATGCCGCTCTTTTTCTCATCCCGCCGGAAAGTTCGTTTGGGAAAAAATTATAAACGTGGTCGAGTCCAACAAGACTAAGTTTTAAATGCACAATTCTATCCATCACTGCTTGGGAAAGATTATAATGCCTTTTTAGTGGAATGGCAATATTCTCTGCAATTGTAATGGAGTTAAGTAACGCGCCATTCTGAAACAGTACGCCGATTCTTTTCTTAATCTGAATTAATTCTTTGTCGTAAAGGTTGTTTATATCTTTACCGAATAGTTTTACTTTACCCTCTTTGGAAGTCAAAAGTCCAATTAAATGCTTTAGCAGTGTGGTTTTACCGCAACCGCTTGTGCCAAGTATTACAACGATTTCGTTTGGATAGATATCAAGCGAAATATTCTGTAATATTTTTCGCTCGTTATAACCAGCCGTTAAATTTTCTACTTGTATTATCGGTTCAGTCATAATATTCTAAAAGTAAAAGAAAAGACCCAAAATACTGTCTGCCACAATAACAAAGAAAATAGTTGCTACAACAGATGAGGTAGTTGATTTGCCAACTCCTTCGGAACCGCCTTTAACATTCTTGCCAAAATGAATTGCAAGGATTCCAATAAGAACTGCAAAGGTAAAACTTTTTACGAGTGAAATTAATATTTCTTTATACCGTAAAACTTCAATAACCTCGTTAAAAAAAGTAACCCATTTTAAGTCGAGGCTTATTACGCCAATCACCGCTCCGCCTATTATTCCTATAACATTTGCAAGGGTTGTAAGCATTGGAAGTGTAATTACTATCGCAATAAGTTTGGGTACGAATAGATAAGGAACGGGATCGATTCCCATTGAATAAAGAGCGTCAATTTCTTCGGTTACAGTCATGGTTGCAATCTCCGCTGTAATTGCGGAACCGGATCGTCCTGCTACCATTATTGCTGTTATTAACGGTCCCATTTCCGTAACCATTGCAATAGCTACTAAATCGGCAACAAAAATATTTGCGCCGAATTGCCGCAATTGAGTTGATGATTGCAATGCTAAGATGAATCCAATAAGGAAGGATACTAGTGCAATTATTGGAAGCGCGTTTACTCCAATGAAAACGCTTTGACGAATAACTTCCCCTTCGCGGCGGAGCTTCTTCTTAAAGAAAGACATCAGCGTCCAATAGAATACATCAGAAATAAGAATTGTGAAGTTCGAAATTGTTACCCATGCGTTATAAGTAGCCTCGCCAATCACTTCAAAGAAGTTTCTTCTGCGCTTCTTTTTTACGTCAGCCGGCGGAACTTGCCCGAATAGTTTGAATGCATTATCTACTTCTTCCAGCAGATTAACAAGCGTAGTTTTCACTTTATATTTCTGCGCATCTTGTTGAATTTGCTTAATTAATGTTACACCGATGCTGTCGATTTTCTTTACGTCGAAGAAATCAATTTTTAATGAATCCGGTTTTCTTTTACGCAAAAGCTTTGAAGCCTGCTTATAAATTTCCGAGCTATTCTCAATATGAACAACTTCCGGAAGTTTTAATGTCTCTAGCTTCATTGTATTATTTGCTCAGTGTTTGCGAAATTTTGAGAATCAAGTTTCTGGATTCCTCGTAAAGAATTCTGTTTATATGTATGGCGTAAACATTCATTGGCGTTGATTCCTCAAGGGGAAGATACCTGTCAAAATTATACGTAAGCACTATCTCTTTAGCAGTCAAATCAATTAACTGAAAACTCATTTTAAGATGCGCTGAATATTTATCCTCAATGTCAATTCTTTCAAGTTGCTCAACAATTGAATTGAGCTGATATTTTGCATCTAATTTCTGCGAATACAAATGGGTTAGTTTAAAAAGCTTTGCGTCGCGAATGTATTGATCCAATAGAAAAGTAATTGATGTGCTTGGCAGTTCAGACCATAAATGGTAATAATAATATTGCATTTCATGCCGCTTGGTTCTGACAGCAATTTTATTTTGCTCGAATGCATTAGCCACTCGTACCGGCGAAATATTAACTTCGTATGGAAGCGTAAATACTTTTAGCGGTTCAAAAGTAACTTTGGCTAAGCCCAAATCCTCCACATCTTCTTCTTCAAAAACAAGATCAATTGGATTCAGCGCATAATATTTCGGCACTATCTTCTCCGAACTGCAAGAAGAAAACAAGAGCAGAGCTAAAAAAACTATAAGTATTTTATTCATATTAATCCTCAATTTTGTCATCCGGTGGTTTTATCAGCTTAAGTCCGCCTATTATTACGGAAGGATCTTCATCTAAGGTTTTAGCGGTGTTCCTCAAGTATTTTATCATTTCGTTGAGTTCCTGCACCGTCTCGTCAATCTTAACCCTATTGGCGTAAACAAGTCCGCCGGCTTCGTCGAGTATTTGATTTAATTTATTAATTGTATAAGCGGCTTCTTCAACTAATCGGTTGATATCAGCCTTTTCAATTTTCCTTGATAATCTTGAGATATTTCCAATTGCGGCAATCAGAGTATCGGACTTAACAACATTTTCAACAGCCCTTACAGTTGCTCTAGCAGAGCGGCTTACGGCAAGAAATTCATTACTTATTGAATCTGCATTTGCAACAACTTGTGTAAGCGAAACGGAGTTTTGATCTAGGAGATTATTTATTTTGTCTAGAGTGGTGGTGATATCGCCAAAGGTAACCGTCATATCATCAATTGAAGAAAATAATTTGTTTTGATTTGTACTCGAAGTGAATTCCAGAAGATTGTTTACAACTTGCTCTACTTTTTCCGCAATTACTTCAGCTCTTCCGGTTATGTCTTCAGTAAAAGATCTTCCGGATTGAATGAAATCTCCGGGTTTTAGAAAATTTGAACCGGAAGTTCCGCCCGCCAATTCAATTAATTTTAAACCTGTAATACCGATTGTTGCAATTTCTGCTTTAATATCACTTTTAATCGGCGTACCTTTTTCTAGATCAACTGTAACAACAATTATATTAATATTGTTAGAGTCGATTTTAATATCAGATACAGTGCCGATTTTTATTCCCAAATACTTTACCGAACTGCCAATATCAAGTCCGCCAACAGAAACGTTTTCATAAGCTATGTAATAAACATCCTTTTCTTTGAATAGCTTGTCCATTGAGAGCGCGGCAATGATTAAGCCGAAAATGGTGAGCGATATAAATACAAAAATTCCTAATCGTACTTTTTGTGATTTGGTTACCATTTATTGTTTCTCATAAAATAATTAAAAATGGTTTTATAATTTCCCAGCATAAGAGCAGGTTCAAACTAATAAAAAAAAATTACTGTTTCCTTAAAAATTTTATAAATCATTCATCTGATTCTCGGAGTTAACGCAGAATCCTATTCTGGCACAAGAGGAGGGGAATTATACTTCTGCCGAATCCCGATCTTGTCAATTGGCAGACGAGCTTGCAGTGGTAAGGCGGATTAAAAAATACTCAACATGTCCTTGCATTTCAGCGGGCAACTTTCTAGTTTTAAGCGCATATCCTTCGAATTGTTAGCTGAGAGATTAATTCTTTATAAATTATGAGGAGTAATAAGATGAAGCATTACAAATATATGGTATTTGTTCTGTTCGTGTTAATTTTTTCAGGTTTAGTTTTTGCTCAAGAAGAAGTAGATGAACAGCAAAAAGCATGGCTTGAGTACATGACACCTGGAGACATGCATACAAAGATGGCTGAAGCAGTAGGAGAATTTGCAACCGTAACAACTTACTGGATGTATCCGGATGCAGAACCAATGGTTTCTGAGGGAACGGCTGTAAATAAAATGATTCTCGGCGGGAGATATCTTCAATCAGAGCACACCGGGGTTGCATGGGGCATGACTATGAATGGAATCAGCCTAGAGGGTTACGATAATGCCCAGCAAGTTTTCAAGAGTATTTGGATAGACAATATGGGCACGGGGATGGCTTTTTCAACCGGTGTATTTGATGAAGAAACAAACATCACAACTTACGAAGGAGAAATGGTTGATCCGGTAAGCGGTGATGAAATTCATTATCAGCAAACTCTTGAATGCTCTGATAATGATTCAATGTTGATGACCATGTATATGGACTATATGGGCGAGAGTTTCAAGGCAATGACGGTAGAATTCAAAAGAAAAAAATAACTCATAAAATTATGAACATGAGACTATTCAATAAAACAGCTTTGAGTAGTATTCATCTTCTATCAATCGAATCCTTTGAAATCGGAAAATGCCCAAAATCGAAATAAATAATGATCTTTGTGAACTGACGCATGTAGCAGATTTTATTAAAAACGTTAGCGCAAAAAAAAACATTCCTGAAAGTGTTATATTTGACATCAATCTTGCCGTTGACGAAGCGGTAACTAATGTTATAAGCTATGGATTCAAGGATGAGTTGAAGCATAAAATTTTTTTAACTCTCCATGTTGAAGAGAATAAGATAAAAATTACACTCGAAGATGATGGAGTTGAATTTAATCCTCTTCTTTCGAATGAACCCGATTTGGAAAAAAACGTTAAAGAAAAGCCAATTGGAGGATTGGGCATATATTTCATTAAGGCGAAGATGGATAAAGTTAATTACGAAAGAAACAATAATATAAATTCGCTGATATTGGAGAAATTTTATTAACTCGCCTTACGCAAATGTTTGAAATTATATTGTAGATCGAAGCGAAGCTTCGATAAAATGCTTGTTTATTACGATCCCGATAAATTTCGGGATCGTTCTACAAGTTCTGCGTAAGGTGACTTATTAATAAAAACATCAGTGAACGTTAGCGCTTGTAAAAATTATAGAGCAGTAAATTAAGTAAAAAGACATCACAGAAATTGGAGTATTAATGATTATTAAAGAAGAAAAAATCGATAGTTCTTTTGTCCTTTCGCCTGTGGGTAGAATTGACGCCAACACCGCGCCGGAATTAGAACTAAAGCTTATGGCTGTTTTGGACGGCGGCGAAACAGACGTTGTTGTAAATTTCCATATGGTAGATTATATAAGCAGCTCCGGTTTAAGGGTGCTTTTAATGGGCGCCAAGAAACTTGACAAAGCCGGAAAAAAAATGAAGCTATCCAATTTGAAAAGTCAAATTATGGAAGTATTTAATATAGCAGGGTTCACTGCAATATTCGAAATTTCATAAAAACGTTTCATTTATTTCAGCGGTTGTATTGAAGCACTAAAAGCGTAATATCATCAGATTGATCTGCGCCTTTGGTAAATGCAGTTATATCGGCGACAATTTTTTCAATACATTCTCGGGGGTTCAAATTTTTGACAGCCTCTAAAGAACTTTCCAGCCGTTCGGCTGTAAACAGTTCAAATTCCGGATTCATTGCTTCGTTGACGCCATCAGTATAAAGAACAAATTTATCTCTCGGCATTAAAAATAGATTTCCCATACTAAATTCTTTTGCGGCAAACACACCCAGCGGTAATCCGTTATTGACGTCAACTTTAACAACTTCTCCGTTAGCTTTAACTACATAAGGTGAATTATGACCGGCATTCGTAAAACTTAATATTCCGGTATGTATGTTCAATATTCCTAAAAAGAATGTAACGAACATCTGAGATTCATTATCCTTTGTTAAATCTAAATTTACTTCATGCACAATTTCGTTTGCCTTCATACCCTTGATTGCTTTTGAACGCAGAAGAGTTCTTGTAACCGCCATAAACAAAGATGCCGGAACTCCCTTTCCTGTAACGTCTCCAATAGCGAAACAAAGATGAGAATCGTCGAGAAAGAAAAAATCATATAAATCGCCGCCAACTTCTTTTGCCGGGTCAATCAGAGCGTATAGATCAATTTCGGGGTTGTTCGGAAACGGAGGAAAAATTTTGGGAACCATTCCCATTTGAATTTCGTGTGCAATTCGTAACTCGCTTGCAATTTTTTCTTTCTCTACTGTAGCATGTTTCAAATCATCGACATATATTTTTAACTCCTTAAGCATAAAGGCGAAAGAGTCGTGAAGTTTCCCAACTTCGTCTTTAGTCTGAATAGTGGGAAGTGTAATATCAAAATTTCCACTGCCAATGCTTTTCGTAGCTTCAGCTAAAACCGTTAATGGCTTCGTTAACCTTTGAGCGACGCTGATTATAAGGGCAAATAAAAATGCCCCTCCAATGATAGATATTATTAAAAGAGCGAATTGCAAAAAACGAAGATCAGCGAATAATTCATCTTCTGTAAATGCAATAGCTAAAGACCAGCCGTTTGACGGCAGAGATTTATATGATATCCAAATATCTTCGTTGTTCTCGAAACGGTTTAGTTTTAAAAGATTTGATTGACCGGATTTCATATCCATTCCAATTGAATTCAGTTCCGGTTGATTGAATTTCTCGGCTATGCTGAAGATGCTGGAATTCATAATGTAATCCCTGTTCGGATGCGTTACTACATTCCCTTCACCACTGAGTAGAAACGCATAGCCTGTGTTAAAAATTTTAACTCCGGCAATAATATCTTCCAGCCATTCAAGTGAAATATCTATTGTAACTATCCCCCAAAATATTTTTTCGCCGTTTTTATATTTGTAGAAAGGGACAGAAAAAGTAGACATCAAAATATCGCCGCCGCCTTTATCAAAGTATGGCTCACTCCAAATGGCTGAGTTTAATTCTTTTGGAACTTTGTACCAATCCCACACAGGATAGTTGTATTCCGGATTTCCTAAATCTACAAATGCAGTAACGCCGTTTTCTTTGTACACATAAGGCGAATAAAAATATTTTGATTTTATAAATGAATTCGGCTCAAAAGCTACGGCGCTTCCATAAATTTCTTCGCTGCCTTCAACAATTGACCGCATCAGTTTAACGAGATTTGTGGAATCTAAATTTGAATTCTCAATTACTTTTACAAGATTCAGCGGAATTTTTTCAACAGATCTAAAAATTATTTCAATCTCATTAACCGTACTTAAGGTAATATTAATTGCGTTCTCTTTTGCAGTGTTAACGTATATCTTCCGTGTAATGTAATAGTATATAGAAAATGAAATGCCGGCAAGTATAGTTGTGAATAAAAGAATGTAAATGCTTAAACGAAAGGCGAACGATTTTGTTTTCATTAACATGGGGAACCCCCTTTTATAATTATGATCGGAGTAAATAAAAATTGTACGAAGCGCTGCCCGATCTGGAATTACGATTTATATTTTTTAGGAAGAATAACCGAAAATTCACTTCCTTGACCTGGTTTACTTGTAACCTGGATTTCGCCGTTGTGCATATTTACATACTCTTTGCAAAGCACAAGTCCCAAACCTGTTCCCTTTTCATTGTTTGTTCCAGGCGTAGATTTACATACGTCAATTCTAAATAAATTATCTTGTTCTTCAGGGGATATGCCAATTCCTTGGTCGGTAATGCTGATAAAAATATTTTCGCCGGTATCCTGTGAGGAGATTGAAACAACACTGCCTTCATTCGAATATTTAATTGCGTTCGAAATTAAATTTCTAAAAAGGGAAGCGGCCATTTTTTCGTCAGCTTCAATTGAATATTCGGGATTGCAAAAATTGCTTAGAGAAATAGATTTATTTTTTAGAGCAGCGTTAAACAATATGGAAACCGAATCTACGACCGCGTAAACATTAATCGGTTTTGGTTCAAATTCAATCGTACCGGTTTGAATGCGCGACCAATTCATTAAGTTTTCCAGTAATTCCAGCGCATCTTTTGCGGCGTTATTTATGCTTTTTGAATATTCTACTATTTCATCTTTTTCAAGAGTATCAAACTCTTGAGAAAGAATTTCCGCATAACCAATTAATCCTGTAATGGGATTCTGCAAATCGTGGGAGATGATTGAAAAAAATTTGTCTTTATTTTTATTTAACTGGTTAAGCTGCTCTGCGTACAATTTAATTTCGTTTTCCCATTTAACTCTTTCGGAAGCGTCTCTATAACACGTTATAACTACAATGCTATCATCCCAATCGATTGTATTTATTGTGATATCCATGGGAATGATATTTCCGTTTTTTGTTCTGATTTTTCTTCCGGAAACAATTGCGCCAAACATTTGAGGGCTGCTTGTCTCGGAATCTGCAAGCAGTATTGAATGATGTTGACCAATAAGTTCTTTGGGATCGTAGCCAAGCAATGCCTTGCATGAATTATTCGCGTCAATAATATTACCTGTTGTGCCGTCTGTAACAGTAATTGCATCTACAGAATCAGTAAAAACCGCCTTGAATTTTTCTAGTTCAAAATTAATGTCGTTGTAAAAATCCTCAGTTGGCGCCATCATAACTCCAAATTATTTGGAAAATCGTGTTAAATTGAAGAGAATACTGTGCAATATCGCAGAACCGAAAATAAAAATAAACAAATTTTATTAAAGCCAAAACAAAAGTTGAATTTTTGTGAAACGTAATAATTGCAAATTAAATCCTAATTGTTTGAAAAATGATTTTACAATTGACGGTTTTATTGCTATCTTCCTCAAAAAAATATTACTAATTATTGATTTCGTTTGGTGTTCGACACCTAGTTATAGATAAATTCTAAAAAGTAAGAGCGTGGGGGACATTGTTCTTTTTTGCGGATTTAAAATAGACTTTCAACAATAAATGAGGTTAATATGAAATCAATATTCATATCCATCTTTGTTCTTTTAATCCTATCTTTTTTGGGCTGCAGTTCAACAAAAACTTTGCAAGGCGTTGACCTAGGCGATGTGCCTGATTGGTACAAAAAGCTTCCCGAAAGCAAAACCCATATTTATTCTGCAAGGACAGCAACTTCAAGAGACATGCAGGTCGCTATCGACAAAGCATCCGTTGATGCCCGCGCAGAAATTGCGCAAAAAGTTGAAGTGCAGATTAAGCAGCTTCAAAAAAGATTCACAGAAGAAATGGGCAGCGGTGAAGATCCGACCTTGGTGGAGCAGTTTAGTTCGGCTACTAAAGCTGTTGTAAACGTTTCGCTTTCAGGCTCATCTATCGAAGAAAAAGATTTATTCGATGATGATGATTTTTGGCGCGCGTATGTTCTTATGAAATATCCAATCGGTGATGCACAAAAAGAATTTTTAAGTCAGATAAGAAACAACAATTATCTCGCTGCAAGAGTCACCGCCACAGAAGCGTTCAAAGAATTAGATAATGAATTGAAAAATTCAGAATCAAAATAACTGTGCGAATCTTATGTGGAAAAAATATGTTGCCGGCTTAAATTTTAAGTGGCTGCCAAATACTATAGCGTTCATTGTATTACTAGCAATTCTCTTTCTTTTAGAAATTTCAGGAATACTGCACCCGCTTGAATACAGAACGCTTGATTATAGAGTTAATTATTGGAATCGTAATTCTGTTCCCGATACCAATATTGTATGTATTGATATTGATGAAAACAGCCTGAATTTTTTCGAAGAGCAAGCAATTCCCTGGCCCTGGCCAAGAGAGTTTTACGCAGTTCTTTTAGATTACTTTACGCTTGCGGGTACAAAAGCGGTTGTATTCGATATCGATTTATCGTCGGCGGATATTGACAGAATTGAAAGCGAAGCTGAGGAATCTGAAATTAGATTTGCTGAAGCAATAAAGAATAACGGCGGTGTTTATCTTATCGCCATTCTAAAGGAGGATTCTCTAACCTCCATGAATCCTCTCGATCATACAAATAATTTGAATCATGAATTTTGTTCCGAACTAAAGTTTACATCTGCTATTGCTCCCAGACCCAGACTTCAGGAAAATTCATCTGGGGTTGGCTGTGTAAATCTAATTCCCGATTCCGACGGACAGATTAGAAGAACACCGCTGATATTTAAGTTCAGCGGTAAAATGATTCCGCAGATTTCTTTCCTTCTTTATTTAAAATTGTTTTTAAACTCTGGTGAAGGAGCGGATAATTTCCCTTCCAGTTTACCCTTTGATAACTCAAGAAATTTTTTGCTGAAATACTACAATTATGAAAATGGGGAAAGTCCGTTCGAGCACTATTCTATTTCCTCGGCGATATTGTCCGGCATCAAAATTAAAGATGGGCAAGAGCCAATTCTTCCATTAGAAAAATTTAGAGATAAAATTATTTTTATCGGCGCTACTGCAACTTCATTGAATGATATAAAAACCGCTCC
>Ga0180009_10005903_pt1 | contig 12999 bp, 13 predicted proteins | sample OS_PC_MetaG_FD_123537 | JGI IMG/M metagenome (GOLD analysis project Ga0180009, IMG submission 123537) | Groundwater microbial communities from the Aspo Hard Rock Laboratory (HRL) deep subsurface site, Sweden - OS_PC_MetaG | ecosystem: Environmental > Aquatic > Deep subsurface > Groundwater...
CCTTGAAGCCAGCTTTGGCCGCCCGCTCAAAGCGGTCCGCAAAACCAGCTTCGGTAAAAAGCATGGACAGATTGGCACTGAACTTGGGCATAGTCATCCCTCCTCACGATTACATTTAATACTGGTGTTTTCAGACAATTCACACAGCATTATAGTGGAAGAGAGGAAGGGTTGCAAGGGTTAATGCAGGCAGTCAAGTAATTTTTCAGATAGTTGCGACCTCTTACTTCACCTTAACCACTATGATAATATCTCCCGGCTGTCCGCCGGTGAGCTGGCGGGCATTTTTGGGCACTCCCAGAATGTGATAGTAGTCCTTGGCCATGATTGATTATTACCTCTCCCGAGTGTATAAGTATATCACAGCCGGAGGCTCTTGTTCAGGGCGAAAGCAGAAGGTAGAATGGGATAGCGGGAGAAAGGACGGTGCACCATGTCAGAGCAACTGGGGAAGATTGAGAAGCCGGAAGCAGAAGAGTTCGTCAGCAAGAGGAAGCTCTATCTCGTTTCGCTGATGTTCTCGGGGAAGAACGCGCCCAAGGATTACGCGGATAAGTATAAACGCTACTGGCAGCAGGTCGGCGAGCACGTGGCGAACCTTGAGGCCAAACTCGGTGAGGTGGGACACGTCTATCACGAATCGGTCTTTCAGGCGGGCAAAGAGGGGCTTGAAGCCATACAAAACCTAAACGCTGATAGCAGCCGAATCGCCGAGGAGAAGAGCCGGGGTGGCGCCCTGATTGAAGTGATTGAAGACAGGGCGCTGGCCGAGGAAAGCATGGACTGGGAGAGATTTATACTTATAGGCTTTATCAGCCAGAAAGTGGCGCAGCAGGTCTCTCAGCTGTACGTTGAAGCGCTACGGAAGCGATATGAGCATATTGCCAAACAGATCGATGAAACGCTTGAGGCGGACAAAGCGGGATTGCTTTTCATCCGGGAAGGTCACATGGTGCAGTTCCCCGAAGATATAGAGGTTTTCAGCGTGGCGCCGCCGGCGCTCGATGAAATCCACCGCTGGCAGCGGGAGCAACTGGCCGGGGAAAAGAAGGACGAATCGGAAAAATGAGTGCCATTGGCGATTTCGTAGCTTGGTAACATGTTTGAAACCGTGAAAAACCGATACCACTGGGTGATGCTTGTTCTGGCGTTCGGCATCGCCTTTCTAATGCCCCTGTTGAATTTTGGCACCGCCCCCATGGTTACCGATATTATATCGGAAATGGGCCTGTCCCACGCCGAGTTCGGGCTCATCTTTTCCGTTGCTGTGTTAAGCCTCATGCTCTGCCGTATCCCCTGGGGTCTTCTCGGCGACCGAATCGGTTACCGGAACGCCTTCCGGCTCGCTTTGCCGTTCGTAGCTGTTCTGGCCGTAATCAGGGCGCTGGCACCGGACTACGTGACCTTTCTGGTCAGCCAATTTTTCCTCGGTGTGGGACTGGGTGTGGTGTTGCCGTGCCTGCCGCTTATCGTGAAGGAATGGACTCCGCAGCGACCCGGATTTGCCACTGGACTGTACATCTCCGGCCTTGCCGCCGGCAACGCTGCTGCCTTCGGTCTTACGCCTTACCTTCTGGAGCTGCTGAGCTGGCGTCAGGTCCTGCTCGTCTATAGCGGCCTGGGTATCATCTTGGCACTTCTGTGGTGGACACTCGCCAGAAGCACCGCAAGGCCGACTACCGGATTACAGCTGAGGAGTTTAGTCGGATTTCTGAAGGACCGATATATCTGGGCGCTGCTGCTCTTCATGATGGCCAGCGCCGGGAGCTACGATACCATCGCCACCTGGCTGCCGAAAGTACTTGGCACCAAAGGGCTTGACCCGACACTGGCAATACTTCTTCCCCTGGGATACCTCCTGGCGGGACCGACAATCGGTTTTGCTCTGGACAGGTTACGGAACACCAGAGCCGTTGTGGCGTCGCTGGGAATCATCGCTGCCGCGGCCATTGTCGGTATCAATTACGCCCCGTTTCCCCTTCTCCTGCCCTGCATTTTTGTGGCCGGATTCACCACCATGGGCGTGCTCACCATTATTCTATCCGTTCCGACGCACCACCAGAGGCTGGCGCCGGTGGCAGCCAGCGTGGTTGGACTTGTCTCCTCGCTGGGGAACTTAACGTCTCTGACCATGCCGGTCCTCTTCGGCTACCTGATTGACGTTACCGGGACGTTTCAGGCTTCGCTGTTCACCATCGCGGCGCTCGTTGGTATCCTGCTTATCGTCGGCTCCCGTATGAGCGAGTGATACTATCTTACTCTCGGCTATTGACCACCTTACTCTGCTGTGTTATAGTACAATTGTTCTATTAAAAAAGGTGGTGTGGCAGATGGAGGTTGAAGATAAACTCAAGGATTTATCGGCGGCGGCGAAGTACGACATCTGCGGCTACAGCGGCGTGCGCGATTTTCTGCCCTCGCCGCAGCGGTTCATCTACCGTTCCACGCTGCCCGGCGGTGGCTCGGTCTGCCTTTTCAAGGTGCTGCTGACCAACGTCTGCATGAATGACTGTGCCTACTGCACCAATCGCGTTGCCAGGGACTTTCCCCGCCGCGCCTTCCGCCCCGAGGAACTGGCCAGGGTATTCATGCAGCTCTACCAGCGGAGAATGGTGCGGGGGCTATTTCTGAGTTCCGGGGTCGCCGATAACCCGACGCGCACCATGGAAGCCATGGTCAACACGGTGGAAATCCTGCGCCACCGCTATGGTTTTACCGGTTACATTCACCTCAAAATCCTGCCCGGCGCAGCCTTCGACTGTGTTGCCGAAGGGTGCAAACTGGCCGACCGTGTTTCCGTAAATATGGAAGCTCCGACAGTAAAGCATCTCGCCAGGCTGAGCAAGCGGAAGGACCTGCATCAGAACATCGTGGCGCCGATGCAGTGGGTGAAAAAGCTGATGGCGTCGGATGAAAGGCTGGTGCCTTCCGGACAGACGACGCAGTTTGTCGTCGGGGCGGCGGGTGAAAGCGATTTAGATATACTGCGCACTACCTCGGCCCTCTACCACGAGGTGGAATTGCGGAGGACCTATTTCAGTCCTTTCCGACCGGTCAGGGACTCGCCGCTGGAGGGTCTGCCACCAGCCAATCCGCTGCGTGCCCACCGACTCTACCAGTCGGACTGGCTGCTCAGAATCTACGGCTTCCCGTTGAAAGAGGTGGAGCTGGCGCTCGGTGAGAAAGGTAACCTCTCCCTGAGGAAGGACCCGAAGCTGGTCATCGCCGAAAACCAGCCCTGGCTGTTCCCGGTGGACATAAACCGGGCGAGCCATGAGGAGCTGCTCCGCGTGCCCGGCGTCGGCCCGATATCGGCACAGCGGATAATTGAAGCCAGGCGCGAACACAGCATCGATTCCATGTTGCAGTTAAGGAAGATGCGGGTGGTAACGTCAAGGGCCGCCGCTTACATCTGGTTTCAGGGCATGCTGGAATGGGAGAAACAGGCGTCGTTCATCCCTAACCTCGATGAACTGGACGAGTCCGAACCTTCGCTGGCCGGCGCCCTGGGCTAATTTAAAATTTTGATAAACCGCTGCGGCCTGGCCTCATCACTACGATGAGTTGTCCGGCTTTGGCGGCCTGGCATAGGCTCAGGCCCGGTCCGTCTCAGACTGGCTCCCGGTATGACGGCCACGTTTTGGTTTCGATATTTTGGAAAGATAAGTCTGTGCTTTTTGAAGCGTCTCAGGGTTCTTACAAAAACAAAACCGAATCTGCAATTGTCCGTAGCTGGGGTCGGAATAAAACGAACTTCCCGGCACCGTAGCGATTCCGATATTCTTTACCAGGAAATAGGCAAGCTCCAGGGAATTCGGAAGTTGATGTCGCTGCATGAAGTCAGCACACTCACACATGATGTAGTAAGCCCCGGCCGGTTTGTACGGGTACAGTTCGGTTTCCAAGATGGAATAATACAGGGTATCTCTGGCATTCTGATAGAATTCTGCCAGCCATCGATAGTAGTCTTCACCCAGCGATAAAGCAAAAGCCGCGCCCTCCTGCAGGGGGGCCGCCGCGCCCACGGTCATGAAATCGTGGACCTTCCTTATCTCTCTCGTTATCCTGTCGCTGGCAATGGCCCAACCAACCCGCCACCCGGTCAGAGAATAGGTTTTCGAGATTGAATTTATGGTAATTGACCGGTCTGCCATCTCGGGAAAGGAGGCAATCGATAGGTGTACGTGACCGTCATACAGAATATGTTCATATATCTCATCGGTGACGGCTATGGCGTCATATTGAAGGCAAAGCCCGGCGATGAAACGAAGTTCTTCTTCACTGAATACTTTCCCGGTAGGGTTATTGGGGGTATTGATGACGATTGCCTTGGTTTTTGAGTTGAAAAGGTTTTCCAGTTCGTCAAAATCAAAAGACCAGTCCGGCGGTCTCAATCGAATATATCGCGGCGTTGCCCCGGAAAGGAGGCAATCTGGTCCATAGTTTTCATAGAATGGCTCGAAAATTATGATTTCATCGCCGGGATTAATGATTGCCTTGAGAGATGCCATCATGGCTTCGGTCGAGCCGCAGGTTACGGTGATATTCTTGTCCGGGTCTGCCTCAATGTTATTGTAACGACGAATCCGGTCTGCAATCGCTTCTCGGAGCGAAGGGCTTCCCCAGGTGATGGCATACTGATTGACATCTCTCTGGATGGCTTCAATTGCGGCGCGTTTAATGGATTCGGGTGCGGGGAAGTCTGGGAATCCCTGAGCCAGATTGATACTGCCGGGATGTCGCAACGCCACCCTTGTCATATCCCGTATGATGCTCTCGGTAAACTGCTGGGTAATCCTGGATAAGTCCATGTACGTTAACCCACCACTTTAAAAAAAGACCCAAGATAAGGTCTATAATACAAAGGCTACAGTGGCTTCGTGAGTTTGTCAATATAAGGTCACATTATAGGATTCAAATTACGCGAGGGTGCAGTGGAGCACGTTTACGTTTGGCCGGGGACAAGTTGAGAATAGTCCCTTCAGGTATTATATATTGTCAGCCCTTTTGCCTCCAGTGATTGCCTGTAATCCTGTCTCAATTCCGGAAGAAGGACAAGGCCCTTGAAGTTCGTCGGAATTTCGGCAAAGCGGACATAATCAGGCCAGAAACCTTTGCGAACCCTTGCACGAGCTTTGTTTATAAAATCAGCTTCCAGTTCTCTCTGTTTATCGACGACCTCTGGGCTGAGCTCAATGGTAACACAGCAACTGTCTTCGTGTTCGCTTTCAACCCGTAGGCCTATTACAGATAATTTGAATTGCTCCGTTTTTAAGTCGAAGTCTTCAATCAATACTTTGGATAGCTCGGCAGCAACCTGGTCATAGGAATAATTGGCACCACTGCGAATGAGAAGTGCCGAATCTCTGGTCACCCAGTAATAGTCCAGTTGTCCGTCCGCTTCATTTTCCAAGGCGAAGACGATGTCCCGCAGGCCTGTGTACCATCCCTCGCGAAAAACAGACTCGGCAGCTTCGTCATCGCCCACATAGCTGCTCATAATATTCGGACCCTGTGTGACCAGGTAACCGGGTTCCCCAACATCGCAAGGCTGAAGATAACCTTTGCTTCCCGGGTCGATAGACCTTACGGCTTGGATACGTGTGAAAGGGGGGTGGTCTCGGCCGATGTAATAACCGACGGTACTTTCCCCCTGGTAACAATGCGACCAACCAGCTTCAAACGCTTTGGCAAGCTCATTTTGGGATAACGTCCTTGGCGTTGCCATAACCTGAAGGCAGGTTTCGGTTGAGCCGAAACGAACAATGGGCAGGTGGTCGCTGAAAGTAAGTACGCGTTTGATTGTGGTCGGACCGACCGGAGCCGAACCAATCATCATATCGGTTGCGCTGAGAGCGCTTTTTATCTCATCCACTTCAACCGGCAGTTCTGAGCGATTATGGAGTTCTTCCAGGAAATCGATATGCCGTGAAACCATAGGGGCAATGAGCAGGTCACGCTTTTGTCGTGCCACGTCTACCAGTATCTTCCAGTAAAGCGTGGAATAGCGTTGCAGGAGGTGTATTTTCGTTCCACCACGCCGCATAGCCCAGTCCAGGAAAGCTGTCGAGTTAGTATGATGCAGAGGATTAACCAATAAAATATCCAGTTGCGTCGTTTCCGATACGCCAAAATACTGCTCAAAAGTGAGTTTATTAGCCAGATAGTTCCCGTATGAAAGGCTCACTCCTTTGGGCTCCCCGGTAGTGCCGGACGTGAAAATGATTATTTTTTCGTCATCCTGGTTTAGCGCGGGAGGTTCCCATGTACTCATATTTCCATATGATTCAAGTTTACCGGCTTCAAGGGCAGCTTTGATACGGGATTTCGACCGTATCGCTTCTATTCGGCTGGCAAACTCTTCATCAAAAATGATAAACTTTGCTCCTGTTATCTTGGCTTTGGCAGCGATGCGTTCATTATCGTCGGCTTGCCAGTTCACCGTCACCGGAACACATCCCACCAGGACGGAAGCAAGCCTGAATACTGGGTCGTACAGATTGTTACAGGAAAAACAATGTAATAAACGGTCGCCTTTTGCTACGCCGTTATCTGAGAGATATCTGGCGCCAGAACAGGCCAGATTCCAGAACTCTCCTCTGGTCAGGGTCCTTTTCTTTACCAGTTTTCCAGCAAAGGAATAGTATTCAAGGAAAGGCTGCTCCCGGTCCTCAAAGGCTACCTTATACTCTTGAAAGGGATTTGAATAAGGGCTCAGGGAAGTAACCGGTACGCCGGTGCTTAAAAGATGTAACTCATCCTGAAACATATTCATGAGACGTCATCTAAATGACCCAAATTATTATGATTTAGTATCGGATATTAGTCAATATGGAGGAGATTTATGCTTCGCATTTTGTTTATTATTTATTGGTATTTTTAAATTTGTTGGCAAAATGCCTGTGGCATTTCAACGATTCATTTAAAAATTAATTAAGTAAGCAATTTTACGTTTTATTTTCTCGCTACTTTATACCTGTATGATCATATCGGAAGTCTATTTATATAACAATTTTAAAAAATAAGGTGCCGACCCAGAGTTGCTCTCTTTTCTATAGGTAACAAAATAGACGATTGTTCAACACGTTACAATGCAAGCTTTTGTGCTGTTTAGCAAGTTAGTATTATCAGTACAATCACATGTGAAACCGGCTAAGATGCTGACTTATCGGTGAAGCTGTTGCGCCCCGTAATAGAATCGGGGCGGTCTTAGTTCGTGCCAGACCTCATCGCAGACGTTCAGTTCCTCTGCGCTCAAAGTCAAGTCAACGGCGCCAACGGTTCTACTCAATCTTGGTTGTTTGTCTGATTGGCAGTATTTACAATTTATTTTTGTGTCCATCGTCTTATGTCTCCCCTTCATCCTTTCACCTCATCTATTAAAGTTTGCATCAATTCCACATATTTTTGCTCGTGGGTATCAATCTTAGTTTCTAGCCGTGTTACATCATCCGTTTCTCTCTTACTAGCACGGTAAAACTTTATGCCTAGCCACGCTGTATATATAAGCACCAAAAGGCCGAAGATGAAGAATACTATTATGACGATGTTCATCGCCTTGCCTCCATCAGGCAAAAGGAAGGTAAGCAAAGCGGGAACACCGAATAGAAAGAAGACAATAGACAAGAACGTCTGGAGTAATCCCCACCGTCCCCCCGATGTTGTCGTACTAGGGAAACCTTTAACCAAGAGTATGTATAGTCGCATAATTGGGGATGCAACGGCTTTAAATATGAGCATATCCTTAACCCCCCATACTTTCCTACAAGGGGATTATATACCTTTGATAGCCACCAACCAAGAGGGTTATGGGCGAAGTTCCTACTCATAGCCCCCCCCCTTTGCCCACCAACCAAGATTGAGTAAAAAGGCACAATATGTATATAATGTATTCCAAATAAATAGAAAGCAATCATAAAAAAGATAGGGTATGGTTTTTAGCGGGTACGGGGAGAAAAGCATGGAGGAGATATGGAAGTAATAGATAATATTCCAGTAAAGTTAGAACTCGATGATGTGGTGAAGAAAACACGTATTCGGAGTATGAACGATAGCTTTAAGGACATTATCAATGAGCTATTGGAAATAGCTCGCCCGATAGCAAAACCGAAAGCTTTATTTGAGATTTCCAGTGTTGAAAACAGACAGGGAGACTCATTGGAGATAGGAGGTAGAAAATTTACCAGCCATATTCTTAGAGTTAATCTGGACAAAATAGATACAGTATTTCCATATATAGTGACGTGCGGTAGAGAAGTGGATGAAATAGAAATTCCAGAGCATCAATTAATGAAGTATTACTTCATGGACCAGATTAAAGAGGTTATAGTGCGCTCAGCACTTAGTTATTTGATAGACCATATCAGGAACAACTATGCGTGTTGACAGCTATCAAGAATGGCGCCAGGTTCTGGCTCCGCGGATATTTGGCCGATAACTCAACAAAAAGAGCTGTTTTCAATCTTTGGTGATGTAGAGAGTCTAATAGGCGTAAGGTTAACTGACACTTATTTGATGCTTCCAATAAAATCGGTATCCGGTGTCATATTCCAAACAGAGACCACTTTTGAAACTTGTCAATTATGTCCGAGGGAAGCATGTATTGGAAGAAGGGCTGAATATAAACCGGATTTAGTTAGAAAGTACAAGGAAGAAATGATTACAAAAGAATAGATGGCAGTTTGATGTAAAATTGCTGATCTCACGCTGCATTATGACTTTAACCTCTTCAAATACAGCTGCTTCTAATGGGAAGGAGAGCTAAATTGCCCCCCTTCTCATTTGACAAAATAGGGAATTGTATATCCTAACAAAAGACAAGCCTTGTACGTACAAGATTTGTGCTCGAATATAGTGTTGTACGGGCGAGGGTATGGCATTGTGAGGAAGAATAAGTTTCATAAGTAATAAAACCAAAAGCTACATAAGGAACATTTAATACCGTTTGAATTATTGCGGTAGTGAATCGTTTTTGATAAAGTGATACCAACCTTTAACTAAGGCCAATATATGTTGCTCAGAGGAGGTAAGTGATGTCCAAACTAACAGGTTCTGACATACTTATAGGCTCTTTGGCCCGTGAGGGTGTGGAAGTGATTTTCGGTCTCCCCGGCGAGCAAGTAATGGAGATGCTCGACTCTGTTTATAATCAGAAAGGCATGCGCTGGATTTCCGTACGCCAGGAACAGACCGCGGCCTATATGGCCTTCGGCTATGCCCGAACGACTGGAAAAGTTGGTGTGGCCCTTGTTGTACCCGGCCCCGGTGCGTTAAACGCAACGGCGGCCATCGGCACAGCGTATGCTACTTCTACTCCTGTTCTACTGGTTTCGGGGCAGGTCGGGACCAACGATTTGGATAAGGAGCGTGGGGCAACCCATGAAGTTGCCGGGCAGATAGAAGTGTTTCAGCCTTTAACCAAGTGGTGCTACTGTATACGCCAAGTAAAGGAGATTCCATGGGCTGTACGGAAAGCGATGTGTGAGCTGAAGTCCGGAAGGCAAAGACCTGTGGAACTTGAGGTTCCCAGGGATTTATTACAGGCTATTGAACAAGTGGATATAAATAAAGCCCCTGAATCGATCCCTGTGGTAACACCGGAGAAAGGTCAGATTGACGATGCCGCCAATCTTCTAGCCAGCGCAAAGAAACCGGTTATATGGGCAGGTGGAGGGGTGCTATCTTCTGATGCTACCAGAGCCCTAACGCTGGTTGCCGAGAAATTGAATGCCCCGGTAATAACTACTCCGGAAGGGAAAGGTGCTATCCCGGGCAACCACCCGCTATTATTAGGCGTCTTTTATTCCGGTTACGGTCCAGTTTCTTGGACTTTTCCTCAAGCTGATACTATTCTGGCGATTGGAAGTCGTCTGTATTCTACACCAAGAGCTCCCATATCATTCAGGGAGGACCAGAAACTGATACACATAGATGTGGATTCCGCCGAGATAGGACGAAATCACGTTACCCATTTGGGGATTGTAAGCGACGCTCGTGCTGCGCTTGAACTTTTACTTGAGGCTCTGCCCGAAAAGAGTAAAAGCACCTGGAAATCGGAAGAGTTGAATAAGATTAAAGACAACGTAAGGACGCAGCTAGAGGGTGTAGCACCTCTTCAATTGTCTTTGATTCGCACGATTCGTGAAGAGTTAAAAGCAGATGATATATTAATTCCAGGGGTTAACAATGTTGCCTACTGGGGCCATCTCTCTTATCCTGTGTTGCAACCTCGTACATACCTTAACAGTTCGTACTTTGCTACTCTGGGATATGCTTTCCCTACGGCCCTCGGTGCCAAAGTAGGCAATCCAAACAAGCATGTGGTAGCGCTATGCGGCGACGGTGGATTCATGTATGGCTTAACAGACCTTGCCACGGCAGTGCAGGAGAAAATCAACGTTGTAGCCATTGTCTTCGTGGATAACGCGTATGGGGCCTCACTCCGCGACCAGCATCTCAGATTTGAAAGCAGGGTCATTGGCACTCAACTGCAGAATCCGGATTTCGCCTACATAGCCAAGGGTTTCGGCGCTGAAGGGGTGAAACTAACGAATCCTGAGGAGTTGGGAAGTGCGTTAAGAACTGCGCTCGATAGAGATATGCCGACTGTAATAGAAGTCCCGTTACCCACCATGCAAACTCCTTTCTGGTAAGAATCTTATAATATCTTGTGGTATGGCGTGTGATGCCGTGCAAGCGTTTGTAAGGTGGAAAGAAGGAATCAACCATGAAACGCGAGGAGGATTCTTAAAAGCAAGGAGTAACAAAACAAGCTGAAAGGAGAAATACTATGAAGATTACAGATTTACAAGTATCCAATCCCATTTATGTTCCCTTTAAGCCAATGACTGACGCCATAAATACAATCCCTGCCGCTATGACCTACACGTTTCTTAAAATTATGACCGATGAGGATATAACCGGACTTAGTATCAACTATAGCGGTAAAGTGGCCCAGGTAATTATTGAAGATCTCTTAAAACCAGTGATTATCGGTGAAGATCCAATTAATAGTGAGAGGATTTGGGAAAAGATGTACTGGGCTACTTTGCAGTACGGTAGAAGAGGCATAGCAATTTCGGCGATAAGTACAGTAGATATGGCCGTATGGGATCTTAAAGGGAAAATTTTCAGTATGCCGGTACATCGTCTCCTGGGAGGGCATCGAGACACAGTCCCTTCATATGTCACAGGAGTAGACCTCCACTATACCAATGAAGAGCTGATTAAAGAGGTCAATGAGTACGTGAAGATGGGTTTTAAGATGATTAAGTTGAAGTTGGGGAGAAAAGATCCCAACGAAGACCTAGAGAGGGTTAAGCTCGTCAGGCAAACCATTGGTCCCGATATTGATTTGGCATTGGATGTTAACAATGGATGGAGCCTCCATACAGCGATGAGAATGGCCAGGAAGCTTGAGGAATATGATATATTCTGGCTTGAGGAGCCGATTTTAGCTGACGAAATCGAAAACCTCGCCAAACTAGCCCGGGAGACATCTATTCCCATAGCCGTTGGAGAGAACCATTATACAAAATGGGAATTCAGGCAGCTGATGGAACAAGGAGCTGCCGAAGTAGTTCAAGCAGACATTGGGAAATGTGGAGGCGTAACGGAATTTATCAAGATTGCAGCTATTGCCGATTCATTTGGCTTGCCAATTTGTCCTCATCATACAGAATACGTGGATGTGTCGCTTGTTGCAGCGGTTCCTAACGGTTTATTTCACGAATGTGTCTATGACTTCTTTGAACCAATGGGGCAGCTTTTTATTAATCCTATTGAACCAGAGAATAGTGAGATTTCTCCTTCGAATAAACCTGGTTTTGGATTTGAGCTTAACGAAGAGACCATCAAAAAATGGCAAACTAAGCCAAGTCCTGAAAAAATGAGGTGGATAGTCAAAAAAGGGTGGCGGTGGCCTCCCTATCTTTAAACGATTTCTTCGTTATTCACGGTGTTTTTGAAGCTGGAATCGGCCTCAAACTTATTTAATTTTTAAAGAATCAGGTCTACGTCACCCGAAAAATCAGGCTGGTAACCTGCCTAAAACACCGAAAGCCCTTTTACAGGGTTATTGTTAATATTACCCCACTTGCATTTCAAATAGAATGAGGGAAAGTGAAAAGGCTAAAAGAATATGAAAGGTAAAAGACCGGTAAAGGATTATTGACAAAATGCCATTTCCTGCAATGAGTAACAAAACAAACTTTTGTTATCAAGTCTAACATTATAACTGGACTCCTTTTCGGGGGGCAGGGCAAGCCCGATTACAAGTCAAAATATCAACTAGACTGTTGAACGAAAGTACTACATACTGATGTCTATACGTTGTATGTTACTTCACAGTTATTTTTACTAGACAAGGCAACCGAAATAATATATAATTTGCATCTGAATAAAGCCGAGGTGGCAGAATCATGCCGTTATTTCATCAAAATAGACCTAACCATTCACTTTTGCTCATGCCGGTGCGCCTAGGAAATGAGCGATGGCCAAAGAATAAGGTACGGTTATTATCCTGTGATGCTGAAGGAAATTTGTTTACTCAACTCTTAGGAAGGTCAACTTACCATCGAATTATAAAAGAAACTCAACAGATGGAAGCATCTCAAAATGACTTTGCAACTATTTATTGGGATACTGGCACAAGTAGACCTACGCCGCTAGTAGTTAAAATAGGAGAAAATGAAATCTGGGCTCTCAATCATATACTGGAACATGCTCTTAGAGATGCCATAATCCCAGATGTACTTAGAACGTATCCAGAAGAAATCATCAAGCTGGGAGATAGCAAACGTAGAGAACTATTAATAGAAAAAACCAGAGATACTCATAAAACTACATCATCAACTTCATCCAAAGTACTTAATAGACTGCCTTATTATGGAGTGAACCCCTGAAGCTGGACACAATGGGGTAGGAAGGTTTGGCAGGGTCCAAGTATAATGAATGAAAGAGAGGACCTTGCCATGAAGAATCAGAGGACGTTCAGCTTAG
>Ga0180009_10005904_pt1 | contig 12999 bp, 14 predicted proteins | sample OS_PC_MetaG_FD_123537 | JGI IMG/M metagenome (GOLD analysis project Ga0180009, IMG submission 123537) | Groundwater microbial communities from the Aspo Hard Rock Laboratory (HRL) deep subsurface site, Sweden - OS_PC_MetaG | ecosystem: Environmental > Aquatic > Deep subsurface > Groundwater...
CTAAATTAGCCGAGAGAGGCCTAGCTTTAACCAAAAAGTATCAAGGCAGAGAGGGTGATATGCCTAATGAGGCTCATGCCTGGGGAGTATACCGGGTTGCAGCAGCTGCTTCGTCTTCTTTGACCGACACTGGCCAAGCCGCCGAGGAAAGAAGTGTCGGCTCCACTAAAGGTAACCAAGACCTCGGCGGCATCGATTTAACCCCGGCTAACCTCGACTTAGAGGTGCGCGGCGGTGCTATAGATCTACCACAATTTAAAATTCCCTTTGACCTGCAGACTTTCGAAGGTTTTACCTTCCGTATCCTTAAAATCGAGCCAATCGAAGACCCGAATAAGGAAGTAACCCACCGCTAAAGACCCCATTTTTTTCCGAGCCGGGGTCGGACAAAAAAAGAGCTTGACTTAGGGCTGGAAAATAGTAAAATTTTACTAATTTAATTTTACTAATTTTCCAATGCAAATCCAAAAACTGCTTAAAAAACAGGCTTTAAACCAGCCTCAAAAACCGGCAATTGTCTTTGAGGGCCAGAGTATTTCCTTTGCCCAGCTTAAGGAAAATACTGCCAAAGCTGTCCATTTCCTTCGGGAGAAAGGAGTCAAGCCGGGTGATAAGGTAGCTGTTTTTCTTCCTAATACCCTTCAGGCAGTCTATAGCCTTTTAGGCTTGTTTAGCTTGGGGGCTGTTGCTGTGCCTTTAGATTTTATGCTCACCGAAGAAGAGGCAATTAACTTTATTAATCATAGCCAGAGCAAGATCCTGATCACCCAGGAGAAAAAGGGATTTGATTTAGAAAATGTCAAAAATAAATGTTCTAATTTACAGGAAATAATTATCGATGTAGGGGCGGGTTTAAAACCCGCCCCTACAGATACCGGATTTATAAACGTTGACGAAAATTCTCTTGCCGCCATCTTTTACACTTCTGGTTCAACCGGGCACCCCAAGGGAGCGATGTTGAACTATTCTCATCTGGATAATCCGCCCAAGGCAATAGATTATTTTTTAAAGCTTACTTCCCAGGATGTGTTTTTATGCGGCGGAGTGCCTTTTTCTCATGTCGGCGGCCTGGTTTATATTCTGCTTACGGTTTATTTCGGCACTACTTTGATTTTGATGCCGCGTTTTCATCCTTTTGAATTTTTAAAGAATATCCAACAGCATAAAGTCTCTATTTTCTGTATAGTTCCGGCGATGTTTATGGCTATTCTTTCTTTGAAAGATTACCAGGGTTTTGATTTTTCATCCTTACGTTATGCGGTAGTTTTTGGGGCACCTTCATCGCCCCAGCTTCTCAAAAGGTTTCATTCAGCTTACCCTAATGCCCAGCTGGGTAATGGCTGGGGGATGACCGAGACCGCAGCCCCGAATAGTTTATCCATTGGCGATGAAAGAATAAAAAGCATCGGCAAATTTACTCCTGATATGGAAGTGAAGATCATTGATGAGGCAGGAGCTTCTTTGGGGCCGGACCAGCCGGGTGAACTTTTGGTAAGAGGTAAGGCAGTCAGCCCCGGATATTTCAATGAACCGGAATTGACTGCTGAGGCCAAGACTTCTGACGGCTGGTTTAAAACTGGAGATATTGCCTATTTTGACCGGGATAATTTCTATTATATTTCCGGCCGGATCAAGGATATGATCAAAGTAGCCGGTGAGATCGTATTTTCGGCAGAAGTCGAAGAGAAAATCTTAACCCATCCTAAAGTAAAAGAAACTGCAGTTATCGGTATGGCCGATAAGTTAAGAGGGGAAGTGCCTAAAGCTTTCGTGGCTGCCAAAGACGGCGAGAGTCTGGATGAACAAGAGCTAAAAAACTTTTTAAAGGAGCATCTGGCTCATTTCAAAATGCCGCATTATTTTGAGTTTTTAAAAGAACTTCCTAAAAATCGGACCGGAAAAATTGACAAGACTCGATTAATTTAAGGAGAGTTAATTATGATGCAACGTGATATCCACATGGATCCCCAAGGCCTTTTAGCCTCTTTACAGTTTAAACCAGGCGATTTCGGCGAAATTGCTTTAGTCTCAGGCCAGGCCCACCGGGCCCAGATGTGTTTGCCGAAATTGGAAAACCCGGTTAAAAACTTTACTTTTTTAGCTTATACTTTCTGGACCGGATTTTATAAGGGTAAGAAAGTAACCGTAGGTAACGGCGGTTTTTATTCTCCGGATTCAGCTTTGGCCACGGAGATTTTGTGCGCCGGAGGAATCAATACTTTTATTCGTCTCGGCTCCTGCGGAAGCTTACGCCAAGACATCAATATTGGTGATTATATTTTAGTTACTGATGTTTTACGCGGGGAAGGGACCACCCCTTACTATGTAAAGGAAGACTTTAAAGCCAAAACCAGCCCAGAGATAACTAAAAGCCTGGAAGTAACTTTTAAACAGGCTGGAAAGGTGCACCAAGGGCCTATCTGGACCACTGATGCCATATTTAGGGAGACTAAGGATATAGTTAATTCTTATATTGGGCAAGGAGCAATTGCCGTGGACATGGTGACTTCTCCTTTTGTGACCATTGCTAATCTTAACCAGAAAAAAGTAGGCGCTATCTGCGCGGTGTCCGATAATTTGATTACCGGACAAATGGGGTTTACTGATTTTCGTTATTTTGAAGCTGAGATGAAGATGGTCGATTTAGCCTTTGCGGCTATCGAGAAGATCTAGGAGGTTTTATGGATGTTAAATGGGACCAAAAAACTAAAGAACACTTTGACCAGATAATCACAAACCTTCCCCAATTTCACCGTTCAATTGCCGAGCAGCTGGTTAAAGAAAGCGCTGAAAGTTTAGCCCGGGAAAGAAACTCTCAAAGCGTCCAGGAGAACGATTTAGTAATCGCCTTCTTCAATGAGGTGCCGCCGGCCTTTAAAGATATGATGAAGAGGCTGTTTAATCAGCAGGGTATTGATTACACTAAGTACGTGAAAGAATAAAAGTGATGAAAGTAGCAGTATTAGGTTGTGGAGCGATCGGCGGGTTATTCTTAGGTTATCTTACCAAACAAGGCCATGATGTTACTGGTGTTGTCCGCGACTATCAAAAAGAACTATTACTGAAAGAAGGCCTGGATATAGAAGGCGTCCGCGGCAGCCAGAAAATTAAAGTAAAAGTTGATACCAAATTAACTGAAAAAGTAGATTTAGCTATTTTCGCCACTAAGATTAATGACCTGGAATTGATAATAAAGGATAATCTCGAGTTTTTAAAAGATTCAACTGCCATATCAACTCAAAATGGGATAAGGGCTGATTATATTCTTAAAAACTTCTTTGCTCCCGAGAAAATAATCAGCAGCATTGTGATGTTCGGAGCCACCTTTTATCCTCCGGATAAGGTCATCCATAATTTCGAAGGTGAGTTAGTGTTGGGAAATGTCTATGAAACTAAAGTAGGACAATGTGACCAAGTTGTCAACTTGCTCAGTCCAGTGTTTAAGGTAGTTAATTCGGAAAATATAAAAGGCGCAAAATATCTTAAGTTATTTGTAAATTTAAACAATTGTATTCCGGCTATCTTAGGAGTTTCAATGCAGGAAGCATTTGCCGATATAGATTTAGCCCGTCTGGCAATCAAGCTTAATAAAGAGGCCTATCAACTTGTAAATAAGGCTGACATCAAGCTGGCCAGCTTGTTATCTTATCCCAAGGAAAGAATAGAAGGTTTGGTCAAGATGCCTTTAGATGAGGCTGCTGGTTTGTTTTCGAAAATAATGACTAATTTGAGTAAACAGCCTTTATATGGTTCAATTTTGCAAAGCATAAGAAGGGGGAAAAAATCAGAGATCGACTATATCAACGGGGAAATCATACAGTTGGCCAGAGATAACAATGATCAAGCCCCTTTGAATACCAAGATAGTTGAACTTGTGCATAAAGTAGAAGCCGGGGCTGATTTTTTATCCAAGCAAGAGTTATTAAAAGGAGTAGCTGCAGCATGAAAAACCTTAAACCAGAGTATTGCCAGGCAAATTGCGCTGATATCAATACGCCTTTTCCCAGGCTTAAGTTAACCTGTATCGGAGTTTACGGGGAGTGTTATCATGGCTATGAGGTCGGCGATGAGTTTATTCTTGGCGATTTTACTCATCCGCCTAAACATTTCTGCTTGGGATTGGCTCACGCGGTTTTTCCGGTGGCTTATGCTTTAAGTTTTGGCGCTCGTTTTGGTTTTATGGATAATCAAAAATCGTTAAAAGTTACCTGCCCTGACGGAGGAAAAGCCGAATTTTTAGTTGAATTGTTGGATAAAGAAGGAAAAGTCAGATCAATACCTAAAGATCCTAATCATAAAGGGCCTAATCCCAAGGAGATGGAAATCGAAGTGGTCAAAGCCAAGGGAAAATGCGCTTACGGTTACAAGATCGGCGATAAATGGCAGGTTAAAGGCTTAAAGTGCCTTGATGGTTTTTGTGGAGCTGCTTGGCATACGGCTTTTCCGGCTTTGTTTGCACTTAATTTCGGAGCTAAATTCTTTTTTATGAAAGATCACAATTCTATTGACACGGTAACCTGCCCTGATGGAGGCAATATTATTTTTAAAGTCACCCGCTTGGAGGATAAAAAATGAAAAGAGTCGTAGTCACTGGCTTAGGAATAATTTGTGCTGCCGGAGAGGATAAAAACGAATTTTATCAAAACCTTATTTCCGGAAAGCCTTGCGTTGAGCGGGTTGATAATTTTGATGTCAGTTTGTTTAACTCTAAGATTGCATCTCAGGATCTACATTTTGACCCTTTAAAGTTTGGGATTAAAGAGCCAGAGCGCATGGATCGTTATGTCCAGTTTAGTATTGCCGCTGCCAAACAGGCTATCGAAGAAAGCCGGGCCGATAAAAATTCAATTGACCGCTTTCGGTCAGGAGTAGTTTTAGCTAATGCGATCTGCGGCACCCGCTGGATGGAAGAGGAATTTCTTCTGGTGACTGAATGGGGGAAAAAACCGATCGACCCTAAAAAGGTGCGTCCTTATCTTTACGATGCTTCGATGTTTAACACCCCTTCAGCTGAGATTGCGGCTATCTGGAACCTAAAAGGCATTAATTGCACTATTTCTACCGGCTGTACTGCCGGCACTGATTCAGTCGGCTTTGCCTACGAGTTGATCCGTGACGGAAAACAGGATTTAGTGGTCGCCGGAGCCGGCGAAGCGCCGATCACCCCGATTACTTTTGGAGCCTTTGATGTGATCAATGCCCTTTCTAAAAGGAATCAAGAGCCACATAAGGCCTCGCGTCCCTTTGATAATAAAAGAGACGGGTTTGTGCTTTCTGAAGCCGCCGGCGTTTTAGTATTAGAGGAGTTGGAGCAGGCTTTAAAGCGCGGCGTAAAAATCTATTGTGAAATAATCGGTTACGGAACATCCTGCAATGCCTATCATATGACCGATTTACCCGAGGATGGCTTAGCGATGGTCAAGTGCCTGGAGGATACTTTTAAAGATGCCGGCATTGAAAAAGAAAAAATAGATTACATCAACACCCATGGTTCATCTACCCGCCAAAACGATGTTTTTGAGACCAATGCTTACAAAAAGCTGTTTGGCGAACAGGCTTACAAAATACCGATCAGTTCGATCAAGTCGATGACCGGCCACCCTCTGGCTGCTGCTAATGCCACTGAGGCGGTCCTTTGCGCTATGGTTTTTGAGAATGATATCTTACCTCCGACTATAAACCAGGAGGATCCGGATCCCAAGTGCGATTTGGATTATATACCCAATAAAGCCCGGGCCAAAAAAGTGGATTACATTTTAAAAACCAGCAGTGGATTTTCCGGCATCCACTCATCAATGATTTTTAAACGTTGGGAGGGCAAATGAAACAAAGAATTGCCATAACCGGAATAGGAGTGGTTTCGCCGGCTGGTTTAAAAAAGGAGACTTTCTGGGCTAATCTAAAAGCCGGCCGTTCGTTTGTAGACGAAATAACCCGTTTTGATGCAAAATTGTACCCTTCAAGAATAGCCGGCCAGGTCCATGAGTTGGATCATTATACTCATCTTTCCGGCCGGTTGATAAAAAAAATAGATGTTTTTTCGCATATGGCTTTAGTTGCCAGTGACCAGGCTTTAAGCGATGCTAAAATCGACCTGGATAATATTGATAAAAATAGAACCGGTGTGTTTATGGGTAATGCTTTAGGCGGCTGGCTGTTTGCCGAGACTGAATTAAGAGACCTATACATGGAAGGAAGGGAAGGGGTTTCCCCTTATATGGCCAGTGCCTGGTTTCCAGCCGCCCCCCAAGGGCAAGTCACCATTTACTACGGGCTCAAAGGTTATAGTAAAACTGTGGTAGCGGACAAGGCTTCTAGTAGTTTAGCTATTTGGTATGGAGCAAGAGTTTTAAATGATAAAAAGAATGATTTTGTCATAGCCGGCGGCATGGAAGCACCGGTTACACCCTACGCTCTTTTATGCGCCAATACCTGCGGTAACCTTTCTAAAAGCAATACCGACCCTAGAACTGCTTACCGGCCTTTTGATTCAGGCCGTGACGGATTTGTAATCGCTGAAGGTTCAGGGATGGTGATGCTGGAGAGAGAAGTCCAGGCCCGTCAAAGAGGAGTGGATATCCACGGATTCATAAAAGGCATCGGTTTTAGCTCCGACGGCGTTGACCGTAAAGACTATGCCCAAGACACCAGCGCTTTAGAATATGCTATCAATGAATGCCTGAAGGATTGCCAATGGTCGAAAGAAGATGTCGATTATATCTGTCTTGACGGTGAAGCAACTCAAATAGGAGATATCTTAGAGGTAAAAGCCCTAAAGAATGTTTTTAACTCTAAGTTAGGCAATATTGCTTTGAGTGCCCCCAAAAGTATGTTTGGAAACCTTCTTGGCGCCCAGAGCGCTTTAGATTTGATCGCTACGCTTCTTTCGATGAAACACGGTTTGGTTTTACCGACTATTAACTATCAGACAAAAGATCCCCAGTGCGATATAGATTGCACGCCTAACCAGGCAGTTTCCAGAGAGATCAACAAAGCTTTGATCATTGCCCGGGGCCGCGGCGGGATAAATGTAGTTTTGGGGGTTGAAAAAGAATAAAAGGAGGCCTGACATGTCATTAAAAGAGGATATCTTTGAGCTGATTTCCCAGACTTTAGATGTGGATAAAAATGAGTTAAAAGAAGACATAAGTCTCTATGATTCAATAGGGGTTGATTCTACTGAAATGGTAGAGTTAAGGGTAGTGATTAAGAAAAAATTAGGTGTTGAATTAGAGCAGGGTGAGGTTACCAATAAACATACGCCTAATCAGATAGCTGAAATGGTTGAGAGTAAAAAATAATGCGAATTATTGATTTAAGCCTGCCTATTGATGACCTTGCATTCGAGGTCCATCCTTTGAGGATTGAGCGGACTTCTCACCAGGAAGGCGTTGAGAAGCTAAACAAAGTTTTGATGTCACGTACCGATGAGGATAAGGCGGCTTACCAGCGGGGAGAGCGGATTATTAGAAAAGAGGATCTGCCGGATGAGGAGTTTTTATCTTTAGAGATGGTCTATTCTTCGGTCCACAGCGGCACCCACCTTGATTACTCTTATCACTATGGTTCTAAATCCGAAAACCGCTCATCAAAAACCGCTGAAGAAATACCTTTGGAGTGGTGTTATCAAAAAGGAGTAAAAATTACCTTAACCGATAAGCGGCCAGAGGAAGTTATCACTGCCGAAGATCTGCAGCAGAGATTAAATAAGATAAACTATCAGCTAGAGCCGTTGGATATTGTTTTGTTGTATACCGGTTCCGATAAGCTATTCGGAAAACCGGAATATTTTTCCGATTACCCGGGGTTGGATATATCAGCTATTGATTATCTTTTGGATAAGGGAATAAGAATATTCGGCGTTGATACCATGGGTATTGACCGGCCTTATAAATTTATGATCAAGGAGTTTAAACAAAAAAAAGACCCTAAGCAGTTGTGGCCTTGCCATTTTTACGGCCGCAAAAAAGAATTTATTCACATAGAACGCTTAGCTAATTTAGATAGGTTGCCCGACCTGGGTTTTAAAGTTATCTGTTTTCCGGTCAGGATAAGGAAAACCGGAGCTGCCTGGGCCAGAGCTGTCGCGGTTTTAGATTAAAAAGGAGGAGGATTATGGCACATACCAGAAATTCGATTGTGATCAATGCGTCTTATGAGAAAGTTTTTGACTCAAGCAATGACATTAACCGCTGGAAAGAGTTTTTTAATGAATATACTGAATCCGAAGTGTTAGAGAAATCCGGAAATAAAATCACCTTCAAGCTTACCCATGAAAATGGCCGCAGTTGGACATCCTATCGGCTTTTATTTAAAGAGCATAAGTTTGCCTATGCAGCCCGAGTCGAACCGATGGTTCCTTTTGAATTTATGAAGCTTATCTGGCTTTACCGGGAAGTTGAGGCTGGTACTGAGATGACTTGGATCCAGGATTTTAAAATGGCTAAAGATGCCAAGTTTACCGATGAGCAGGTTGAAAAGATGATGAACGAACATTCCCAAGAAAACATGAAAAGATTCAAAGAGATTATCGAGAAAGAAGCGAATGTCTAAAAAGAGTTTTTTGATTTTCTGTCTAATTTTTATCGCTGTATCTTTCAGCCTTTCAGCCACAGCGGCTTTAGTGCCGACTATTGCCGAGTATTTCGGAGCAGCTAAAAGTTCGGCCGTACGGCTTACCTGGATTTATATGCTTCCTTACGGGCTGTTTGCTTTTTTCTGGGGGCCTTTATCGAGAAGTTTCACCGTCAAGAAACTTTTGCTTTTTTCAGCGGTCGGATTTTCAGTTTTAAATTTAGCTTTTAGTTTGTCGGCCAACATCTCTCAGGCTTTTATTTTTCGTTTTCTGATGGGCTGTGTGGCTTCAGGCTTTGTGCCTTTAGCTTTTATTGTAGTAGGTAAAGCTGTGGTCGGGCCGAAAAAGGCGAGCAATTTGGGATCATTTTTCGCCATTTCTACTATTTCGGCTTGCAGCGGAGTATTTTTAAGCGGTTTTTTACCTTGGCAGGTGATTTATCTGATCCCGGCTGTTTTAAGCGGTTTGATTTTTATTTTAAGCTTAACCCATCTGGAAGAGTTTGATTTCCGAAAAGAAAAGTTTAAGCTAAGTTATCTGGAGACATTTAAAAATAAACAAGCTTTGAATTTGTTTGTGGCCATAGGTTTAGGCAGCTTTTTATTCCATGCTTTACAGCAGAACTTGGGAGTTTATTTAAGCGAGCGGTTTTTTCTTAAGCAATCAGCAATAAGTTTAGCGTTTACTGTCTCTACTCTTTGTGTGATTCTGGTCCGGTTGTTCACCGGATTTTTAAGTTCAAGGTTAGGCAATCTTAAAATCGTCAGCATAGGATATATATTAATGGGTGTTTTTTCAGCCGTTCTTTTAGCCAGCGGCAACTACCGCCTGGTAATCTTGGCTGTTATTTTGTGGGGAACCGGCTGGGCTTTATCTCACACTGGTTTATCGGCTCATTTGGCTCATATGCCGGATAAGCTCCTGAGGGATGCCTCTAGCATCAATAGTTCACTGCGTTTAGGTTTAGGCGGTTTAGGCGCTTTCTTTGGGGGCTTGTTATCTTCTTCGGTAGTTGGATTCAAAATGCTATTTATCATTGTGATGGTGAGTTTATTTTTACTAGGGTTTTATAGCAATCGGTTATTGGAGGTATAATCATGGCTGATTTAAAAGGAAAAGTTTGCATTGTTACCGGAGCCAGCGGAGGAATTGGAAAAGTAATTGTTAAAGCCTTGGCCGATCAGGGGTTAAAGCTGGTTTTGGCTTCCCGCCGCAAGCAACTTTTAGAGGAGATCAAGAGCGGTTTGCCTAACCCCGAAGATATTTTGTGTGTGGTTTGTGATGTTACCAAACAGGCTGATTTAGAAAACTTAATCAGTAAAACTTTGGAAAAATTTAAGCGGATTGATGTTCTAGTCAATGGCGCCGGAGTATCCAGCCAGCATCCTTTTTACAATCAGCCCTTAGTCGATATTGAAAAGATAATCTATACTAATTACTTTAGCTATGTCATGCTTTCGCGCCTGGTCGTGCCGCAGATGAAAGAACAAGGCGGCGGCCATATTGTTAATATAACTTCTGGTTCGGTCATGGTTGACCCGCCGCCGCGCAATTTTATAGTCTATACTTCGTTGAAAGTTGCCTTAAGGGCTTTTGCTAAGGGACTTTTTTGGGAGATGCGCGACTTTGGCATCAAGGTCACTTCGATTTTTCCCGGAGTCACCCGTACCCCTTTAACCGGAAAGCTTAAAGATATCGCTGATGAACGGTTGATGGATCCGGAGGCAGTGGCTGATACGGTAATTTTTGCCTTAAAACAAAATGAAAATGTTTGTCCTTTGGAACTGGCAGTGATCAACCAGCAGACTCCCTGGACCAAACCGGTTATACCGTTTAAGCAAGATCACCCGAAAGAAAACAAAAAGGAGGATTAACATGAAAATATTATTTGTTTCGCCAAAAGTAGGCGCCTGGGCCACTCACGGAGTGCATTTTGCTCCTAATCAATTGTATGCTCAATGGGCAGCTTATATCAGGGAAAAAGGCTATAGCGATTTAGAGGTTTTGGATTGTACGGTTTTAGGCATTCCTTTGGATCAGCTAGCCGATAAAGTAAAGGAAAAAAATCCTGATGTGGTTTTACTGGGCGATATGATCCACTGTTCAGTAGGTTTTGGGATCATTTGGCATTTTAATCAGGCTGCAGCTAAAATAAAACAAGCTTTACCCAAGGTAAAAGTTATTTTCGGAGGTTTATGGTATTCAGCCACGCCAATCGAGACTTTGGAAGATAATCCGGCAGTTGATCATGTGGTGATGAGCGAAGAAGAAGGTTTTTATGATTTGATCAAGGCTTTGGATGAGCAAACTGCAACCAAAGATATTCCCGGGGTTGCTTCAAGAGTTGACGGAAAGCCGGTTCTAGGGCCGCATCGCAAACTCTCGACTGATTTAGACAGCCTGCCTTTGCCGGCCTATGATCTGTTTCCAATGGATAAATATATCGGCCATACTCACTGGAAGCCGTTTGTGGAGATGATAACTTCCCGGGGTTGCCCTTCAGCTTGCACTTTTTGTTACGAGTGGGATCAGTACGACCCCCGTTCGCCCAATGATTTTTTAACCTGGCGGGCAAAATCCCCTGAGCGGGTTATTGAGGAGCTTGATCTGCTGCATAAAATGGGTGTTAAAGTGGTGGTTATCCAGGATGACAATTTTAATGTTGACCCTAAGCGGGTTGAGACTTTTTGCAAACTAAAAAAGGAGAGGAATAACCCGATTAAATGGGTATCTTTAGGCCGGGCTGTAGATTGGGTGAATTGCGAAAAGATTCTGCCATTGATGAAAGAAACCGGTTTATTTATGGGGGTTTTTGGAATAGAGGTTACTACCCCAGAGGAGCTAAAGAAAATCGCTAAAGGCATAACCGTTGATCAAATTAAAAAAACCATTGATATCTTGCGGGCCAATGATGTAGCTGTGGTTGCTGATATTATGATCGGTTTTGACTATGATACCGAGCAGATAGTAAAACAGCGCCATGAGTTTGCCGATACAGTTGATCCGGATATTTTATGGGTCGGCTATGTAACTCCAGCCCCTAATTCGCCGATGTGGCGCATCGGTTTAAAGAAAGGCTGGTTTAATCCCCGTAAGATTGATTTTTTAAGCTGGGATTTCCTGCATCCGGTAATCCCGACTGATCATCTGACTATTGAAGATTTAGGAAGGCTGGGAGCCTGGTCAATGCGGGAGTTTTTTTCAAAACCGGGAAGGATCCAACGGATTATGACTTCAAACTTCGATCCCTTGGCTAAACTTTGCTTTCAGGATGTTATGCGCGGGGTGCAAAAGTGGGAAGACGGAGCAGTCAGAGGAGAGAAACATATTTGATGCTTTGCGATAGCCATATTCATTTTATTCCTGAAAAACTGTCAGCTTATACTGCTTTTTATAAAGGGGTATGGGCTGACAAGCAGGCACTTTATGCTTATTTGGATAAGCATAAAATAGACAAGGCCCTTTTGGGTTATCCTTCGACCGACGCTCACTTAAAGCTAGAAGCTTTTTCCCGGGTTTGTGATATTTATAACCAGGCTTTGGAAGAAGTGAGTAAGGAAAATCCCAAAATCATCACAGCCGGCATTGTTGATTTAGATAGCCTATCTACAATTGTTGTACAAGTTAAAGAGTTGAAGCAGAGAGGTTTTGGGGCAATCAGCATTGCTTCAAGTTTTCAGGGTAAGTTTTTGGTTAAGGAGCTTGAGCCTTTGTTTGAGGCAGCCAGCGTTGAGCACTTGCCGATTTTTATCCATCCCCAGACTATTAATCCGATCGGTTTTGAAAGGGTAAAAGACCCGTTGCTTATGCCGGTCTTAGAGTACAGCTTTGATTCCTCGATGTTTATCGGGTTATTGATGATGGAGGGGATATTGGAAAAATACGCGGTTAAGTTTATAGTTTCATCATTAGGCGGAGTGTTGCCTTTTTTAAAAGACCGTTTTGACCGGGTCTATCAGATGTTAAGGTCACGCGGAATAGTTAAAGATTTGGGAAACCTGCCCAGTGAGATTCTAAAGAACGTCTATGTGGATACATCAGGGGCATCTCTAAAAAATATTCAACTTGCCCTTGAGCTTTTCGGTGAAGACAAACTGCTTTGGGGTTCAGACTATCCGGTTTGCGGTGATATTCAGAATAGTTTAAAGATGCTGGATGAGTTGGGCCAGGAAGTTAAGGAAAAAATCACTCATAAAAATTTTCAGGCGATTTTTCCATATCCGCTTCACCCCTGAAACGGTCTAACACAAAAATCAGCCGCCCGACGAGCCAACTCTATTCGGCGGCCCTGCCTGCCGGCGGGGAGGAGTGTCGGCTGGATTGCTTTGTTAGATGGTTTTATATTTATTTTTCGCTTTTACTGCTATTCTATTTACCCTATGACATCATACACTATTGCCCAGTAGAGGAAATTACGATCACCA
>Ga0180009_10005905_pt1 | contig 12998 bp, 10 predicted proteins | sample OS_PC_MetaG_FD_123537 | JGI IMG/M metagenome (GOLD analysis project Ga0180009, IMG submission 123537) | Groundwater microbial communities from the Aspo Hard Rock Laboratory (HRL) deep subsurface site, Sweden - OS_PC_MetaG | ecosystem: Environmental > Aquatic > Deep subsurface > Groundwater...
GCCTTCGCGGGGATGACGTTAGTTGGATCCCAACAAGAAGCCAAGAATGGCAACAGCGTGTTACATCATTTTCATGATTTTTTTCATTTTTTTGATGAGCAATGTGCGTTTCAACGGGGAAACATGATCAATATATAACGTACCGTGCAAGTGATCGATCTCGTGTTGTAAACAAGCGGCTAAATAATCGCCCGTTGACTCGATTTCGAATGGTTTGCCATTTCTATCCAATGCTTTGACTTTTACGTGTTCGAAACGTTGCACGACTGCAGAGACCCCGGGGAGCGATAAACAGCCTTCTTCGTATTTAGATGAGCCGGATTTTTCCACGATCTCTGGGTTAATTAGCACGAGTTTTTGAGATTTGTCTGGATCCATGACAATGATTTGTTTATGCACGTCGATTTGAGTAGCAGCTAATCCTCCGCCTTGGAATTCATACATAGTTTCAAACATGTCATCGATCAGTTGTTGGATCTCTTTATCATCTATTTTTTCAACCGGTTCTGCTTTTTTTCGCAGACGCTCATTGGGATAAAACAATATTTTTCTAACAGTCATAACAGTCCCCGTTTGTTTAAGTGGTTGTATTAATCAAGTTTTCAGATGCGTGTCTGTAAGCTTTTAAAGATTCTGCAATGTTTCCCAAGCGTTCATACACTAATCCCAGTAAAGCGTAGGTCTGGGGCGTTTCTTTGAGCTGTAAACTCGCCAACAAATACTTTTCTGCTTTTTTCCATTCCCCTTGCGCGCCAGCTATTTTCGCGAGTGTTAATAACAGTACTGGGTTGCTTTGCTGTTTGTTAAACCATTTTTCAGCAATCTTTAGCTGTTTTTTTAGATCGGTTGCGCCGATGTTTCCATACAGTGCACACAACTGATCGTCCCAAAAATTTGAAAGGTGACGAGCCAATAGTTCAATGGCTTCATCGTCTTCATTCATCTCTAACAGCTTTGAACAGTAAGAAAATAGTACATTTGATTGTTTTCTCAACTCGCGAGGCGCGTTTTTCCAGGTTTGTTTGATGTCGTTTTCGGAGAGTTGCTTGCTCGAAAATAAGGAGCAATAGAGTTTGATTTCATAGGCACGGGCTTGTTCTTTATTGAGCAATTCGTATTTCTTCAAAGTAGGAAGTAACCCGATCAACGCTCGCCAGCGATCTAGTTTTTCATAAGTCTCTTGGAGCAATTTCAATACGCAAGATTGCTTCGTGTTTCGCATACGGATTTTTTCTAGTAGTTTCAGCGCGAGTTCATATTGTTCTTGAGCCAATAATGTTTGGGCGTGCACGATGTCGATGAATATTTCTCCCGCTTCGATTGTCTTAATTTTTTGAATGTATTTTGCCGCGCGGTCATAACAGCCGAGGGCACTAGCAGCTTGAGTTGCTCCTAGATAATGCGCCATAGGTATGTCGCTTAGTTGAACGCTTTGGACCAACATTTTTTCTGCGCGTTTCCAACAGCCTGTATATAAATTTAGGAGGCCTTGTTGAAACAAAAGCATGTTCTTTTTTCGTACGCGTTCTTTTCTCCAATTGCTCCAGTAGGCGAATGAGTGATGAATGGTCGAGAAAATTTTGGCGATGACATACCAAAGCAAAAAACCGCCAACGATGATGACGAGAGCAAGCCATAAAGGCATTTCTGCAGTCCAGTGGGAGTATGCGATTAAGACATAGCCGGGGTTTGTTTTTAGAGCGATGCCAGCGAGTAACGCCGCAATGAGAATTAGAAAGTAAAAGATAATCCGCATGATCGTTCCTCTTATAAGGTAGTTAGTCCGCGTTTGAATGGCGCAGAACTTATCGTTTCCTTTAAGTGTTTGCTGTCGTTGTTTTCTGCAACGTCATTAATAAATCCGTCATCGTTGGTACATCACGATTTAAGCTAATTTTTTTCAACGCACGTAATTCTTTAATCATCTGTTGTGTGTTGTTTAACTGAAAAGCGTACCGATCCAATAAGAGGATTGCTTGGCTTATGCTGGTCTCAAAGATTGTTGATTCTTGCTGTAAAGCAGCCCATTGGGCTTGTGTGAGTAACATCTTGATATTCATCACAAAGAGTAATTTTTGTTGATCATCAAACGGCAGCACAACTTTTGCTTTGTGACGTTGAATGATTAAAACGCTCCTGATTTTGTCCCAACTTTTTAGCAATGCTGCTTTCCAGGCAGGTATGTTTTTTAAGGTTTTTTCTGTCAATGGTTTTTTGGGAAATTTTAGTTTGCTCAGGGTCAATGTATCGGCGTTATCAATCAATTTTTGAATGCGTATATAAAGAGTAACGGTGTCTATTTTTGGAGCATTTTGCAGTTCATTGATTTTAGCTTTCAGCATTTTTTGTAATGCGACAACGTCATCTGTCATCAGTGCATGCGTTAATTGATGATTGGCTGCTTGAAGTAATTGAATGGCGGTTGGAATATCTTTTTTATATTGCAACGTGATGTTGGCCGATTGAATCAAGTAGTTTACCTCTGCTAATCGCCAACTGTTTTGATTCGATAAGTTCTGTAGTTGCTGAATGTCGTTTTGGTTAGCGGTGATTGAATCTTGCTGTTTTTGAAGCATTGTCGTCATGTTTTGTATTTGTGACGTCATCTGGGCATTTTGAGATTGCAATGAATTAGCGGTTATCAGATCACGCCCGCCCATCCATAGAAGTCCTGCGATGCATAAAACAAATGCAGCGAAACAAAATATCAATCTCCATTTTTTTATGTGAGCAGACGAAATGGTGTGTGAGGCTGTTTTTTTAGGTTCTTGATTCATATCATTTTTGGCCTTAATAGAGAGAGAAAATAAAGAATAGTCGAAGCATTTTGAAAAAGATAGAAGGGGGCTGAGCCTCCAATACTTCTCTGTTTTAGCGATTATTTATCGTATTTGTATACATTATTGGCGTGTCGTAATCCGCCTGTTTCGTCATCCCCGCGAAAGCGGGGATCCAAAAAAAACAATAAATTACGCGTCAAAAATTTCTCGAAAAATTCGGATTGCAACAGGCCCATTATCTGCGCGGAAATGGATGGTCTGTTCGCTGCAGCTAGGCATGGTGATACGGTTGCTACAGATGGATACAACCATTTGGGTTTTGTGAGAATTTCTGAAAACAACATTTCACTCTTGCATCATGGATCTTTATGTGTAATTTCCAGCCTTTTTGGCAACCAGTCAGGGTCTTGAATATGAAGTTTTTTAAAGGGTTTCTTTTCCTTTCTCTTTTATGTGTTTCGGCTGTTGGTTTCAGCGCTGTAACGAATGGCTCGAAATTTGATGCTCAGGCAGCAAATCAAAAACTCGAGCAGTTAAAAACGGATCTTGATTCAAAAGAGTTGAACAGCAAAGTGCTCCAGGAAGGAATAAATCAATTAACGGGTCTTCAGGCTCAGGCAAAACAGTGTGCTGATCATGCAACAACAAATATCGCTGAGCTCAATAAACTATGGGAAGACGTCAAGCCAGAAAAGGCAAATGTTCCTTTGACCTCGGTTCAAAAATACCTACAAGACAAAAGAGATGAATTAACGTCTCGTCAATCAGAATGCGCATTATTATCGTTACAAACTAAAGAAGTAATGGCTGGTTATAGTTCGAAGATACAAGAATTAACAGCTGCTGGTTTGTTGGAAGTAAAGCCAACCTTTTTCTCAACGCTTCTATCTATCAAAAAGTTAGCCACACAAATCCAATCCTCTTTTGATTTGCAACTGTTTCTTAAGAGCAGCGGGTGGAAACAATTTGCGGGCTCATGGTCTTTAATCGTATTTGTATCTTTTTTTATTGTGTTTTTATTTTTTGGATTGAGATTAAAGAAAATTGCTTACCAATATGTTGATACAAAGAAGATCAGCTCCGTTACGGATCAATTGAAAATCACGTTTATCGACTCTATAGCGCGGTATGACATTTTGTTATTGGGGTCGGTTCTGTTGTCTCTTGTGACAAGCGTCGAAGGTTTGTTGCTAAAACAGTTTACCGATTTGATGGCCGCGAGTTATCTCTGTTTCTGTTACAGCATCTCTTTGGTTTTGATTCGATTTTTCTTTTTGCCACTGAATACATTGCCTCCTCTTTGTGGATTGTCTAAAGATATTTCAACGGCTTTGTTTACAAGGCTGAAATTGCTTGCTCATTTTATTTTGATCAGCGCCGTTATTTACGTGTTATTCAATGATCAACATTTTCCTCTCTTGATTATTGATGTTGCTCGTACTGTGTTTATTACTATTTTTGCGATCGGTCTTATTAGTGTTTTGTGGTTGGTGAACCGTGTTCCAAAAATATTAGGGCAACACATTGTTTTGAGGCTGTTTATTAGTTCTCTGTTAACAGCCTTTCTTTTAACCATTTTGATTGCCGAATGGTTGGGTTATCAGGTTCTTGTAAATTATTTATTAGTAAGCGTGACGGTTACATTGATCTATCTGTTTATTGCGTGGGTGTTATACAAAATCGTTTTTGGATCATTGCATTTATTTGTTCATGGTCATTCTGAAGTGATTGAAAGTTTTAGGCGATTCATCGGGTTTAAACAACATGTGGCGCCTCCTGAGGTGTTAACGCTGTATGCCATAGGTTTTTTGCTTATTTGGGGTGGCTTTATTCTTATCTTGTTCAAAGTTTGGGGAATGTCAAAATTGCATTTTGCGGCATTAACAAACGCGCTATTGAACGGATTTAAAGTTGCGGGCATGGGTCTGATTCCTTCTCGGATTTTATCCGGCTTTTTATTCTTTATTTTTATGTCGTTGGTGATTCGCTGGCTGTGTAATTTCATCGAAACGCGTACCAACCTCAGTGTTGAAAAAGCATCTCAACAAGCCCTGTCTTCTATTATTGGGTATGTCGGCATTGCGATTGTTTTATTGGTTGCATTACTGATTGCCGGTGTGAATTTTGAAGGGCTCACTATTATCGCGGGTGCTCTTTCCGTTGGTGTTGGTTTCGGTCTGCAAGGCATTGTGAACAATTTTGTTTCAGGGCTGATTCTTTTGATTGAGAAACCAATTAAGCCGGGGGACCGTGTTTCTATTGGTGGGACTGAAGGGTTTGTAAAAAAGATTCGTATTCGTTCCACACAGATTAGGACGTTGCAGCGGTCTGATTTAATTGTTCCAAATTCAGAGATCTTGACCGGGCAAGTGACTAATTACATGTTTAAGGATTTTATTGGAACAGCGCAGGTTAGTGTGGGTGTGGCTTATGGGAGCGATGTTGAGTTGGTCAAAAAAGTTTTATTAGAGGTTGCATTTCAGCATGCAGAAGTGATTACCGATGATAATACAAATCAACCGTGCGTTTTGTTTTCTGGATTTGGAGACAGTGTGTTGAACTTTAATCTCTATTGTGCGATTCGGAATGTGAATTTGCGTTATACCGTGATGAGCGAATTGAATTTTGCAGTGGACAAAGCATTTAAAGAAAACAAGATTGAGATCGCATTCCCGCAACAGGATGTTCATATCCGTGATTGGGTGCATGTGGAAAAACGAGAGAAAGGGATAGAGACGCGATAAATCGCGTCTCTACGTTAGAGATTATCTATTACCGCCGTGGAATCCTCCAAAACGACCGCCGCCGCTGCTGCTGCCGCCGCGACCACCACGACCACCACGGCTAGCGCCGTCGCTTGCTGGCTTGTCTCGCGCGATATTGACTTTCAGTTTTCGCCCTTGCAGGTCTACATCATTCGCTTGCAGTGAACTCTGTGCTCCTTCTTCGGTCTCGAAAGTGATAAATCCAAAACCTTTTGAGCGGCCTTCGAAGTCAGAAATTAATTTCACTTCTGAAATCGTTCCGTATTGGCTAAAAAACTCGTTCAAGTCTTCGCCAGTTGTGCTGTAGGAAAGATTTCCTACATAGATTTTCTTTGGGTTCATTGTTTTTACCTTTATTACAATTACAAAAATGCTAAGAAATTACGGAAGGGCGGAAACAGTCTAGAAATGAGAAGCACCGAACTAGCGTATCAATAGCGGCGCGCATTCTACATGCGAAGAAAAAAATGCCCTAATGAAAGTTCAGCTTGTTTCTTCCGTCATTCCTAGCTGCGGAGGGGATCCAGAATTTATATATTTTCTGGATTTCCGCTTCCGCTAGGAATGACGGGTAGCTGGATCCTTAATCTTTCGCGAGGAGGATGTTTGAAGATAGGTACTTGTTTTTAAAGGGGTTAAAGAGCAACCCCTGCTTAAGAAAATTGCTCTGGTAATTTGAAGTTGAAAAGGTTTTCGAGGTCAAAGGGATACGGATGATCCGTTGTGTTAATGACCAGATCGACTTGTTTTTGATTTTTTTCGATGGAAATTGTGAATTGATTATTTTCTTTTTTCATTACTTTTCCTTGATTCAGAATTTTTAACCATGCCCAGGGGCCTGTTTTTAACCAAATGGTCTTATTTTTCTTTTGGTCCGTCAGAGTCACTTTTACGAAATTTGCATTCATATCGTCTGGCCAAAAGAATGATTTGGCGGTGTTAGGAGATGTGTTTTGGAAATCTGCGCTTTGATTGCCGATAGCAATTGTCATGTTTTGAATAGAGTCACTCATTTGGGCGGGTTGTACCGTGAATGGGATGTGTAAGTTTTGAGATCCAGAAAAGAAGAGATGTTGTATTTCGTATGCCTTTTCCAAGGCTTGTAGTGCATTGTTAGAAATAGCTAGTGTGATTCCGTCCATATTTTTTAATTTCCAGGGCATTTCACTTGTATCGATAAAAGGCGCTAGGTTATGGGTTAGAAAGACGTTGAATAATCCATTCGTTGCAAAAAAGTATTTGAAACTATCTAAAGAGACTTCATTGCTGCTGCTTATTTGAAAAGGAAAACGATTGGCTAACTGCGCTTTGTATTGAGGAAAAATAGTCGTTTGCCAGGCCGTATTTAAATAGTTTTCCGTTTGAAACAAGATGAGCTGCCATGCATTCATCCCCAGGTTGTAAATCCATGTTTTTATAGGGTTTGGGTACAGTTGAGAAATCTGTAACAACTGTTCGATGGGGTCATTCTTCCCATGATTTCTCATGCGGTAGCTGGCTAATTGAAAAGCCGTTTGATCGGAATGATCTGAGTTTGTTAATGGACTGATGTATGCATTCAATGCGGTTAAGACATTTTTAAGATGGGCGACAGAGGCTTGGTTGTTGTCATCGTCAGTTGGGATATTTTTTAACGCTTGTAGCTTTGGATTCATGGAAGCAACTGGGGAAACCAGATTGTCTTGAATAATTCCGATCAATTGTAGGAGTGGTGATTCATCGCTTGTTAGGGTATCTAGAGCAGCTTTTAGTTGATGGATATTGGTGTAATTAACCATCTGAATGTTGTTAATAAATTGCAACCAAGCATCTGCATAATTTAGTTTGTACATTTGGCTTAATTCTTCCTCGAATGTGGCCACTTGTTTTTCTGATGCTTTATGTTTTGTGTCTATCTCTCCAATCACCCAATTCCCATTCAGTGCGGCATCTGCCGTTGCATGAATCATTTGCGGTTCGATGAACTGAAAAGCTTGCCGAGTGAACATGCTGGAAATGGCGGTGTCGTAATTAATAAACGTTAGCACGGAGGCTGCTGTTTCGTTGGTTTTGAGGTTAAGCGAGAGCAATCGATTATTGGGAGTTTCGTTGTTCAATATAATGGTGGCTAGTTCTTTTGGTGACAGCGCTTTTAAACGGTCTTGTGCAGCTCGTACTCGGGAAGTATTTATGGCTTGTGGAGCATTTTTGGTTTCTGTGCTTTTTTGAAGGGCGATTAACAATTCAGAATAGGTTTCCGTGGAAAAACGATCACCAAAGATATTTTGCAAGGAAAGAACAATATAAGCGGGGTCGAAATTGGTTTGTGTGGTCAGCATCAAATAGCTTGCTAATGCGCAATACAACGAATCATTGGATAAATCCTTTTTTGTTAATGCTTGTGAAAACAGATTAGAAAGCGTTGGTAATAGGCTTTTATTGATCAATTGCTGGTGCGTCAGAAGCATTTTTTGTTTGAGTTGCGCAGATTTGTTGAGAGGGTTGAGCAGCAAGTGTTTGTGATTTATCTGCAATTCGTTTGTTTCCAGTTGATTCAGGATTTTTAATATTTTGGGGAGCGAGTACGTCTGATTTGATGCGTTGGTTTGTAGTGTGGCTTGAGCTGCAAGCATTTGTTCTTCAATGTTGTTCAGTCGGGACATCTCATTTTTAAAGGCATAAAACAGATAGGCTACGGTTAATAATGAAACGGTAATGAGGAACAAGATCGTGGCGCTTAAACCGATGGTGCGTAATTTGCGTGAGGTTTTTGATAAGGCATAAGGCTCGTTTGAGAAAATTTTCTTTTCGAGCAAGTCATGAATAAAAAAGGCTCTTTGGGTATTTGGGTATGGGTTGACCCATAAAGCGGTTAACGCTTTTTCTTCTTGATTTGTAATTGTGTTCAAAGAACACGAAAGCGCAGATGTGAGATAAAGTCCTTTGATTGATTCTAGAAGCTTGTTCTTTTGTAGATTCTTTAGAAAACGGTGTAACTGCGGGTGCAGTTGAACGATTTGTTGAGGAAAATCATTGATAAGCGCCCTTTTGTTTGTGTCCGGTTCGTTTCTCAATCTCCAAACCAATTGGTCATAAATATTTTGAGTGAGAGAGGAAAAATATGGGTTAAGTTGATGCTCTATCTTGCCTTTTTGGCGCAATGGGAACCCGCAAATCTGAGAACGTTCATCCAAGCTGGAATCGTCGAAGAATTCAAAGAAGCCGTTTAGATGATCCAATTTGTTTATTAGGAGATAGAAAGGGGTTTGTTTTCCGCATATTTTTTTGATGAGAGAAATTTGTTTTTTAAGCGTTTGAATAGTGTTTTCTTCGAATTGGAGCAAATCATCAATTTCTAAAACAACCATGATGCCGGCTAATGTTTTTTTGTAGCAATTTTTCTTCAGTAATTTAAGCAGTAGCGCGTATTGCTCATCGTTTTCTTCATAATATGTTCCAGAGACATCCATAATGAGGGCGTTTTTTGATACCCACCAATCAAAGAGATGTGTTTGGAAGGAGGTTTCTGAAGCATCAATTTTTCTTTCTAGTGAAAATTTTAGCCCTGAGTTTTTGAGGATTGATGTTTTTCCTACGCCTGTTTTGCCGATGATGAGGTACCAAGGCCTATTGAAAAAAGGCGTCTTTTTCTCTTTTTCAGAGAAGTGATGTTGTTTTAAAAAAGTCATGCTTTCTTTAAAACGTTGTATCAATTCTTGGTTGGAATAGGGCTGTTGCATAGAGAACCTATTTAGTTAAAGAGTTAACTGTTTGGGTGATTTGTTGGTTGATCTGTTGAGAAGAAAAATTCAACAAGTAACTGAGTCCTGCATAAACGCTCGTGAGCATTAGGATCGAGAAAGCCAGTGTCAGCGTGAATGATTTGACAAACGATCGAGTGTGTTTTGCCTTGTTAGAAGGCGCGTGTTGCTGGAGCAGTATTCTATTGAAATCGCCACGTTCGTTTCGGATGATTTGATAAATTTTTTCAGTAACGTTTTGTAATTCTTGTTGGTGCCCTGTTGTTTTATACATGCCTTCATAGCCTAAACTTAAGCAGATGTAAGCAAGCTCAATGAGGTCAATATGTTCTTCAGGAGAGTGGCAGAGTCGTTCAAGCACGATGAAGAAATTGTGTTTCGCGTTGTGCGCTCCATTGGAATATTTGAGCAGCGGTGCTTCCATCCATTTCTCTTTTACAGAGTCGTTAATGCGCGTAATGAATTCATCCAGCGTTGCGCTTATTAAAAATCTCGCAATCAAGACGTTGTCCATATCGTAATTGGCTTTTTCTGCGTGCGATTGAAATGCTCGTAGCTCTTTTAATAAATAGTGTTTCAGTTGATGCACGTCTGTATGCATGGCGCCGTGTTTCAGCTGATTAATAATCGAAAAGAGTTTGCTTGTGGCGATCAGAAGGCGGTTTTTGGTGAACAAGTATTTTTTATTTTGAAGGAACAAGGGTTGGATGTCGCAAAGCGCTTTAGAGTCTGGAATTGAAAACACATTAGCATTATTCATTGCGATATTTAGCTGTAAAAAAGAAAGGAGAAATCATAATGATTTCTCCTTTCAAATCCATAAAGTTCTAGAGACGCGACAAATCACATCTCTAATGATTACAACTAATCTAATAGTCCATATTGTTTCAGTTTTTTTCTGAGCGTTCCTCTGCTTAATCCAAGCAAAATAGCAGCTTTAGATTGATTTTCTTTTGTGTGGCTCATAACTGCTCTTAATAATGGTTCTTCCACTTCGCTCAAAACCATTTGATAAAGATTATCGACCAAGGCGCCGTCTAATTTTGCAAAATAGTTACTGAGGGCAACCTGGACGCTGTTTCTTAAAGGTTCACTCTTTGCGGACAAGTGCTGATTGATTTTTTGTGAAGCTTCTTCTGATTCGATAGTAGACATAAAAAAGGACCTCGCTTAATTACTATTATTAATGAAGGACAAAAAGCCGAGGCATTATAACGAAGAAAGCCCGTCACTCAAGGCTGGGTATGGGTTTCCGGGGGTGAGGATTTTGTGGTGCCGATAATTTTTGTTTCTCATTTTTTATTTACCGATATGTCTTATTTTTTGTTTTTCTAAGCAGGGGACAAAAAGCGAGCTTTTAAAAAGCAATATCATCAATATCGTTACCTCCGGAAAGCTGAAATTTGGAAGATGATTGGGGGCGATTTCCGCGATAACGCCCGGAAATCGCCAATCTAAAGGCTTGTTATTTGTTATCAGAAGCGGGCTGATCAGGCCTGTTGGTACACGTCTGGATTGGGGCTAACCCATTGTTTTTAGGTGTCTTCAGCTTCTCATAAATTTCTTCACGGTGTACTGAGACGTCTTTAGGCGCGGTGACTCCAACGCGAACTTTATTTCCTTTTGTGCTCAGAATCGTCACAACAATGGAATCGCCAATAATGATTGATTCGTTGTCTTTTCTTGCAAGTACTAACATTTTCCTTCTCCTTGTTAATTTTTTACTCCTATTCCAGAACGTCCGTTTACAGATCATTTTTTGTCAAAATCGTCATCAAATCGGCGCGTCGAATAGTAGTAAGTTCTTTATTAGTTCCTCTATTATGAGCAAACGGTATGCCCTCTATAGCGAGTTTTTATCTGTCATTCCCCTGTCATTCCCGCGAAGGCGGGAATCCAGTATGGCGTTTTATTATTTTTCTTATTAAGTGCACGAGCATGTGTTTGGGATAAGCCGCTTCGAAGAAGTATGCCTCCCGTCTCGTTTTTAGAGAGCTGCATTTATTACTATTCTGATGAGAGTTCTGTGACGAGTTCAGATAAAACGAGCACATGATAGTTTTTGTTGGGAACCATGTTCAATTAGAGACATTTTTAACCGAAATTATTTGGATGTTTTTATAGAGTAAATTTACACCATAAAAAAAATAGTAAAATTACGTAGTTAATTCGTTGCTTTTACCCTTTCTGGGGTTACGATGGCGGTTGAAATATGAACGAGGGATTACTTATGGATCAATCATATTCTCCTTATATTGAAGAGTTGACGTGGGAGTCCGCGCGAAAATACACGGCTAAAAGTAATCCAGATCTTTTTAAAGTGATGGAAGCAATCGATCCATCGGATAAATACACATTTTTACGTGTGCGTTATCCGTTCGGAGAAATAATTATGCAGGATGATGCGGTTTATCTTCCGATGGAGCATCAGAGTGTTCCCTTATTTGATCCTTCTGTGCCGGATAAGTTAAAGGATAAGTTAGGTTATCGTTCGATTCCTTTTGGTTTTATTACAAAAAATTCAGTTGATATTTATCTTGAGACAGACGGTCTAGTGTTTTCTGTTGAGTTATCGGGTCCAGATAAAGGGATAGAGATAGGAATATTTGAGTATTTTGGCTTGACGGCTTGTTATTCAGTGTCTTCTGGTGCGCGTTCATTATTTATGATCCCAAAAATTTCAGAGGCTCGGCATCACAAAAAATTGATGAGGGAATATCAGATTACATGTGCTCCGCCGAAGAACATTTTTAAGCAATGGCAAGTATTTAAGGCGTTATACAACAGTCCAAGTTTCAATACTCAATGGGAGTCTGAAATCATCTACCTAACAAAGCCCTGGGACGAAGGTCTAAAAAAATACAAAAAAAAATCTCAAGCGTGGGCGGCGTTGGAAGCTTATTTATATAGAAAAATTTATGAGCATTCAGAGATCGGACGACGGAAGACCATACTTGAAATTTTATGGTTAAAAGTGGTTTCTATTTTGAGAGAAGAGGGGTTTCGACCGGATATTTATGCGATTGATACTTTTAAGCATCTTGTGCATCTTTTTTTGGGGGATCGAGCAGGATATCGCCCTTTTATCGATGATTCGGGTGGGCCAATTACTGAATTTCAAAAAATTTATGTTGAAACTTATGGGCTCGATCAAATTCCTACAATGATGGGGCCTGCTTTGTTTTCTTTCGAGAAGAACGTGCCTGTCTATTATTCCATGCAGTCGCCTACTATGTTGTCGCCGAATCCTTATGTGAGGCAGGTGCAAACGATCATTGAGGAGATGAGAGAGTTGATGATGATCAAATCTTCGCTGAGTCATGATTTCGGAAATATAAAAATTAATAATATGAAAGTGCATGAGCTTGTGTCTCTCATGAAGCTCGATTTTTTTCATGGTGAGCTGTTTAGTTATGGCAAAGATATTCGTCCGACTTCTGAGATTCCTCTGAGCGATAAAGATTTTCTTTATAGTCCTTTGCAAAGTGATCGTTTGAAATTTGCGGAGAGTGGGTCTTTTATTCGAGGGTGTGTAAAGATTGCTCGAGGGGAGGGGTGATGTTGGTTTGGGGCTATAAATAAGCGGAAAATTCTGTTAGCAACAAATAAAGATGTCCGGTTTTAGAGCAAATAAACTGTCCGGTTTTGTTTTGCTGCGTCGGACATTTACGCGGCAACATTTTCTATCAATCGTCCGGCTCGGTCATAACAGA
>Ga0180009_10005906_pt1 | contig 12997 bp, 14 predicted proteins | sample OS_PC_MetaG_FD_123537 | JGI IMG/M metagenome (GOLD analysis project Ga0180009, IMG submission 123537) | Groundwater microbial communities from the Aspo Hard Rock Laboratory (HRL) deep subsurface site, Sweden - OS_PC_MetaG | ecosystem: Environmental > Aquatic > Deep subsurface > Groundwater...
AACTGGAAATGGTACGTGATGGATTTTGATGGTGAAGATATATTTTTTGGATATGTTATAGGGCTTTATAATGAATTCGGTACATTTCGTCTAAGCGAATTAGAAAATATAAGAGGTCCTTTTGGCTTAGGAATAGAAAGAGATATATTCTTCAAACCAACTAAAATTATTGAATTAAAAAAGAAACATGGTGATTTGTAATGAGGTTTGAAAAAGAAATGGAAAATATTTTTGGGGTTTTTACTGATCCTATGGTTGTGTTTAATCAATCTTGGGCTGATGCTATACCAAAAAAATTAAAGGAGATTATTCACATTCAAAGACTTGTTAATGTTCGTAACCTGGAATATGCAACAGATATTGAAGCATTGGCATATATCATGACTGCTTCTTTGTGTTTTCCCCTTGATAGTGATTGGACTAAAATATACATGTTTTTAACAAAAAAGTATATTAAATTTCTAAAAAAAGAAATTCCAGATTTTTTAAAGGATGTTCCCGACGAACTCAGTTATTCTCAACCCAGTGATTTAGAGAAGCTTAAAATGTTTATCAAGGACAAACAACTTGCGTACAGAAAGAAAAAATTAAAAATTAATAAAAAATTTAATAAAAGTTCCCTTCAGTCTAAATTTAGTTTTTAGATTTAAGGGATTATTAAAGGAGGTGAAATAAATGGAAAATTTATTAAAAGACAAAAAATATGTTGAGGAAACATTTGATTTAGAAAAACTTGAACTTAAAAAGTCCATAACTTGTCCTAAAGAGATATTTAATCTTTCTTCAGTTGAGCCGATGTATGTTTGTGAAGTTTGTAAGATAGAAGGGTGTGATTTGTATTGGTTAAATAAGTATATGAGTGAAGTAATTGAATTTAATGCAAAATGTCCTCGTTGCAACAGATTAAATCATTTTGGAGTTACTAAAGAGGAAATAACAAAGAATTATTTTTTTACTTGCGACCATTGTGATAGACAATCTTTATTAAGTGATTATAATTAAGAAAGAATATGTCAATTACCCCTACCTAAAGGAAGGGGCTTGAGTTGTGAGATTCAAGTGTAAGAACAATATTTTAAAAGGAGGTTTTTAGGATGATAAATAAAATAGAGGGTATTTAGGATAATTTTGAAAGGACAGTAATTGTAGATGGCTCAATTATTAAACCTTCAAAAAGCCAAGAGGTTTTTAACCATAGTTCTGATGGTTTAAATTGGGGCTACGGTGGTAGTGGTCCTGCTCAACTGGCTCTTGCTATACTTTTAGAATTTACTGGTGTAGATACTGCTCTAAAATTATATCAATACTTCAAGTGGGAAGTAGTATCAAAACTTCCTTACGCTGAAAGTTTTGAATATAAGTTAGACATAAAAAAGTGGATTAAATCAAAAAAAATAGTATTATAAAAACATTTTATAAAGGAGAAAAATGAACAAAAAAAATGAAAAATTAAAAATAGATGAATGGGTCAAAATAGGAGTGATTGGAGTAGATTCAGCACATGTTCTTGTATGTGATCCTTGCTATATTGACAGTGAATGGACAAAAGAAGATGGTGACATAGAAAAATTATTAAAAGTCAAAGATACAGAAGAGATAATAGATATGGAAGCAGTACTGCAAAAAGGTCGAACATATAAATCCGAATGGAAAGAAGGAATTACTTACAACGAGGGAATTGAGAGAGGATTGCTTAAAAGCGTTCCCGTAAAACAAACACATACTTTTTCTTTAGATGGGTGTTTTAGGGAAACTTGTAAGAAAAGTGAAGGAGGACAGTTAAATTATAAAAAAGGACATGCTGGTGTAGGAGTTGTTTGTAGCTCAGGTTTTGGCGATGGAACATATAATGTATTTGTTAAGTATGATAATTTTGATAATTGGGGACAACGTATTGTAGAGTTAAAAGTAGTCTTTGTTTCGGAAAAAGAAAGAGAAGCATTTAAAAATATGGACAGAGATAGAAATAATAGATAAAAGTGGAATTACACTTTTAGATATGTGTATGATGCTGAAAAGTCTCAGAAAAAATAATTTTAATAATTAATCGAAATAAGGGGCAATTTTGGTAAATTTTTACCAACTTTGCCTCTTATTATTTTAAAGGAGGTTTTTATGTTTTTTAGGTTGAGATGTGAAAACTGTCAGGTAGAATATTTTTTACATTGGGTAAATTTAAGCTCAGCAAAAAAATATGACCAGGAGTTCTGCCCTAATTGTGGGGAGTCAGAATTTTTAGAAGCTAAGGAAGAACACAATATTTCAACTTTAAGTATAGACAAAATGTTGAATAATCATGTAAAAGAGAAATTTTTAAAAGAGAAAGAAGAAAAAATTTATTAAAAAATTAAAAAATTTATATTAATTTTAATTAACAAGCCAAAGGGTAGGAGGTTTTTTAATCTCTTACCCTTGTTGTTTGGAAAGGGAGGTTTAAATGTTAATTGATAATGAAAAAGCGATAGTTCCTTATGTTTGCGATAAGGATCACCTTGAGTTTATTTTACTAAGGAACAAATTACTGATGAGGAATTTGAGGGTTTTCGTAACTATATTTATGAAAGCGATTATATAGTTGATTCTATTACAGACAGAATACTTGATTTATTTTATTATTTCAAAAAAATAGAAAAAAATAATTAAAAAATTAATCTAATATTGTCAAAATTCAAGGGTAGGAGGTTTATTAATCTCTTACCCTCTTTTTGTTTCAGGAGGTAAGTTTATATGCTTAGTTATCTTATTAAATCTTCTATGTTTGCTCTCAAGTTTATGAGTGTAGCTGTTCCTATTTTTATTTTACTACTTTTAATAGTCGAGAAGTATAAAACTGATGATAATTTTGCAGAAATAGTATTAAGTTTCGTTGAGTTTTTAATGATATATCTAATAGTTGTACCTATCGTTTTATTAGTAAGTATTGGCGAATATTTAAAGGGTAAATTTAAAGAATACAAAAAATCTCTAAACACCAAAAAGGAGGTGCATTATGGAAAATAAATTATTACATTTTCAATACATCAAGTTAAAAATTAATTTTTACAGCAATGATGCTGTAAAGGAAGATTTTTTTAGAGAAATTGAGCTGTTTAATAAATCCAACAAAGGAATTATAGAAGTTGAAATTATTGATCCTTTGTCAAATAAAAATCCTCAAGTAGTAATAGAGAAAGAAGATGTTATGGATGAGGCAAAAGATATGGAACTGACAGATGAGGAAATGACAAATGTCAGAGAAGAGATGTCTGAAATTATGCGTTGGCTTAATGATAAGTTGTGGGATTATGTTGCGGAACATTACTGGGATGCAATATACGATGCAATAAACGATGTGTTAAAGAGGTGAAAAAATGAGTGATTTCAGTTTTATTTGTCCACATTGCAAGGAAGAATCAAATATTGTGGGTGAAGCTCAAGATGAAACAGTTTTCTATGAGTACAATTTCAAAACAGAATCATGGGAAGAGCGGGATAAATCAGGTGGTGACCATGTAGCATTCTATTGTCCTCTTTGTAATGAGGACTTGCCTGTAGAGATGGAAAATAAATTGTGGGAGAAAATACAGTAATTTTGTCAATTACCCCTACCTAAAGGAAGGGGCTTGAGTCGTGAGACTTGAGGGTAACTAGTTGATTAGGAGGCATATAAATATGCAGAAGTTATCAGTAAAGTTAAAGAACACACCAAGAGATACTTCTCTAGTCTCTTGCTCTGTAAGTTCTGTATTAAATAAAGAGGAAACTCTTAGTGTACAGGACAAAGTACTGACTTGATAACATCTCCAAAGAGAACCAACCCTGATTTTATCAGGAGATGTAAGCTTAATTTTAGTTTATTTAAGGAGGTGACACATAAATGTTGGTTTATGTACTAAACAAAGATGGCAAGGCTTTGATGCCCTGTCATTCGGGTAAGGCAAGAATATTACTTAAAGAAAAGAAGGCTAGGGTAGTAAAAAGGATACCTTTTACTATTCAGCTTATTTATGGAAGTACAGGTTATAAACAACCAATCACGCTTGGAGTAGATGCCGGGTATTCAAAGATTGGTTTATCAGCAGTTTCTAAAAAAAGGGAATTGCTATCTGGTGAGGTGAAGTTAAGAAAAGATATTATTAAACTGTTGTCTGTAAGAAGAACTTATAGAAGAACAAGAAGAGTTAAAAAGCTGTGGCACAGGAAACCTAGATTTAACAACAGGGTTTCTAGTAAAAAGAAAGGCTGGTTAGCACCATCAATTCAGCACAAGTTTGATAGTCATATTAGGGTTATTGATAAGGTTAGAGAAATATTGCCTATTTCAGATGTGATAATAGAAGTTGCATCATTTGATATACAAAAGATTAAGAATCCTGACATATCTGGCGTTGAATATCAAAATGGTCCACAAAAGAACTATTACAATACCAGAGAATATGTATTTCATAGAGATAATCACCTCTGTCAGAATTGTAAAGGTAAATCTAAAGATCCTATGATAAGACCTCACCATATTAAAACAAGACAAACTGGGGGTAATAGACCTGATAACCAAATAACTTTGTGTGAAACCTGTCATGGAAAGGTAACCGCAGGTGAGTTGAAGCTCGATGTCAAGCCATCAAAGGGCTTTAAAGCAGAAACTTTTATGACAACTGTCAGATGGAAGTTAGTAGAACAACTTAACAAAATAATGCCGTACTCTGTTTCTCATACCTACGGATATATCACTAAATTCAATAGAGAGCCTTTGGGTTTAGAGAAGTCACACATAAACGATGCTTTTGTAATAGCTAATGGAACTAAACAAAAAAGATGTAAGTTATACACAATTACACAAACACGCAGAAATAACCGATCTATACAAACAAACAGAAAAGGGCATAAGCTGTCAATAAGAAGAAAAAGATACAAGTTGCAGCCAAATGATATGGTCAAATTCAACAAGAAAATCTACAAAGTAAAAGGTGTATTTAATTATGGGACATGGGTAAGATTATCAAATGATTCTAAAGTCATTGATTCTAATATCAAAAATGTTTCATTGGTTTCCTATGGAAAGGGTTTGCAATTTAGATATCCAATTCATCTCTCACCAAATTCTAATGAACTTGGAAGGAGTCTTCTTGGATAGTTTAAATAAAATAGAAAAAAATTAATAACTCTTAAAGAAAATTTAAAATAAATATTAAACCAAGGGAGGTTTTAAATGGCAAGTTTAAATAATGTAACAATATTAGGAAATTTGACTCAAGATCCTGAATTGAAAATTAATTCCTGAATTAAATGTATTTTTATATAAAAAGAAAAATTAAGGAGAGTGATCAATATGACAGACTTAGAATTTTCTATATTTATTAATTTTGTTTTAGCTTTTTCACTTGTGATTTTGTTCTTTCTGTTTTATCAGTATACAAAAATTTAATTATTGGGAGGTTTAAATGTTAGTTTATTGTCCTGTATGTAGACAAAATACATATCAATTACTCCTACCTAAAGGAAGGGGCTTGAGTCGTGAGATTCAAGTGTAAAATCAATATTTTAAAAGGAGGTTTTAAAAGTGACTAAAAAATACAGAATAAGTGCCTACATTTACACAATAACAGAATCCGAAGATGGATATTATTTTGACAATATAGAGGATGCAAGAAAAGAGTTAGAACAATTATATACTCTTTGTCCGGAAAACATATACAAAATAGAAGAGGTTCAGCATAAAAATACTAAATATGGAGAGGCAATAGAAGTTGTATGTGAAGTTGAATAATATTAATTTATTAATTTTTAATTTAATTAAATTTTTGAGAAAGGAGATTAAAAAATGAAGTTTGTAGTAACAAGATCTTCTGCTGATTAAATAGTTAATATGATAGCAGATTTGTGGGACTTTTTTGATGAACAGGGGAGGTGAAAAAAAATAAATAATTCTATTAATTTTTTAAAAAATAATAACATTAAAACTATAGGAGGTTTTAAATGGCAGGTGTAAATAACATAACAATAATTGGTAACTTAACAGGTGATCCTGAACTACGATACACTCCAAACGGAACTGCTGTTGCAAATTTTAGAATAGCTGTAAATAGAAGATGGCAGGATAATGCAGGTGAATGGTGTGAAGATGTAAGCTACATTCCAGTTACAGTGTGGAAAAAACTAGCAGAAAACTGCTCTGAATCTTTGAAAAAGGGGGATAGGGTTGTTGTAAATGGGAGACTACAGATGAGAACATGGGAAACTAAAGAGGGACAGACCAGAAATGTACTTGAAATCATCGCAAAGGTTGTAGCCTCATCTCTTGAATGGGCAACTACTGAAATCACAAAGAACCCAAAACATGAGGAAGATACTGATGAAGTAGAAGAATCTGATGATTTACCATTTTAGGTATTAAGAAATCTATTATAAGTTAAACATAAAGGGCATTAGTAAAAACTAGTGCCCTTTCTTTATTTACACAAAGGAGGTAATAATGTTAGACCTTAAAAAAATGCAGGAAATTTCCGATCGAATTGTCGCAAATAACATGAAATATCAGGAGGAAAAAGATGGGTGGCGACCACGACACGGTAACTTCTACGCCTCTGAGGGGAAAAGTGTTAGGAATCTAAGAGATCTTTCGACATTTAAGTGTGCAAGGTCTACATACTTTGATTTTGTGCATTTAGACAAGAAACAACCCCTCACAGATAGGACAAGAAAACTGTTCAAAGAGGGCAAACGAATTGAAACTGAAATAATTAAGGATTTCAAAAGACAGAAAATACTGTTCCGTGTCTATAAAAAAAATGAAACCGGAAAGAGGGTTTATCGAGGAGATTATAAGGATATTTATATTCGTGACAATAATATGAATATTGGAGGAATTGTTGATGCTGGGTGGCAGATAACATTCAATGGTCAAAAAGCGAAAAAACCCATTCCTGTTGAAATCAAAAGAGTTTCTCATTTCAATTTTAACAGATTAGACCCTCTGCTACATTTTAATACTTCTTATAGAATGCAGGCAAATTACTACGCTATTAACATGGAAGTTCCGTTCAACTGTATCTACTGCTACAATCCCAACACTCTGAAAGAGCAGGCATTTATGTTCTTAACAGACAAGGAATTGTATGAAGAGCAGTGTGAGTACTTCGGCTATATTCAAAAATACCTTGATAAGGGAACACCACCACCTCGTGATTATGACATGGGAATTGATCCGATGTGCAGTTATTGTAGTTATTATAAGTATTGTGCAACCGTACCCTCACCTCCACCACCAGCACCTGTGATGTATAAAAATTCAATACCGAAAAAAAGCTTTACTGAAGAGGAAAAAGAGGCAATTCTTGATACACTTGTAAAAGCAGGAAATTTGAAGATGGAGCTCGATCAAAAAAGTGCAAATTTAAACGAAATGAAAGCTCAATTGAAACAGTTTATGGAATCTCAAGAAGTTAATTGTCTTGCAGTTCCTGGAATTACTATGAAAATGGTAACGAGGGAAAATATAAAGTGGAACAAGAATAAACTTGAACCCCTCTTAAAAGAAGAAGGTTTGTGGGATATTATAACTTCTCCTGATAATAAAAAAATCAAGAGATTGTTAGAAAACGATCCTTCTTTAGAGTTAAAGTTGAGTGATGCAAAGGAGGTTACTGAAACGCAGTTTGCTACCTTAAAAGTCGATCAGAAGTACTCTCAATAATAATTTTTAATAAAAGGGGAGTGGTTTAAAAAAGCCACTCCTTTTCTATTTTTATAAAGGAGATCTATCATGCCTGAAAAAGTTAAATGGAGTTTTGTTTCATGTCGCCCCACCATAGCAGCTAAAGCTCATAATTATTCAATTAGATTATTCTCTATTGAATTATGTGGAAGATACGATGGAGTTCTGTCCTTTGTTTCAATAGGTATATGGACAAATGATATTAAATCTGTTCTTACCGACTTTTGCAAAACTCCAAGAACCGTTGAGGAAATAGAACGACTTAACGGTCAAGAATTTAAGTATAATTTTCTATTTGAAAAGGAGAAAAAATAATGGATAAAAAAACAATTACAAATGAAAATCTAATGAAAAAGTTGCAAGCACACTTCCCTAATGCAGCTTTAGCACCTGTACAAAGAGGTAAGGGCTTTTATCTTACATCAATAAAAGCTCAATATGTTATAAGTAGATTGAACGAAGTCTTCGGTCCATGCGGAATAGGTTGGAAATTCACATCCTCTTTTGAAAACTTAAATAGCAACTACATAATTTGCTTTTTGGAGTTGAGTATAAAAGTTAATGGTGAATGGAGTGAGGCAATAGCTGGAGTTGGCGGACATAAAGTCGCAGGAGAGTTGGCAGACGCATATAAGTCTGCAAGAACAGATGCACTTACAAAGGCTGCATCTACGTTAGGAATAGGAGATTATGTTTTCAAAGGAATGGTAAATCCCCTAGATTTAATTAAAAGGGATGCTAAATCAAAATCCAATAGTGTTTTAAAGAGTAAGGCTAAATCCAAAAAAACAGGTATAACTTCGGTTGGTACTAAAACTAAAAAAACTGTTGAAAATATTACAAAAAAGAAAGTAGATACTGATACAGGGGAGATAAAAGACAGCGAAGAAGTAATTTTCGAAGCAAAAAGAAAACTATGGAAGCTTATAAAAAGTAAAGGCGGAACTCCAGAAAGTGCAAAGAACTTTCTTCTGAATAATTATGATCTCAATAGTATAGAAGAGATAACTCTAGATATGTTAAATGATGCTATGAATGTTCTACAACAACCTTCTACTGAAACCTAAAAATCAAATCAATAAAAAATGAGCTGGGGGAGATTTTTATCTTCTCCAGCTCCATCTTATTTTAAAAAAGGAGATCACCGTGAAATTTTTAGCTCAAAAAGAAGATTTATTGAAAACTTTAAAAGTATTCAACAAAATAAAATCATTTCCGTATAATGTTTTATTAGAAATCTCTGCCGAAAATAATATTCTTAAATTTACAGGTGGAAATGGTAACTTTTGTCATAGCACTTTTATTGATGCAGAAGTAAAAAGTAAAGGCAAAATTTATGTTAATCCTAAAATTTTAATTAACATAATAAATCCCTTGCCTAGAAAAGCTGATATTGAGTTCAAAGATAAGAAAGATAGTATAAACATAAACTGTTGCAATAGTAAATACAATTTGTTGAAAATTTCAGAATCAGTTATTGAAAATGTATTTACTCATGCACCTTCTGAAGCTAAATTCAAAAAATTGACTGCAGTAAATTTTGGTGTATTTAAAGAGCGTTTATCAAAAGCTCTTAATTTTACTAAAAAAGGGGAAAAATATGATGTATCACAACTACTAGGTGTACTTTTCTATTTCAATGGTAATTTGAATATGACTGCAACTAACTCTTATTATCTATACACAACAGAATTAAAAAATTCTAAGGGTAAAGAATTTAGTACTATATTAGATTCTGATGACCTTAGTGCAATACTACCACTCGATTACTCTAACTTCACAGATGTAGTATTCTTTATGTCTGAAAATTCAAAGATTGTGAAAATAGTTATTGATAAAAATGAGTTCTATTTTACCCCTATTTCTGGTAAATACCCAGATTTTCAGGATTTTCTTGATGAAACAATAAATTATAAAAGTAAATTCGATGTAGAAACAGAACCTTTATTAAAATCAATAGAACTTGCTAATCAGGTAGAAAGTTGCACGTCAATTAAAATAACACCAAAGAAAATTAAAGTCAGCACTAACGGTGACAAAGATGCAGACAATTTTGAAAATATAATAAGTTGTACTTCTAATTCTTCGGGTAATGTTAATTTTAACGCTAACTTTATGACTAAAATACTAAAATCTGTTTCTGTAAAAGAACTGAGTATGTTTTTTACTAAAGATGTAAATAAGCCTATTAGGATAATACCTAAGGATTCTAATGATGAGGTATTCCTGCTCGCCCCGATGAATACAGATAATTAGTATTTTTTATAATGTAGGGCTGGCTATATTAATTTGTAGTCAGCCCTCTTTATTCTCTTTTACCTACCAAATTACCTCTTTCTTAACTCTTTCTTACTTCTTTCTTTCCTACCTAATTACTTATCTTTTAAAAATCATTTTTTTATTACATCACACTTTATTTTAATAAAATAGAGTTGTGAACTTTAAATGTTTAGCACCTATTTTCCCTCCCAATGCTCCTTCAATTAACTTGCCTAATATCCTGTCTAATTTCCTACCTTATTTCTTTTCTTTTTTAAATCCATATTTTTTAAATAAATTTCTAAAAATAATATTGACATAATATTGAAAGTTATGTATTATATGGTATATAATGGTAAATATATAAGATTTAAATTGAAAGAAGGGGCAAAGTGATTTTAATTTTTTTAATTATAATTTTTATATTTATTCTAATTTTACTTTACTTTACGCTTAATCCTTACATAATAAAAAACTACATTATAAATACAAATACAAAAAATAATGAATTAAAAACACTAAAGATTACCCTGCCCACTAATATTGAAAGTGATTTTGCATCAGTTAATCAATTTATAGACAATTTATCAGTTCTTTATAATTATCTCAATGCTAATAAATTTAAATTTTTAAAAGTCCTTAGATTCCCTCCAACTATAAATTTTACAATTTTATCTGAAAAAAAAGAGATATATATTTTTATAGAATATCCTGGTAATTTAATAAATTTTAAAAATGAGATAGAGTCTATTTTTAAGGTAGGCTGTTATGAAGAAGTAACTATTGAAGAAGTACAAAGCAATTATTTAGATAAATATTTCATAAATAACAATTTTAATTATAAATGTGTAAAAGCATCGCCATTAACTTATCTGCCGTTTTCTGACCATAGCAAATTAAATTACAACTCTTCCCCATACACTACTATTTATGAATTTTTAAATAGGCTTACAGGAGATGATATAGCCATTGTTCAATTTACAATAATGCCAGCTAGTAATAGTTATAGAAAATTGATGAAAGCAAAGAAAGAATTAGTTTCTAACCCAGAAAAAAGTATTAAACATATTAATAGATATCAAAGAACCCCACTTGCTCCTGTTCGCGTTGATCAGGAAAAATATCAAACTTATGAAAATAAATTTATATCTTATTTATTTGATACTCAAATAAAAGTAGCTTCAAATAGCGAAAATGGTTTTTCTTGTGTTAGTGCATCTCTAAGTACATGGAAGCATCCAGATACTACTATAAAATTAGTCAATTATAAAAGGGGAATATTGTCTATATTAAATAGATTACTTTTAGGTAAAAATAATTTAATTCTTTCAACAAGAGAGTTATCAGAGATAATGCATTTTCCTGTAAAAGTACCTGAAAGAATAAAACAGTCAGGTTCAAAAAAGTTATCTGCTCCCAATGAATTAATAGATAGGTTTAATAAATTAAAAGATGATTTTAAAGTTCTAATAGGTATAGATCCTAATGGAAATCAGATAGTTATGGGTAGAAATAATATGAAGCGGGGTGTTTATATTATCTCTGTGCCTCGAATGGGCAAAACTATAATTCAAAAAAACATGGTTTTTTCTCTAATTGATTATGGCAAAGATTCAATAGTGATTATAGAGCCACATGAGGGTTTGTATAAAGCTGCAACTTATTATGCCAAAGCTAACGGTAAAGAAGACAGGCTTATTTTAATAGATCCTAATAATTCTGAAAAATTTATTGCTGTTAACCCATTAAGACTAACTGAAACAGAAATTAAATTTTATGAGGGAAGAATCGATGAATTGCTAACTAGAAGAGTAGAAACATTTGCAGAAATTGTTGACAATATATTCGAGTGGAGAAAATTAGCTACAAGAGCAGCGCCTATACTGAATAATATTTTAAAAGTGTTTATTGAAGCTAATTATCATAGCAACGCAGATTTAACCTTACTTGAAATATCAGACTACATAAGAAAGAAAAGATTTAGAGAACACGTAATAAGTTTGTGCCCAAAAGAAAAACAGAAAAGTTATATAGAAGATTTTAATTACATTGAAAGACAAGAGCCTAAAAATAGACGAGCAAGGATATTTGCACCACTGGAAAGTAAAGTAGATCAGTTGCTTTCTTCTGAAATTTTGAAATATATGACCTGTCAAAGGGATAATATCCTAGATTTACCTGAGTTTTTTGATAAAGGTTATTACATATTTGTAAACGCTCAGGAGGGAATATTAGGGATAGAGCATGTTAGATTTTTAGCAACATATATGAGTTCGTTAGTAAGACAAGCTGTAGTATTGCGTGGATTAGATTATAAAAAAGATGTTTTTTTGTTTTATGATGAGTTTCAAAAATTTTGTTCAAAGCAGGTAACTGAAGATTTTGCTGAGATTAGAAAATATGGACTTAACCCATGCGTTAGCCACCAACATCACTCGCAACTTTATAGAACGGATTTTAGAGGTCATCTTTTAGATTCACTACTTAATAATTTCGACGAAAGGATAGTTGGGAGACTTTCAAACCCTGAAGATGCAAGTAAAATGAGAGATTCTATGGAAGCACAGCATTCTCAAAAAAAATATAAATTGCACCCAAAAGATATAACTGAACTTGAAGATTACTATTTTTATTATGATTCTGTTGAAGGAAGAACACCGCTTGATCCTGTATCGGTGAGAATTTACCCGCCTTTATTAAAAAATGTAAAAAATGAAATAATAAAAAATCCTGATAAAAAAAGAGATATACAGAAGTTGAGTGATAAATATGTAGAATTTGAAAAAAATATAGATTTAAAAGAAATAGTAAAAAATAATCCGTATTTAAATAAACATGGAAAAACAAGGGAAGAAATAAAAGAAGAGATATTAGAAAGGAAGAAAAAATATAATCTTGTATTACCTGAAAGATTAGCTGTCAAACATGATAAAGAGAAAAAAGATGAGTTATTAGAAAAATATCTTGAAAAAGAAAAAAATGAGATTGTAAAAGAAACAGTAGTTGTGCCTACAACATCTGAAAATATACTTGAAGAGAAAGAAC
>Ga0180009_10005909_pt1 | contig 12990 bp, 9 predicted proteins | sample OS_PC_MetaG_FD_123537 | JGI IMG/M metagenome (GOLD analysis project Ga0180009, IMG submission 123537) | Groundwater microbial communities from the Aspo Hard Rock Laboratory (HRL) deep subsurface site, Sweden - OS_PC_MetaG | ecosystem: Environmental > Aquatic > Deep subsurface > Groundwater...
AAAATCAAGTTGCGTGAGTTTATCGATATGTTTGCCATAGATCTTCTCATCGTGGAAAATGCTTTGACTGTCCCCATGCATGTACCCCTTGGCGTTGCCATTACCGAAGTGATCGTGGAAACCGGGATCCCCACAATTGCGCATCATCATGATTTTTACTGGGAGCGGACGCGATTTTCAGTCAATGCTGTGGGCGATTACATGCGCATGGCGTTTCCGCCGAATCTGCACAACACCGAGCATGTGGTCATCAATTCTTCCGCGCAGGAGGAGCTTGCCCTGCGGACCGGCATTTCATCAATGATCATTCCCAATATCATCAATTTTGAAAATCCGCCGAACATTGACAAAAAGAAAAGTGAGGCTGTCAGGGCCTCCATCGGTCTGGCGCCGGATGATATCATGGTACTGCAACCAACCCGTATTGTTCAGCGAAAAGGCATCGAACATGCCATCGAACTGGTCAAGGCGCTGGACAATCCCAGATATAAGCTTGTTATTTCTCATGAAGCGGGTGATGAGGGGTTTGAATATGTGGAGTGGCTGAAAGAAGATGCAAAACGGCAAGGGGTTCATCTAATTATCGTCCAATTACGGTTTGATGACCCCTGGAATCCCAAGGATGAGTTTTTTTCCGGGCAGTCGGGGAATTTTTCGCTGCTGGACATTTATCCCCATGCAGATTTTATCACCTATCCAAGCCTGTACGAAGGGTTTGGCAACGCGTTTTTGGAAGCTGTATATTTCAAGAAACCGATGCTCATAAATCGCTATGCCATCTTTGTGCGGGATATTGAACCCAAGGGCTTTGATCTGATTAAAATGGACGGCTTCCTGTCTCAAAAAACCGTACAAAAAGTGCGGGAGGTGCTGGAATCTCCGGAGCGAAGGGAGGCCATGGTAACTCAAAACTATGATATTGCACGAAAGTATTATTCTTACGATGTTCTGCGAAAACGCCTTTCCGCTTTGATTAATATTTTTTTCGGAGTGAATGGTTGAAATTGAACATACTTCAGCGGCATCAGATGAAGTTCGAATAATCATGGCATTCATTCTATTATGTTCAAAACTGCTATGACCTTATTACATGAGGGACTGCCAAAACAGGAACAGGCGCCTGCCGAAGAACCATCTCCGTTGTTTTGCCCATAACCGTATTTTCCATGAAGGGCTTGTGATTGGCTCCCAAAATAATGAGATCGATATGTTGTGTTCTCGCATGCGTAATAATCTGCTCCGAGGGGTTGCCTGTGCAAACTTCGGGTTTCAAGTCAGCATAATCATCTATTGTATCGGCGATCCAGGCATTCAGCTTTTTGGTATCTACGGTTCCCGGTTCCGCATCAATGCAATTCAGCACCGTCAGCTCGGATAGAAATCGTCTTGCTATGGATGTGGCCAGGCGCAAGGCGGGGGCGGCTGTTGCCGTCAGGTTACAAGGACACAGAATGCGCTTGATCCGGGGTAAGGCATTGACATTATAGCTATCGATAAAATCATGCGTTTTCTGTCGAACCGTAAAAATAGGAACTTTGGTGTTACGAACGACATTTTCCGTAACAGAGCCCATTAAAAATCGCTGCAATCCACTATAACCGTGGGTTCCGAGAACGATAAGATCGGTTTGGCCGTTTTCCGCCACATTCATAATCGCATCTATGGGATGTCCTTCAACGACTTCGAATGTCAGCGGCAACTGATCCGCAAGCGACCCGAGAATGTTTCCGGCATGCTCCCGGATTGTTTTCCGAACAGCCTGCTTTGCCTGATGGCGCTGCCGGAGAAGCACATTGTCTTCATTATGGGAGAAATAGCGCGGCATATCAAATGTATCGGCATGAAGGATGGACAGTGCAGCCTTGAACTCGCGAGCACCGATAGCGGCATATTTGAGGGCCAAATTTGATAAGTCACTGAAATCAATCGGACATAAAATTCGTTGCGGCAACAATGCAGTATGCTTTTCCATGGAATCCCCCTGATATTGTTTCAGTTGTTGATACGACAACACCTCAACCGGTTAACAACAGCCCAATATACGGAATGACGGCTGAAGTGGTTTTGGTCTGTATCATATAGATAGCCCGGTTGTCTTGAATTTGAATTGATTTTTAGGGTTGTGCCGAATTGTGAGACATTGTAAAAGAAACATGCATTTCCCTTGGAACATATAATAAATGAATTCATAAAAATCAATATGTTTCAATCGCCGATGTGCCGCCCGGTATTGTTTTAAAAGTTTTCGCAATTGTAGGTTTGGTTGGCGCCGGGATATGGATATTGTATTTTTTTTGGAAGAAGAGGGGTAAGCGCAATGGCATCCCGTTTTAATATTTTTCTGATCTTCAATACAATTTTTCTTGTGCTCATGCTATGGGCGTTCGATGGCCACTGCGCCATCGATGATGTCCACGATGCGGATATCCTGATGATTTCCGGGCGCATGACCGATACCCACGGCAAACCCGTAAAAAGCGTTTCCGTGAGCCTGACCATTCGTGATGCGCATCAAACAATGACCCGAGAAACAGTTACCGATGACGACGGCCGCTATACCATAAAAACACCGTTTCCGGCAGGAACGCTGCCGGCGGCCAAAATCCATCTGGAAGCACGCAAACCATCCTATGCTCCGTCCGTAACAAAGGATATCCATACTGTAAAGGCGGAGGCCCGTGACCGCGGCAGCACATTCTATCTGGCCGAAACCGATCTGATCATGAAGCGCATTGTTTCGCCGGCTCTATGGATATCCGCCGCCGTTCTGCTCATGGTCTATATATTGATCGGTTTCGAAATCGTCCATCGGACATCGGCCGCTCTGGCAGGGGCGGCCGTGCTGCTCGGGATCTCCCACCTTATTGGACCATTCTTTTCGGAATTCGATATCATACGATTCGATACGGCTGCCCGTGCCGTGGATCTAAATGTAATCCTGCTATTGTTCTCCATGATGATTATCGTCGGGATCAGTGAGAAGACCGGCATGTTTCAGTGGCTGGCCTATTCCTGCTACCGGCTTTCAGGCGGCCGGATACCTCTCTTATGCGCCGCATTAATGGGCGCAACCGCCCTGATTTCGGCCTTTCTCGATAATGTCACCACCATGCTTCTGGTGATTCCGGTAAGCATCCAGATTGCCGCGGCACTAAAAATTAATCCAATTGCGCTGCTGCTGCCGGAAGTATTTGCTTCGAATGTCGGCGGTGCTGCCACGCTGATCGGCGATCCTCCCAACATCATGATCGGCTCTTATGCGAAACTGACCTTTATTGATTTTTCAAAAAATTTGGCGATTCCCTGTTTCATCGTCCTCATTATCAGCATTTTTTTCTTTCTTTTGTATTTTCGACATGAATATTCGCAATCACAGCCGGAATCACACGGCCGTGAAACAGATGACCCCTCCTCGCGGTATGCCATCACCGACGCCAGATTGCTCGTTTTGTGCTTGATTTTTTTGGGGATGACCATCCTGCTGTTTATGGTGCACGGCATGTTTGAAATGGCGCCCGGTGTGGCGGCTCTGATGGGGGCAGCCGCTTTGCTGATCATGAGCCGTGTGGATCTGGTGAAATTGCTGGAAAAAAATATCGAATGGCCTACACTTGTGTTCTTTGCCGCCCTTTTTGTAGTCGTTGCTGCAGCCGAAGAAAGCGGTTTGATCCATCTCATCGCCGACTACGTAAGAAATGTATCCACAGGCTCGTATGTGATGTCCCTGCTCATCATCCTCTGGACGTCAGCAATTATCTCCGCTTTTATCGATAACATTCCGTTCACCGCAACCATGCTGCCGGTTGTGGCGTATATGACAACGACCGTGCATCCTGACCAGGCAAACGGGCTCTGGTGGGCGCTGGCCCTGGGTGCCTGCCTGGGAGGCAACGGCACGCTGATCGGTGCCAGTGCCAACCTCGTCACCGTTGGGATGGCGGAAAAAGCCGGTCACAACATCTCCTTTTTTAAATATATGAGAATTTGTTTTATCCCGATGATCCTGTCGATCCTGGTTTGCTCAGCCTGGCTCTTATTGGTCTGGAAATAATTGATGGAATCTGTCAGGAATTTGAAGCCTGAATTTCCGGTTTAACCTTTTTGTTCTTTTTTCGAATGCGATATCCCAAAAAAAGCCCGATAAAAAAGCCGGCAGCCAGGGTGCACAGAAGGACCAGCGCCCGGGACGCTTCCGTTTTCCATAAGAAAATACGAACTTCAACGACCTGTGCGTTTTGAACGACAAACACTGCAACCAACAAAATTCCGATAGTAATTATTATATTTTTAAATGACATGGAATTTCCTCCGTTGTCCATAAATGTTGTACGCCGATTGTCAAAAGATATATCATGACAGGTATCCTTTAAGTAAAGAAGCTGAGCATATTATCGGTTTCCTGGACAATGTATTCCCGAATATGTGAGACCAGGGTTCTCAAGCTTTGCTGATCCAGGTCAAATCCGCTCTTTATGATGAATTCCATGGCATTGGAGTTTGAAAACGCTTCAATATCAACCGCCTTTTCTGTCGGCAGACATGCAAATCCGGCCAGTTTGGTTAATATATTGGCCAGGTAGATAATAATGGAACCGGTGGTAAAATCATTGTCATTCCAAGGCGCATGATGAAAAAAGACCTGCATGATGACTTTTTTTGGGAACTGCCACTGTTGAAGAAGCTTGGCAGCTACATGGTAATGGGTAAATCCGATGACCGCCTTTTCCGCCTTGCTGAATGTTTCCTCATTGTCCCTGACATGATCGATGATTTTCAGAAACTCATCATGGAAGAACTGATCAAAGACAATTTTTCCCAAATCATGGATAAGGCCTGATAAAAACAGGGTATCATCCTTTTCCAGTTTAAAATACTGTTCCAGATATCGTGCAACCTGGCTGCAGATAATAGAATGTTTCCAAAACTGTGTTCGGTCAAATCCTTCGGGCGTGTTTTCAGAAAAAAAGCGGTGGATGGAAAAAGCCTGCAGGATGAATTTTACTTCTCCCAATCCCAATCTCATAACGGCATAATCAATAGAACTGATTTGCGAGATGGAACCGAAAAATGCGGAATTGGCGATTTTCAATATTTTAACTGCCAGGGCCGGGTCCTTTTCAATGACCGAAGCAATTTCCTTAACGGACATATTTTCATCATTCAGCAGGTTCATAATCTTTTGAGAAACAATAGGAAGCGTAGGGATCTCGTCGATTCGCTTTACAAGTTCATCCATGGATATGACAGTCACAATTAATTGTCCTTTCTTTTCGATTTACGATTCTCTGCAAACGTTTCAAAATCAAGCAATATGGGTTCCGGTATTTTTTCTTTCCGATCGTTGTTGCCCGGGACACCTTGACGGCTTTCCATCTTTTCAAGGGAATGGCGAACGCCTTTCAGCTCTTCGGCAACAGTCGCAATGGTATCGTTTAATTTTTCCATCCACATGGGCAGTGCCTCTTCGATTCTTATTTTCGGTGGTTCCGATTTTATCTTGATTGTTTTATCAGCGGTCAACGTAAGCGATGATTTAAAAAAGGTCATGCACTTTTCCCAGAATCTATCTGGATCAGTTTCGATTAAAGGATCTTTTGAATCGATTTCCAGGCGCTGGGCAATTTTAAGGATACATTTTCGGGCAATGGATTTTGGATAGCTTGCCAGCAATGGTTTCTGCTGTTCAATGGCCAGAGAGACCATCTTGTCATCTAAAATGAATCCCAGGGGCGAAAGGGCTGTATGAAGATGTTTCTCTGCAGCTGATTTCAGTTCTTTAAACACCTGGCTGGCTTGAGATATGGATTTACACCGATTGATTATAATTTTTATCTTGTGTTGATACCCGTTTTTAATCAGAATTTCTATAAGGGCGTAGGAATCGTTAAGGGATGCAGGCTCAGGCGTTACAAGGATCAGGACCTCGGGAGCGGCCATACAAAAGGAGACCACCTCTTTTGTGATGCCGGTTGATGTGTCAAGCAGAAAAATATCATACGGGTTCAGTTCCAGGAAAGAACGGATGAGCTGTCGGGACTGATCTTCACTCAGGTGCGCCATCTCTTCGATACCGGAACTTCCCGGCAGGATGTGAAACCTGTCCGAAAATCGGATCATAATCTCCCGGATCGGTCGGTCTCCCAGGATAACATCCCTTAACGCCGCAGATGGAAAAAGCCCTAATAAACTGTTGCTGTTGACAAGCCCTGAACCTGCGTCAAACAAGCAGGTCCGATGGCCCATACGGGAAAATTCGAGTCCCAGATTTACACTTAAACTGGTTTTGCCTGCCCCGTCCTTCCCGCTTGCAATGGTGATGAATCTGGTCATAAATCAATATTCCGGCAACGCTGAAATCGATATTTTACCCTCTTTTATCTCAATTGTAAATTTCACCTGGCTGCAATTGTATTCTTCACCGATCTTCTGAAAATTCTCCACAATAAATTCTTTGAAAACAGACAGGTCCACATCTGTTTTTTTATTGCCGTCAAGTGCATTTAATATATTATATTTTTTATACATGCTGTCGATCTTTTCTTGCTCTGAATCCGGATTTGAAAAGGTATAACTTTCAGAATCCAACTTTTTTTTGGCAGGTTCCGATGTGTCGTCAAAAAGCTGATCAATGAAATCGGTTGCTTTTTCCTGAAATGATTTTCGAAATTTGAAAGTTTCGATCATTTCATAGGGGATTATTCTTAATATCTCGTAAAGGGTGGTCTCATCCAGTTTCATTAACCCGTCTTCAAGCATGGATTTCATACCGGCCTCAAGGGCCATTTTCTTAATTTCGCCCTCGGTGAGCCCTTTGACAATACCGTTGCCCATCTCTTTATCGATGATGAATATCTCCGAAAGAAGTGTTCTGCCTTTATAACCGCTGTAATTACAGGATTTACAGCCCCCTCCCCGAAAAAAACGGAGATGGGACGGGTATGCGTCGAACAGGATATCCCACTCATCCTCTTCCGGAATATACTCTGTTTTACAAAACGGACAGATTCGCCTCACCAGTCGCTGGGCCAATACACAAAGCACATTTGAAGCAATCTGGGCATGCTCCACTCCTAAATCAATCAACCGCTGGATGGCGGATATGGAGTCATTGGTATGAAGTGTGCTCAACAGTAAATGTCCGGTTTGGGCAGCATCAAATGAAATGGTGGCAGTGTCATTGTCCCGGATCTCTCCAATCAGAATCACATCCGGGTCAAATCTTAAAAAAGAGCGTAACAATTTGGAAAAAGTAAGATTGATTTTCGGATGAATTTGAGTCTGCATGATGCCCGGGAAATTATACTCAATCGGATCTTCCGCGGTAATGATTTTAATCCCCGGATTATGAACCCACTGAAGTGCGCCATAGAGGGTGGATGTTTTCCCGCTGCCCGTGGGGCCCGTTAGCAGGATCATGCCTGCAGAGCTTTTCAGCATTCGTTTCAAGGGCTCGAGCACATGATGGGAATGGTTTAGATTTTCCAGCCCGACATTGGCTTTTCGCTGATCCAGAATACGAATGGTCATATTTTCACCGGTCAGCGCCCGGCAGGTGGCCACACGAAAATCCAGATCAAAATGCTTATTTTCAGCTTTATCATGGTAATTGATTCGAAAAACACCATCCTGGGGCATACGCTTTTCAGCGATATCAAGACCGGCCATGACTTTGATGCGTGAAATGATGGCGTTAATCTTTTCCGGAAGCTTCTTGTACAGCCACTTTGCATCCGGCTGCTGCAGGATACCGTCTACACGAAACCGCAGCTTGGCACCTTCCCGGTCCTGCTCAAAATGGATATCGCTGGCTTGATTTACGATGCCATACTTGACGATGAAGTTCACAAGCTCTTCAGCCTCAATATCTTTGTTGCTGTAACCGGCTTCTCCGGGCGGACCTTCATTAAAATCCTCATCCAGATCGATATCGAGAAAATCGATCTCTTTTTCCACGGCTGCTTCGCTTGCACCGGAACCGAGTATGCTTTTGCTGTAAAGGATCTCAAACAACTCTTCGAATTTGGCCTCGGTAATAAGAATAGATCTCACGGAAAGATACGGGTAAAGTCTTTTCAGCTCGTTGACGTGGTGGATATATTCCGGGTTAAACACGGCAACAACCAGTTCCTGCTTTTCCAGCTCAATGGGAAGAATAGATTGCTTCTCCGCATATTTTTGACTGATCAGATTGGATAGCTTGGTTTTATCCCCTTCCGTGAAGGCAAAATCTTTCAGATGTTCAAAAGGCAAGTTGTATTTTTTAGCATTGGCCCGTTGAAGCTGTTCCTGGTTAATAAACTTCTTTTTTAGTAAAATATGTTCAAGCGTCTCATGGCTGGACCGCTGCTCATTTTTGGCAACTTCTATGTTTTCCCTTGTCACAAATCCCATATTGACAAGGAAATTGCTGATATCCAGGTGCTTGTCGTATTTTTTAAGCACGAGGTTAAGATCCTCAGGCCTGACCATTTTCAGATCGCAAAGAATTTCTCCCAGTGCTCGTGCGGATTTCTGGGTTCTCAATGCTTCCTGGAGATCCTTATCCGAGATCAGTTTCTGCTCAATCAGTAATTCCCCGAGCCCCAATGAGTCTATCTGATCTTTCAGCAGTTCATGAACATCTTCATTGGTTAAAAGACCGTTTTTAACCAGGAATTCCCCTGTCATTTGACCTTTCTGCTTGTTGACCAGACAAAATTCAAGGTCTTCCTTTTTTATCAGTCCTTTTTCAACCGCCAGAGAACCGATATATTTACGCAATTTCGGATGCTGGAGTGCAGACTCGATATCATCCTCGGATACGATACCCATATTGATGAGGATCCGGCCTAACGGTGTGCTTTTTTGTGTCTTTTCCTGCTTCTGGATTTCTAAAGCCTGCTGAAGATCGCTCTCCGTTACATAACCTTCCTTGACAAGCAGGTCACCAATTCGCAGAGGCAATTTCCCCTGACCCGGCAGGGCATTTGTGTTTTGTGGAACTTGTTTCATAGGATATGAGCTGTTTGGGTATTGGATTTCAGATGGTAGCTAAATGAAAATTTGAACGAAAAAACAATTTATTAACGGTAATATAGCACAATAAGTATAGAGTATCAAACAATCCAAATTGTTGTCAATGAATCAAACCGTCCTCAGCTTGTTCGTTTATGAAACCGCAATGTTGCCATTGTAAATATGAACGTACCGATTGAAAGGAGTGCGACCAGCTCTTTCCAGAGAATATTTAATCCTGCCCCTTTCAGGAAAAGCTCCCGTAAAATCTCAATAAAATATCTTAAGGGGTTTATAAGTGTAATATATTGGACCCATTCAGGCATGTTTTCGATGGGATAAAAAAATCCACTTAACAGAATAAACGTGACCAGAAAAGACCACGACATAAAAAGCGCCTGTTGTTGCGTGTTGACTAAGGTTGAAATAAAAATGCCCAGTCCCAGTGTCGTTAATATGAACGTGGCTGCCAGAAGCGCAAGGACAGGCAGGCTGCCTGTGATGGGGATCTTAAACCACAATACGCCAAATGTCATGGCCACACTCATTTCAATAAATCCCAGGAAGGCAAAGGGGATGGTTTTGCCGGCGATGACCTGACCGGATGAAATCGGAGTAACCATAAGCTGTTCCAGCGTGCCGATTTCCCTTTCCTTGACAATGGCCAGACTGGTCAAAAGCATGGTGATAATCGTGAGAATAATCGATATGATTCCCGGTATCATGTAATACACGCTTTTTAACTCCGGATTGTACCAGGCCCTTGTGACCGGTTCAATAAAATGAATCGATCTGGCCAGATGTGGTGCGCGGGCGAATTTTTTCTCCAGCGTATCCTGCATAAACTGCAGAAGAATCCGATTGCAGTATCCAAGCGCCACAGCGCTGGTATTTGAATTCTGGCCATCAAGAAGGATCTGAATGTCAGGCTGTTTCAGGGTTTCCAGATCTCTGCCGAAATGTTGAGGAATCACCAGAGCCAGTATGGCTTCTCCTCTGAAAAGATGGGATTCTATTTTTCCGGGACTGCAGGGATAATTTTTTAATATGAAATATTCGGTATGTGAAAACCGATCGATCAGATCCCGACTGATTTCAGAACCATCAAAATCACATATCAGGATATTCAGATTTTTAATGTCGGTTGTGATGGCATATCCAAGGACAAGGAGCTGGACCATGGGGACAATAAAAATAACCCGAAGCATGTTGCGGTCCCTTAAAACCTGCCGGAGTTCTTTTTTAATCAGATGAAAAACTTTTCCCATGACACATCCAATTCATTTAAGTTTCAGTTTAAACCGTTTTACAGCAAGCAAAATAAAAAAAAGCCCCACCGCACTCATGGCCGCAACCGATGGCCAGATTTCCATAGGGCCATTTCCTTTCAGCATGATTCCCCGGATAATTTTTAAAAAATGAGTTGCTGGAATGATCTGAGATACCACCTGCAACGGTTTCGGCATGGACGCCACTGGAAAAATAAATCCGGACAACATCACGGAAGGCAGCATAGTCATCACAAGCGACATCATCATGGCAACCTGCTGCGTATTCACAACGGTTGAAATCAGAAGCCCTATGGCAAGTGCTGTAAACACATAAAATATGCAGAAAATCAGTAAATAGCCCCATGCACCCAGCATGGGAACTTTAAACCAGATGTGACCGAAGAATAGAATAAATATGGCAATGCTGAAAGACAGCACCAGGTAGGGAATTGCTTTTCCGACAATCACTTCATAAGGCCGTATGGGACTTACCAGAATCTGTTCCATGGTGCCTGTTTCCTTTTCACGGGTAATGGTCGCCGATGTCAACAACGCGCCTATCATAATGAGAAGAAGGGCCACAAGGCCAGGCACTATAAAATGAGAAGACGTCATATCCGGATTGTAAAGGATGCGGGATTTTACGGACACCGGCGTCCCGTTGGTCGCTGAAGAAAGAGATTTCTCCATAAACAACCCGTACAAATAATTCTGGACAAGGGTTGCGCTGTTTGCGTCTGTGCCGTCCGTAATCACCCCGATGCTTGCAAACCGGGATTGAACATGGGTTTTGTCAAAGGAAGACGGGATGATAATGGCTGCCCTTACCAGGCGGTTTTTAAAAAGGGATTCTGTTTTGCTCGGGCTGTTATAGTAGGTCACGATGTTAAAATAGGGGCTCATGCGAAGCGTTTCTATCAAATCTCTGCTGGCAGGTGTTTTATTCAAATCACAAATGGCGATACGTATATGTTTGAGGTCCATGTTGATGGCATAACCAAAAATAAACATCATTAAAAGCGGCATCAAAAAAAGAATGATAAGGGACCGGGGGTCTCTTCTGATGTGGATAAATTCTTTCCTGACAAGGGGGAGTATCCGTGAGTTGATCATGGCTGGATTGCCTTTCTTCTTCTACCGGTCGACCAGTCTTATAAATATATCCTCAATGGATATGCTGTTATATTTTTTCTTGATAGCCGAAGGTGAATCGATCTCCACAATCTGTCCTTTATACATGATCGATAACCGGTGGCAGTACTCTGCCTCATCCATGTAATGCGTGGTCACAAAAACCGTTGTGCCTTGACCTGCCAATGTTGAAATGAGATCCCAGAAATATCTTCTTGCAATGGGGTCCACACCGCCTGTGGGTTCATCAAGAAAAAGGATTGGCGGTTTATGAAGAATGGCACATGCCAGGGCCAGACGCTGCTTGAAACCCAGGGGAAGCGACAATGTCTTTTTGTTCTCCATTTCGAGCAGATTAAGTGAACGGTCAAGTTCTTCCATCCGCGTTTTGATCGCATCCCTTTTCAGGCCGTAAATCCCGCCAAAGAAATAAAGATTTTCCCCCACCTTAAGATCATCATAAAGGGAAAACTTCTGGGACATATATCCGATACGGGTTTTGATTTTTTCATAATCTCTGTTAATATCAAATCCTCCCACCTGTCCCTCACCGGAAGAAGGTTCCAAAAGCCCGGTGAGCATCCGGATGGTTGTGGTTTTTCCGGCCCCATTCGCGCCCAGGAAACCGAAAATTTCCCCTTTTTTAACGTCAAATGAGATATTCTCCACAGCCACAAAATCTCCGAAACGCCTTGTTAAATTCCTGACCGTTACAGCGAGACCGTTCTTTGGATCATGGTTGGATTTTTCAACATCAGGCGGCATGGGCATTGTTTTTTTCCTTTTCAGCAATCAACGCGATAAACGTATCCTCGAGTTCCGGTGATTCTTTGTCAAACGCGTCAATTGTATGCCCCGAATTCTTTGCTTCTTTCACCAGATCAGATGCTGTACGTTCTGTTGAAGAAAAAAGATTAAGTTGGACCCTGTCACCCAGAATTCTCACCTGGTCTGACCGTAATCGTTTTTTGAACCATGCGGCAAGTCCGAGAAGATCAGGCCCGAATACGGAAAAAACAGTACCGGAAAAGGTATTGATCACATGCGTTGCAGTGCCCATGGCAAGAATTTCACCATGATGAATCAGGGCTATCCGATCACAACGTTCAGCTTCATCCATATAGGGAGTCGTTACCAGAATGCTTACTCCGCTTTGTTTAAGTGTTTTTAAAATAGACCAGAACTCGCGCCTGGAGACAGGATCAACGCCTGTGGTGGGTTCATCCAGTATAAGAATATCCGGTGTATGAATTAAAGCGCAGGAAAGGGCCAGTTTTTGTTTCATGCCGCCTGAAAGCGCGCCTGCCCGTCGTTTAACAAATGGAGAAAGTCGGCTGAATTCCAGAAGCTCTTCTGTTTTTCGAATTCTTTCTTTTCGTGAAACCCTGAACAAATCCGCAAAAAACCTTAGATTTTCGCTAACCGTTAAATCGGGGTACAAGGAAAATCGCTGAGGCATATATCCTATGATCTTTCGTACTTTTGAAGGTTCCTTATTAACGGAAATACCCAGCAAGTGGCATTCTCCTTCGTCCGGGTCCATCAGGGAAGTTAAAATTCGGATCAAGGTGGTCTTGCCGGCGCCATCAGGCCC
>Ga0180009_10005910_pt1 | contig 12989 bp, 3 predicted proteins | sample OS_PC_MetaG_FD_123537 | JGI IMG/M metagenome (GOLD analysis project Ga0180009, IMG submission 123537) | Groundwater microbial communities from the Aspo Hard Rock Laboratory (HRL) deep subsurface site, Sweden - OS_PC_MetaG | ecosystem: Environmental > Aquatic > Deep subsurface > Groundwater...
GAACCTTGTGGTTTGATTTTTTAACCACTAAGCACACGAAGCAGGCACTATGAGCACTATGAAATTGTCCATGCATATCCACAAACTCTTTGTGTCCTTCGTGAAACCTTTGTGTTCCTTGTGGTTTGGTTTTTTAACCACTAAGCACACGAAGAAGGCACTATGATCACTAGGAAATTGTCCTTGCATATCCACAAACCCTTTGTGTGAACCTTGTGATTATTCCCCGCTGGACTCAAATTTTTTCTTCCGGCACAACTTCTGCCTTCCGATAAATATCCAGTTTATCTGCAGGGCGGCGCTCCTCCAGCCACCTGAAACCCCGCAGTTTTTCATCGCCTGGCGGTAAGTCCTTCTCCGGAAACATCACTTCGCTGGGATTACTCAAATAAATGATTTGCTCCATCTGGCTTTCGAAAAGCTTTATCAGCATACGACTCGACTTACCCAGATTAACGCCAATAAGCGTTTTGTCCTCTTCTCGCACATAATACACCGTTTGCGCATTACCCTCCACCCAAATTCTATCAAGTTCGTTTTGCTCAAAATACCCGATGATATCCTTCCCCTTAATTTGATTAAAGCCCTTGATGGTATCACGCGACACAATAAATGCCGAATTATACATCACCAGACTGTCGAGCGCTTTGTTGGTCATCATGATATGAATGGAATCGCCGCTGAGCTGGTTCTCATCCGACCAAAGCACCGGATCGTAGTACATCCTGATCGTAGAATCCGACATCAGATACGACAAGCTGTCGCAGCTCCCCTGCAGGTCGTTTCGGTAAAAGCGTACCCCGTAATAAGCCTCTATTTTTTTTGCCTGCCTCTCCTGGTCGAAATACAAAAACAGGGTATCGGCATGCATAAAAAGCGAGTCCTCGCTGTCATAAGTAACCGCCATAGCACTGTCAGTAACATACGACATGCCTTCATTTTCCCATATCTGACCAAAAGCGCCTTTTATAATCACCTGATAGTTAGTGTCAATAATCTCCACCCGCCCGCCGGCACGGCCATGGCCTGTATTGCGGTTGTAATGCATGGTATCGGCATACACAAGCTGTTCCATGGTATAGATGCTCGGCCTTTTGGTGAGGTACGACTTATCCGTGCGGGTGTTGTACCAGCCGTAGCCGCCATACAAAGTGTTCTCGTCGCTGCGGATTACAGTAGGACCATAAAACCAGGCAATCTCGGTATTGGTATTGTACACCAGGGTATCTGAATAAGTTTCATAATCCGGGGTAAGCAATACCACATCTTTTCGGAAATAAAACTCCTTGATATCCGATTGGTAATACCCTTTCTGACTGGTTAGCACCTTGTCTTTACTCGTTATTTTTCCCTTGTTAGGATAAGTAGCCAGCTTTGTTGTCCGGTTATAGATCAGGTATTCTGTTTCGAGTACCGTAGAATCATCAATCAGCTTCACATTATCGAACAGCTCGGCAATGCGGCTGTCGCCATTATATATCAGGCGATCGGCATAGATATCCATGCTGTCGTTCACATTGATATACACCCGGCTAAAAGCTTCGAAGTTGCGGGTTTTTTCGTTCATGTAAGCACTATCACAATAAAACAGTGTAGAGTCCTGCCGCATAATTACATCTCCGATAAGGCGTTGGATATCTTTTCCCAGCCGGCTGTTGTAATCAGCCTTACGCGCCTGTTCAATATGAATTATCGTTTTCTGCGCCATAACAGCACCACTAAATAACAAAAAAACCAACAAGCCCGATAAGACGATCTTCTGTTTCATGCAATAAATTAAGCCCCAAAATTAATCAAATTCGCCACAACAAAGCGCGACACTTCATCAAAGTCGCTCAACCTCAAGGTAAAATCCTGACGCATAATCACGTCGCCAATTAAGCGCTGAACGTCTTTGCCAAATTATGAGTTGTAGTCGGCCAGACGTGCGCGCTCAATATGAATTTGTTTTTTGCGCAAAAAGTCCATGGGTAAGCAACAAAATGCTGATAAGTGTAAATAAAAGCGTTTTAAGATTCATACTTTTGATTAAAGCACAAAATTGAGGATTTATAGGATGCGGGAGCTGGTTAGCTAATTAGTTACTATCAACTATTAAGCCAAGCTCTTCCTATGATTGGTTTCATAAAAAGCTAATAAAACATATGGTCTATGCAGGAAACTTTTTTTGCTGGTTGCATCGTACAATTTTAAGTATTTTTTGCTGGTCTTAGCATGCAATATTTTCGAGAAAGATGATAAACTCTTTTTCTCATCCTTTGAAAAGTCCAAAGGATTTTACGCAAAGGAAAATTTGCGCAATTTCCTTTTAGCTTGATTGATTTAAGACCAGTATTATTGTGCGTAAGTTTTAGTGTGGCTTTCGTTTTATCTTGCACTTTTTCAATATAAAAAGCACACAAGAATCTTTGGTATGCGCAGCTATGAACCCCATAGAGATTTAGTGCTTTAAGTTCTCTTTTCGTTTTTTTCATGACAATAACGGCAGCGCCTAAAATTAGACTTAAAGACAAAAAAAAATCTGCGTGACTGATCGCAGGTTTATATTTGAATAACCTCAAATTTTAAACCGTTATCCCAGCTATCTATATCAAGAGTGAAAAGAATTAGACTATATTTGCGAAAGGTGTGAAAGAGAACCAATAATGATACAAATTGAATTTTTTTTATTTTGATTCAAGTAAGCGCCTGTTTTGCATGCGAACAATTTATTGCGTAAGATTTAAGAGAATCATATTCTCGCTGGTCCTGGGACTATCATTTGTGTTGGGAAAGGCAAATGCAACTGAAACGATCAAGGATTCAGTGGCTGAAACTTACCTTGCAGCCATAAACAACTTTAATAGCAGCCAGCAGCTTGATAGTATGATGTTTAAGGCGGAAAAACTATTGAGTTATGCCAATGAAAACAACTTATGCAGCTACAAAAGTATTGCCTATCGATTCTTTGGGGCTTACTATACCGGCATTCAAAAACTTGATTCGGCTTATTTCTATTACCAAAACGCTGCTGACAGCTATGCTGCCTGTGGCAATAGCATCGGCGAAGGTCAGATTTATGTTATAGTAGGTTACCGCTATTATACTGATGACGACCCAAGCAATGCGATGCTTTATTACCTCAAAGCAATTAAACGGCTAAAACATTCCGACGATTACTTTTGGCTGGGTCTTGCAAATGAAAATGCCGGATTTCTGTATTTTGAACAAGGAGATTACTTCAATGCTCTGAAACATTACCAGGACGCATTACAGGCATTTAAGGCCATTGATTACCTTGAAAATATGGGCAAACTCAACACCAAAATGGGTCTCATTTACCGCAAGACAAGCGACAAGGCAAAAGAAAAAGATGCCTATTTGGCGGCAATTACTTATCTGGAACAAATTGATACTACCGTAAGCCTGGCTTTGGCGTACAATAATTTATCAGAGTTGTATCTCGATAAAGGCAAAAAAACTGAGGGCATCGAAATGCTTGAAAAAGCAAAGAAAATCTATCTAAAAATGGATTACCAGCTTGGGATGTCCAGCTATTATGCTGTGATGGCCTACTATCACTTCTCCAAGTCGCCACCTGACTATATAAAAGTAATCGAGCTTACTGAGAAAAGCCTGGCCATTGCCCAAGAATACGAAGATTACCGACAATTTGCCGATGGCAGTTATTATATGGGAATGGCCCTCTTGAATACTGAACAGTTTAACAGAGCAAAACTTGTATTGGAAGAAGGCTTTGCAGTTGCACAGCAATACAATTTCCGCCCCGAACTAGGCAAGCTAAGTGAAGCATTGGCAGTTGTTTACGAAAAGACGGGTCTTACACAAAAGGCTCTTGACACTTATAAACTGCACATGGCTTACCATGATAGTCTTTCCAACGAAGAAAAAATAAAGAAATTCACCAACCTGGATTTGAATTATAAGTTCAGGCAACAGCAGTTGAGCGACAGCCTCAGAAGTGAACAAAAACAATTGTCGCTTCAATATGACTATGAGAACAAAATCAGGACACAAAAACTGTTTAACACCTTTGTAATCCTCCTTGCACTGTTATTGCTCATCTTTGCAGCTTATATGATTTTCGCGCGTCGGCGACTAAAGAAAAGAAACAGGATGCTGGGCATCAAGAACCAGCAAATCAGTGAGCAGAAAAAAGAGATAGAAATTTATTCCAGGTCAATAAACAAGGCTTTCGTTCAGCTACAAAAACTCGACGAATACAAGCAGGCCACGACCAGTATGCTGGTGCACGACCTGAAAAACCCCCTTAATTTATTGGTCAATATCGACCTTTTCGAAGCAGAGAAAGAGAAAGATTCTATTGTTAAGCAGACCTCGAAGCAGATGTTGCATCTGGTGATGAACCTGCTCGACATCAACAAGGCAGAGGACAACAAGGTGGTTCTAAATCTTCAGGAAGTTGAATTATCGAAAATTATCGGTCTTGCTATTCAAGACACTTCGTATTTGACAGAACAAAAAAATATCATCGTTTCCAACACTTCTTTGCTGGAATTTGAAGTGCAAGCGGATCACGACCTTCTCAAGAGGATTTTTATGAATCTGTTGACAAATGCCATCAAGTATTCTCCAAATAATGAGCGCATTACCATCCATTGCGGTGTATCAGACGCACAAAAACTCAGGGCAACAATAAAAGACCATGGTACTGGTATCGATCCGAAGTACCATCAGCTGATATTCGAAAAGTTTAAACAAGTGAATAAAATAAGGTCGGGAAGCATCGGCTCAACAGGTTTGGGACTTGCCTTCTGTAAGATGGCTGTAGAAGCACACGGCTGGTCGATGGGCTTAATTTCAAAAACTGGTGAAGGGGCCGAATTCTGGATCGACATCCCTGATTTCGAGCAATGTGGCTCATTGCTAAAGACAGCAGATATTTCAGAAAATCCAGAAAACAAAAACCTCTCCTATTTACTGAGCGAGGCCGAAAGGGTTCAGCTAAATCATTTGTTTGATGCGCTCAAAAATCAACCCATCTTTGCTAAATCCGATATCAAGGCCATATTGCAGGAAATGCAGCAGCTCCAAATCAAAGCAATTGGTATTTGGATAAAAAAAGTGCAAATTGCAGCCGATAATTTCGACAGCGAAGGTTACCAAACACTATTAGATCAATTGCCATGACAACCTATTACAAAATATTGATTGTTGATGACGTGATTGACAACCTGAAAGCCATGTCAGCCATCATCGAAGCCAACCATCCTGGCTATAAGATATTTCAGGCCAACAGTGGCGAATCGGCTCTGAATGCGTTAAAATATGTAACGCCCGATATTATCTTGTCCGATTGGGAAATGCCCGACATGACCGGCATTGAGCTGATTCGACAGATAAAAACAGATGCTGCCACCTGTCACATTCCTGCCATCATTGTATCGGGTGTGATGATCAGGCCGCAAGACCTGAAAACCGCTATCGAAGCTGGCGCTGTGGATTATATCCGCAAGCCGATCAATGCCGTTGAAATGCTATCGCGCATGCACGCAGCCCTTACCATTACCGAAAAACACCAACAACTGATCAAAGAAAAAGAAAGCAAAATTCTTGAAAACATATTGTTTGCCAACGACGTGAATGCTTTTCTGAAGAAAACCATAAAAAAAACCGATAAACTGCTCGACGAACTCGATCCAGAAAGTACGCTTTTTTCTACCGCTCAGGAAATTAAACAGGGCATACACCAGAAAATGCAAACCTCAGGCTGGCGCAAATACACCAAAGCGTACAACAAGCTACATCCTGAGTTCACGAAACGACTACTTAGAAAACACCCGGATCTGACGCCCGGCGAAATAGAGTTGTGCGAAATGACCAGACTAGGCCTCAGCACCAAAGAAGTCTCAGATTTACTTTTTATCACACCACAGAGTCTTTTTGTGGGCCGATCGCGCTTACGTAAAAAACTGAACATCACTTCAGTTCAGAACCTCCAAACTTACCTCAGCTCCATTTAGGCCTGTTTATTTTATTCCACATTCAATCAGATACATAGCTGTATTTTCTAACAAAACTCGTTAATGTTTTGCTAAGGTTTTGGCTTTTTGTTGTTAAGGTTGTGTTAAGGTCTTTTGCGCCCAGAGCCAAGAATCATCCGGTATTTTTGACGAACATAAAATCAGGCAGCTGAAACGCTGGCTTTTTAATTGTTACCAATTCAATTAATACCAAAGGCTATGAAAACTTTTACGATGACAAAATCAAAAGCACGGCAGGTTATAATCGCCGGCTTCTTGCTGATGTACATGTTATGTACAGCGAACCTACAGGCACAGGTTACCTTCCTGGGCGACAACTGGCAGGCTAAGAGAAACCCCCTCATGAGTAACCTTACCAATGTTGGGAGCATCACCTATTTCTCTACCGGTGAGATGAATTATTACACGAATAAAGCAATGCCAAAATTGTGGAAAACAGATGGTACCGAAGCGGGTACCATCGAGCTCGGCACTGCTTTGATGGACAGCCTCGTGGCAAGTGCAAGCTCCAATGTAACGCTAGTCGAACTGGTTGATTTCAATGGCAATTGTTTCTTCACTACCTCGACAGCTGCTTTGTGCAAAAGCGATGGCACGGATGCAGGTACCGTAGCAATCAGAGATTTTAATTATATCAGTAATCTCACTGCTGTCAACGGTTTATTGTTTTTCACTGCAGATGATGGAATCCATGGCAAGGAGCTTTGGAAAACAGATGGCACCCTTGCCGGTACCCAAATGGTGAAGGATATATATGTGGAGTTTGCGCCCATCACAGGCTCTAATCCCGGAAGTTTCTTTGCATTCGGCAATACACTGATATTTGTCGCCACTACTCCGGACTATGGCGTTGAATTGTGGAAGAGCGATGGCACCGAAGCAGGTACACAAATGATAAAAGATATCAGGAGCGGGTCTGCCGGAATTAGCGGTGTTGATGCAACAAACGGAATGTTTGTTTTTGGAGGTTCGCTCTACCTGTCACTCAATGATGACAATACCGGTGCAGGGTTGTGGAAAACCGACGGAACTGCTGCCGGAACAGTGCAGGTAAAAGACATCAATGGGAGTTATCTCTATAATTTTTATGAGAAGAATGGGGACCTCTATTTTACCGCATATACTGGTTCCACAACATTTTGGAAATCGGATGGGACAACCGCAGGGACCATTCAAATTTCATATGTTGCAGGTGGCGGTGCTGCCTACAATGGAAACTTCTATTATGTTGATAATTCCGCCAATCTATGGAAAACAAATGGGAGCCCTGGAAATGAGAGTCTGTTTAAGGAAAATTTTAAAGTGATTGCTTTTGTGGGTGTTATGGACTCAAAACTTATCATGTTTGCTGAAAGCTATGATGTTATAACCGATGGCCCTGAACGCGGATTCGAGCTCTGGCAAATTGATGGCACCACTGTTTCCCGACTTACCGATCTCCATCCCGGAAGCAGGGATGCGGTTGATATGGAAAATCCCCAATATATTATGAATGGCGCCCAGTTTTATTTTGTTGGAAACGATGGCCTTGGTTACAGCTTGTGGAAATCGAATGGCACAACTGCCGGCACTGTAAAAGTTAAAAGCCCTTCTGTTTTTGGGAACACTAAAATGGGTGTGAATGAAAGTTTCACCTATACAAAGGCTGATCTGGGTGACAAGGTTTTATTTCCAATTTTAAACACGACTGGAGAGGTGTGGCAATCAGATGGAACCCTGGCAGGCACAACTATAATAGGGGCACATGAAACAAGTGGTGAATATAAATCCACCGGAAACAAAGTCTATGTAAGGGCTGTGTCGGATGCCCATCCGGGATATCAATCTATCTATCGCATTAGTGGCACGCCCCTGGCCATGACCGAAATTGTTGCCTCTGTGCAGAGTACCGGTATAGGTGCCGTTCATCCGCCATCCGGGAAACTTATCTTTAGCAGTACCAATTCACTCAGTGAAGGTACTTTTACAACCACCGGAAATGAACCCTGGGTAACTGATGGTACTGAGGCAGGAACATTCCGCTTAAAAGATATTGTGCCTGGTGGTGGACCTTTCGGTAACTCCGACCCTGCTAACTATATTGCAACAAACACGCTTGTATATTTTACTGCCGGTGGAGCGCTATACAAAACAGATGGAACAAAAGCAGGTACACAAGAGGTTATTCCTATTACGTCAGCCCAATCATTTAGCGGTGGAGCTACGATTGGAGATTTGTGTATATTTGGCACTAACACTTCTCCTACCGGATTAGGATTGTATAAAACTGACGGCACGTCGGGCGGCACCATCCTGATCAAGGCACTTTCGAGTGTGCCGAAAATTTCATCCGAATTCGAAAATTCAGTCGTTTTTTGGCAGGGAGGTGCCTGGATTACTGACGGGACTGAAGTAGGCACAATAAAACTAACATCCAGTTATACAGAAGAAACGCTTTCCAATTTTTACAGGATCGGCAGTTTAATCTATTTTATTCAACGCGACAAGCTTTATCAAACGGATGGAACCATGAGCGGAACCACACAAATTCTTACTAATGTTAAGGAGATGACAAAGTTTGATAACAAAATATTTTTAACCAGAGAATCCGGATCTGGGGGACAAAGTATCATTACGTTCTACATTTTTGATGGCGATATAAATACGATGGTGGAAGTACCTGGTTCCTCGACTATTCAGGAAATAGCAGAACTGCACACCAATGGAGATAACCTGTTTTTTTATGGTTTTGAAGATAATACGGGCTACGAACTATATACCTATAACATTCCTGCGAATCCAACTATTTCGATTCGGTACCAGTCAGGAACTACAATCAGCACCATTGAAAATGGAGTTCAAATTGATCCAACATCTATTGCTTCAAACTTATATATTGGTGAAGCAGAATTGGGTCAAAGTGTGACCAAAGAAAAATATGTTATCAGCAATACAGGCAACAGTGCACTCACGCTCGGTACACCCACTTTCACAGGGTCTTATGCCCAATTTTTTGCTTTTGAGAATTTTCCACAAAACATTGCACCTTTTACAGTAGATAGTTTTAACATTGTTTTTACAGGCAATTCGCACGATGGAGTTGAAATTGCCGGCGTACAAATACCGACAAACGACCCCGACAGGCCTGTTTTCACTTTTGAAGTGGCAGGAAAATCGAAATCGAGACCTGTTATGCAGGTATTAAACTACCACATACAAATGGGGCCTCTTGATTATGGCCCTGTTGTAATCAACCAATCGAAGAATGATACCATTATCATAAGCAATACGGGTCAAGGAAACCCATTAACCTTTGACTCCCTGGTTTTTTCGGGTTCCGCAAAAGATGAATTTACTGTGTTTGTAAGCAACCAAAGCATCAAACCGTATTTTGTTCATAGCATTCTTCCTGAGGATCAAGCAGATTCGTTGTACAATAACCCCGCTTTTAGTTCTAACCTGAAAATTATCTTCACACCGACGGTTTCGGGAGCAAGAAATGCGACCCTGACAATTTACAGCAACGACACCTCCTTTTCTGGTACTCAGGCAATCCCACTCACAGGCGAAGGAGTTTGCATGCCAGCCGATTCCATATCGCCGGCTACCACCGATTTGATTTGTCTTGATTCGGGAGAGGAAGTAACCCTCACCTATCCCCAATCACCCAACGAAACCTATTGCTGGGGAACTTATGCCGACTGGTCGTTCGTTGGTTTGGAGAACAATTTCCGTGCTTTTTCATTTGCATCCAAACTGAAATTCGATAGTAACAACACGCCTGTCCTTGCCGTCAATACCACTGCAGGACTTTCGGTCTTGAAGTACGAAAATGATGCATGGGCTTATGTAGGTGGAGCAGGGTTTGCTACAACCTCGAGCACCTATAATAAAAGCATCGATTTGGAGATTGGCGCCAATGATGACTTATACCTTTCTTATATCAACAGTTCGAATAAAGCAAGTGTGAAAAAATTTGATGGCACTGATTGGGTATCTGTTGGTGCCGATGGTTTTTCTGACGGACTGGTTGAATACCTTTCGATGACCCTGTCTGAAGGCAAGGCTACAGTGGCTTATATGGACAAAAGTGCTTTTAACCGCGCTACGGTAAAGCAATTTGATGGTACCAACTGGGTAACTGTTGGGAATACAGGTTTCACATTGGCCTCGGCTAAATACCTGGATATAGAATCCTACGCCAATCAACTTTATGTATCGATGAAGGATGGATCAGACTTGCAGGGTGGCGCTTCCTTGTACAAATACAATGGCACAAGCTGGGATGTTGTTGGAACCAAAGGTTTTTCAGATGGAGAAATCAGTGCAACCGATCTTGAATTCGACAGCAACGGCAATCCCATTGTGGTTTATGCCAAAATAATATACAGCGGACAACAGCTCAAGTTTACTGTGAAGAAGTTTGAAAACAACAGTTGGCAAGCTATTGGAAACACACTGTTTCCTGAATATAAAACAGTCTCTGCCGGTGAGCTTGAACTAGGTCTTACAATAAGTAATAATGTACCTTATGTAGCATATCTGAGCAGTAACAAACTGTTTGTAATGAGCCCTGAAAACGGCGAATGGAATGTGCTTGGAGCAGAAAGCCTGCCACAGCAACCCACTACAAGTAATATCTTATCCTCTGATTTGGCCGTAGACAATACAGGGGTTTTGCATTGCTATTACAACGGAAATAGTTATTTTAACCTGATCAAATATGTGAATGCCTTCGATTGTTTGGGCACCGACAATACCTATACCACTTCCACTGCCGGTTTTTATAAAGTACTTGTAACGAATACACAAACAAACTGCACGGTACAATCCCTCAACACGGTCGAAGTCCGCACCAAAGAATGTGTTCCCATTTTGAATGTTTACGGTAAAGGAAACAAAATTTCAATCGGTGACAATACACCCAGCATTGATGACAATACCCAAATGGGTAACACTGGTTTAAACACAACAGTTACCCGCGAATTTGTACTCATCAATACGGGTGATGGCAGTCTGGTTTTCAGCTCCCCGATCAGTTTTACAGGTGCCAATGCTGCCCGTTTTTCAATTGTAGATCAGCCGGGTCCGATTCTGGCAGGCAGTTCTGATACCATTACGGTACAATACCAATCAGATGCCTATGAAATTTCGACAGCTACCCTCCAAATGGCGACAAACAATGTGCCGCTTAATGGGAGTTATTATTTTGATGTTCAGGCACAAACCTCCGGATTGAGCTTATCGCTGACTGATGCCTTGCTAACGGACCTCAATAACAATGGTTATGTTGACGACAATGATGTGATACGCTATACTGGAACGCTGGAAAATACAGCAGGTGCACCCACAATGACCAATGTAGTAATTCATATGAGGCTCAGTTCACGGGCAATTGCCTCTTTTGTAAATGGTTCGTTTACAACAACATTGGGCACAATAGGGGGTTTTAGTTGGGATCCAACGGTTTCAATTGCCAGTTTAACAGCGGGAACAACAGTGACAATACAATTCGATGTGCTCATTTCTGAAGCATGGGGGCAGTATTATCCCGGCGTTACTAATCAAATTAATATGACAGCGGACAACATTCTGGAAATTTATTCTGACGATCCCGATTATCCGGGCAACAGCGACCCAACCATCACGCCTTACGAACCCCAATGTACCAACCCGACAGATGGCGGTACCATTGGCATCGCACAAACCATCTGTTCAGGTGCAACGCCATTAACCATCAATAACATCACTTTGCCATCTGGCGAGGTAGGTACTTTAGAATACAAATGGCAAAGCTCCACAACCAGTGCAGCCGCAGGTTTTACCGATATCGCGGCCAGCAATAGCGAAAGTTATGCACCCGGAGCACTCACTACAACTACCTGGTACAAACGATTGGCTATTGTCGATTGCTCAACTGACTGGACCGGCGCAGTTGAGTCAAATGTCATCGCGATCACTGTTCCGACCGTAGCACCTCCTGTGCTAACGATACAAGACAATTCCAATACAACAACCACTGAAAGCACTGCCAACGGCACCATCACGCAAACATGTACCAATGCCACCAGCCGCGGAGCTATCTGGTATGCCTATACCGATACCGACAAGACTATTGGCGATGCCGAAGTGACCAATGTGTCTGAAGACGGCAATTTTGGTGAAGGAACCTTTACAGTGGACTTAACAGGATTAGACGTGAACACCCGTTACAATGTGCGTGCCCATGCAACCAACCCTGATGGAACAGGCTACAGTGCCCGATCTGCATTCTGGACGCTGGCCAACGTGCCGGCAGCGCCTACAGTCGATGGCGCCACAGCAACTACACTCGATGTAACTGTAAATGCAAACAGTAACCCTGCAAGCACGGAATTCTGCATCAATGAGACCAGTACAAATAAGTTTGTGCAAATTGATGGCAGTCTGAATGTTACACCGGCCTGGCAAACCGCATCGGGCTGGGGCAATGTAACCGTAACAGGACTAAGCACGGGAGTCACCTATACTTTCCAGGTGAAAGCCAGAAACGGAGAGGACATTGAAACGGCTTACAGCACCACTGCACAAGGCGTTCCGGTTGCTGTTCCCGCATTGAGCACAGAAGCAGCCTCTGATATCACAACAATAACAGCCACCGGCAACGGCAGCATCACCAACACCAATGGAAACAATGCCAGCAACCGCGGGCTGATCTGGTATCCGTATACCGATACCGATAAAGCCATTGGCGACGCCGAAGTGACCAATGTGTCCGAAGACGGCGACTTCACAGCAGAAGCTTTTACTGCCTCCTTTAGCGGACTGGATGTCAACTCGCATTACAATGCACGAGCCCATGCCACCAATCCCAACGGAACAGGCTACGGCAGCCGAGTCGACTTCTGGACCTTGGCCAATGTGCCTTCTGCCCCTACTGTTGGTAACGATGCAGCAACAACACTTCTTTTATCAGTCAATGTAAACAATAACCCTGCAATCACTGAATTCTGCATCAACGAAAGC
>Ga0180009_10005911_pt1 | contig 12987 bp, 1 predicted proteins | sample OS_PC_MetaG_FD_123537 | JGI IMG/M metagenome (GOLD analysis project Ga0180009, IMG submission 123537) | Groundwater microbial communities from the Aspo Hard Rock Laboratory (HRL) deep subsurface site, Sweden - OS_PC_MetaG | ecosystem: Environmental > Aquatic > Deep subsurface > Groundwater...
CTGGTATCCTGTTGTAGTGCCTGCTATAAACCAGTCACCCGCAGATCCAAATTTCCCCGATTCAAATATCTCATACAGAGCAGTAACACAGGATGTTTTAGGATGCTGGATGACAGGCGATTTGCCAGCAGAGACGGTATGCACACTTCTGTTAGTTACAGAGGATAAATCCGGCAATGTAAGTTATGCAACAAGGAAAGTCACTATAGGGGTAACCGCTGCATCAGAGAGTACGCCCGCGGTAAGTATAACATCGCCGGTAGAAAACGATACATTTACCCTTAACACAGAAACAGCGACATTAAAAGTGGAGTATCAGGTTGGTTCAGGTGGTGCGGGGACAGGAGTAAGTTTAGAGATATTCCGGCTGACAAATGGCAACTATGCTGGGCTTGTGAGATATGAATCAGTGACCGTTCCCTATTCATCGGAGCCCCCAGGTCATGACCTGGGGCTGGGACGGCAGGGACTTCAGAACACAGCGTGTTGACAGTGGCGATTATGTGATTCGTGTGACAGCAAAAGACAGTGATGGGGGATAGATATTGTTTCAAAAAGTTTGTATAATGACTTACAGAAATACTTGCAAGAACTGGAGGATAAACTGATGTTAAACACGAAATTAATTATTAGAAAATTGTTGTGGTTGTTTTGTTTAGGAAATGTTTTATTTTTTGTGAGTAACGCGAACTACGCAAATGAAACGCAACAGAACGAATCAAAACTGAAAGGAAAAAAAACAGCCTGGGAACTTATTACAGAAGCACAAATAAGTCGTAAAATTGACGAAGATATGGCGACTCTCTACAGATTTTATTACTATTATGGATACAGAGATCTACTCCCTAAAGAGTTTGTTGGAATAGTTATTCCGTGGGAAAGTGATATTATATTTGAGCCGGCACCATTTTTGGCAGAGGTTTGGAATAACTTACGTCCAGAAACAAAACAGGAGATAAAAAGAGCAAGATGGGACAAATCTTTATACCATGAGAAAAAAAATCCAACAGTCAAAATTACCCAACCCCAAGACATCGAAGTTGTTTATTCGCCTGAAGTAGTAGTGAAGGGGCAAATCAAGACACCCGAGATATATGAGTTAACGAGTGCGTGGATAGAGGTTAGTGCGAAGGGTTCAGGGGGTAAGAGACAGGAGATACATCTATCACAACCGAATTATATATCAGCCGAAGACGCATTTGAAGATGAAAGAGGTAAGAAGTATTATCTAGAAACAAAAAAACGCTATAAAGACAAACCAGGACTTGCAGAAGTATTTGGTCCTCCTGGCAAGAAGGTATATAATTTTAGTGAGACACTGACATTATCATCAACAGGGATATGGCGTATAAATATCACTGCACAGAACACATCGAGTGGAGCTGGCACTGAAAGTGTAAGTATTCTTTATCCTGAAAAAGAAGATAAAGACCCGCCAATAGTTAATGTAAGGTATTTCAAAAACGGTTCTTTGAGCGAAGAAATTTATGATGGAGATTGGATAGATACTCTTCAAGTTTTTGTTAATAGAATAATCAGTGATGACAAAGAGACATTAGGAGGACTTTATATAAATGATAAATTGTGGTGCGGGATAGGTAAAGGACACTGCGGCTCTATGGTGAACTTAAATTATGGCAAGAATACCCTCCGGGTAGTTGTAACTGATGGGCATAATGTAGTTAAGAAGAATATGAGAATTTATGTGAAGGAAAAATGAGAAAAACGATTTATATTTTATTGTTTAGCGTTATATCCCTTTTTCAGACGATGAAGGTACTTGCTGATACAGAAGTAGTAACTTCCTTATCTATTATTGTAACCAATACTGGAAAAGGAGGAGAGATAAGAGTTAGTAGAAATTCACGACCACAAATAAGGGTTGATGATACTTATTACAATGCCGATAGATACTTTATATATGCTAATAATGTTTTAAAGTTGAATGAATCTGATACCAGTTCTTCAAACGATTACTATATAACTGGCTTAAATAATGGCACTTATTATACTATAAGAGTTGATGCATGGCATGATGCTTCAAGTACTTTTATTGATGATGATACAGGTTCAACCACTCCATATGATCAAACTGCTCCTTCCCAGCCGGGCACACTCTATCATTCTGATAGTGATAGCGGAAGCGACGGAGTAAATCCAAGTTCGGGATATGACGATGATACAAGTTTATATTTTTCATGGTCAGCGTCGGCTGGTGATACAAATACGGACCCAAATGGCTGGTGGAAATATGAAATAGAATATTCAGTTGATGGTGGTGCTTATGGAAATACAACACAAATATCAAATACAACCACAAATTATACAATATCTGCAGAAAATGGACACAGTTACAGATTACGAGTAAGGACGATTGATGACTCAAATAATGGTAGTTCCTGGCAATATTCTTCAACAATAATATGTGATACAACAAATCCCGCTGCAACAATGAATTCGGAACCTAAATATACAGGGGGGTTGTCAAATACAGTTTCAGGAACTGGCGATGATGGAACAAGTGGGAGTGGAATACGGGAATACAAATTTCAATGTGATGATGATAGTAACTTTGGTTCCCCAAGTGAGACAGTGTGGCAAAGTGGCAACTCTAAGAAATTTACAGGGTTAACTAATGAAGTGAAATATTATTATCGTGTAAAAACAGCGGATTATGCTGGAAATATAAGTGACTGGTCAAGTAGTGTTTGGTCAATACAGGATAATGTCTCTCCGACAACAAAAATAACATTTCCTGAAAACCAATTACAGACAGAGAATCCAATAGTAACAATCTCTGGAACTGCATCGGATAAATTAGCACTTTCTGCTATCACAATACTACTAAATGGAAACGTTTATGTCGGGTATTCGTTAAATACTCAACCCGACACAACTTCATTTTCTTTTCCTGTTTTGGACCCACCGGAAACCAAAGCAACTCTTAGGCAGGGAATAAATATTATAAAAGTAGAAGTTAAAGATTGTGCAGGCAATTCTGGTTCAGATGAAATTTATGTCACCCACGCTCTCTACACCACAGAGCACTTCAAGTTTCATTTTTATGCATTCACACAGTATAGTAGCACCCCTGTTTATGTACACAGGGTTGATGAGAGTGGCTGGCAAACTTACAATGGAATCCCAACATATGTAAAGAATTTTGGGGAATATTTTGAAAATTCATTCAATTTGTATAAGCAATTTGGTTATGATGAACCACCGAATAGTTCCTATGGTAGACCTATAAATGTTTACTTCGTGGAATTAGAACCTGATGCACGAGGAAAATGCTACCCATCAAAAATTGAAGTTGACAATAATATTGCTACTTGTGTAACATCTGCTCACGAATTATATCATGCTGTACAGTATGCCTATGGATGGACAGCAGAAAATCATTGGTGGATGGAAGCAACCGCTACATGGATTCCAGACGAGCCCGAACTTTATGATAATGAGAATTACTATCTTGGTTACTTAAACAGTTGGTTCAATAACCCAAATGTTTCTTTGAATTACGGTAATCCTGCTAATCCGACTGACCCATTAAATATTCACAAATACGGTTCCTGTATATACGCCAAATATCTTTCAGAGCGATGGGGAAGTGATATCATAAGACAGATCTGGGAAGAATGTAAAACAAAAGGTAGTCTTGATGCAATAAATACAGTTGTTCCTAAATATTCCAATTTTGATGATTTCAGAAAATTTACCCATTACAACTATGACAATTCAAACCCAATGACAGCAAAATACTGGGAGCCCAGGTATGAAAGTGTGTGGTATCCCAAAATAAAGATTGCCCATACTTATACTGATGGGGAGCAAAGTTACAGTAATACGGTTTCTGCGGGACTGCCTCATCTTTCTTCGGAATATTTAGAACTTTTGCCAGACAAGAACATTACAGGTTCACATGCCTTATACATAAATTTCACAGGAAGCGTCTGGGGTGCAAAACTTTTGCGAATAGACAAGGCAATGGGAACGATATATGCTGTTGACGACATAACCCCAAAAGAGTGGATAGTAAAAGAAATGGACAAATCATACAGCAAACTTGTTTTAATACCGAGCAACGACACACAGTCAACAGAGGACTTAACATACAATTTTGTAATAAAGTCAATTGCCCCCAGACCACTTGACCTGAAAACATATGACCCATATCCGCCGAGTTATCCACCACCAGAGCCATATACACGGAAACTAGAGGCATATTCATATCCCTCAACCCCAAGAGTAAATGATTATTATGGCAACAATGATGGGACAGTTGATGCTGGTGAATTTCCGTCAATCAAAGTAACACTGAAAAACCATGGCAGTATGGAACTTGATACACTTTCTGGTATAGCCAGTGCTGGAAATGAGACGACATCAAAATACATATATTTTCTTGAAGGCGATTACAATAAAGACAAGTTCCCGGGTCCTATGACACCCTATGGTGGAACAAGCGAAGGTGAAAAGGGCTTCTGGCCTGATGTATCGCCTGATACACCATTAAATCAGGATTTAACCTTTTATTTAGATTTGGCAGATAAATACGGTGAAACATATCGTGAACAGTTCAGTATCATTAATGTGGGTGTGGATTTACAGCCACGACTGACATCATATTTTTGTAGAGATGGCCGGGATTTGAGTATCGGAGTGTGGGGCAACGACAATGGGCATATAGATGCAGGGGAATTGATATATTCTACGATTACACTTTACAATTATGGTTTTAGCAATGTAAGAAGGAATGGATTTTATCAATCTGCTGATGCAGGTAATTTTTATCATCCGAAATATAATCACAAACTGACAGCAAAATTAAGCACATCTGACCCTTACATAAAGAAGATTTTTGATGATGAAGAAAGTTTCAATGATATATTAACTTTCAGTAGTGGCTTATGCATAGATAACTTTAATTTTCTGATATATTCAAATGTTCCTGCAGATTATTCAATACCATTTACTTTGACAATAACCGATGAAATAACTGATGTTGACGGGAATAAACACAATTATAGTTGGACAGATGGATTTGACGTAATTGTTTCGGCGGACGGCGACACCGTGAAACCCTTACTAGGGGAACTAAGCATTGAGAAAATGCCGGATGTCCCGATACTTAAGGAGGGCGAAAAAGTTAAGTTCATAACGAACGTGCTTGACGGCAGTGAAAAAATCACAAGGAAGGTTAAAATCAAATACCCTGATAGCAGCATAAATACGATAGATGTAGATAAAGCAGCCCTGGCATGGGTTGGTTATTATGAGCAAATAACTGACTACTGGCAATTACCGGATGAAGTGAATACACTTAAAGATGGGACTTATACCTTTCAAGAGGTAATTGTAGACGACAGTTATGGCAATATATCTGTGTTGCCGCTAAACCAGAATATAGAAATAGACACAGAGTTACCTGTTGTAGGGTTAAATACTATTTACACCTCAGGAGTAACAAAAATAGTTAAAATAACCGGCATTGCCTGGGATGTTCATTTTGATAGATATAGAGTGTATTACAGCACAGGACATAATATTTCGGTAGATTCTCCTGATTGGACATTTATTGCAGAGGGCGAAACAGCAAAGCAAAATGATATTCTATGTTACTGGGATATTTCTGGACTGCCGGGCGAAGAATACACAATAAAACTTGTTGCTTATGATAAAGTAGGACATATAAAACAAACGACAGCAAATCTAATTATTGACAAAATACCGCCTGTGATTTCAAACACATCTGTAAGCATTAATCCCGGCGGGCACACAACCCCCATAGATACATTTACAACCAATGACCAGTCAGTAGATATTATTTTTGATTTGTATGATAAATTCTCCTCGTCGGTAACGGTTGGTCTTCGGTATATCAAAGACGCCACCACAGTATCAACAAGACAGCAGACCTTCGGACTTGTGCCTGATACAACCCAGACGTTTAGTTATAAATGGGACGGCAAAGACGACTATGGCTTTTATGCAGGTGATGGATTATACAGCATAACTTTGGATGCAACAGACCTTGCCGGTAACAGAACAGAGCCGATAACTTTATCAGACGCATTCATAATAGACCGCACGCCTGCGTATGTTAAAACGCTCTACACAGACAGAGTGATATTCTACGATGCAGAGCAAGTGGTTCTATTCTATGAAGTAACAGACACGGCAGAAGTAAGCATTTCGGTATTGGACGGTGCAGGGAAGGTCATCAGTAGTTATGCCATTGCTGATGAAAACCTGCCCGAACAACTTTACTCATTTGTGTGGGATGGTAAAGACAGTGCAGGCAACTATGTCAGTGATGGCGGGTATATCCTGCAGGTTAAAACCACAGACAAAGTTGGCAATGAAAGTTCCAGAAGCGTAGGCGTGATAAAGAATTACATTCCTGCGAGAATAAGTTTTCCGTCGGATGACTATGCTGTGGTCAGCGGCACGGTAATAATCAGAGGCGATGCACTTGACCCTGGGATAGATAATCCGAGGGACTTTATGTGGTATAAGGTGTGGTATTCAACTTTTGAAGTGACAGAAATATCAGATCCGAAAGTCCCAGCAGGCGGTAGTTGGTATCCTGTGGTAGTGCCTGCTGTGAACCAATATTCCGAAGACCCAAACTTCCCCAATTCAAACGTCTCATACAGGGCAGTGACCCAGGACATCTTGGGCTACTGGAACGCAGGCGATTTATCAGCAGATACAATCTGCACACTTCTGTTAGTTACAGAGGATAAATCCGGCAACATGAGTTGTGCCACAAGGAAAGTTACTATGGGGGTAACCCCCGAATCAGAGAGTGCTCCTGCGGTTCAGATAATCTCGCCGATAGAAAACGATACATTTACCCTTAACACAGAAACAGCGACACTGAAAATAGAATACAACTTAACATCAGGTGGTACAGATACAGGAGTAAGTTTAGAGATATTCAGAGCGGCAAATGGCACATACACAGGAATTGTCAGATATGAAGAGTGGACCGTTCCCTATTCACAGGAACCCCAGGGAAGGGCGTACTACTGGGACGGTAAGGACTTCAGAAGATGGTATGTTGAGAGTGGCGATTATATAATTCGCCTGACGGCAAAAGATAGCGATGGGCTTGGTGTGGATATAAAAGAAGTAAAGATAAGCGTCAACAAGACAGTAGGTGTGCCAGTAAAGATAACAAAATTTGAGTCAGATAAATTATTTATTGCAATAACCGAAACGACGACTATACAGTATCAACTATCAAAAATTGGGGCATCTACAATAACGGTGACAGATATTGCTGGTGGACAAAAGACGGTATTATTAACTTCCGTTGGTGCAACCGGTTCTATTGACTGGTCGGGCAGTAAACGGGGGTTATATGTATTTGAATTACAAACAGAGTCAACTGATTTACCACAGACAAGAGACAACGGCTCATTTACTGTTTCTGTTGACGGCACAGAGGGAACAGGAACAGCAGAGATAATGTCACCTATTGATGGAACAATAACACAAGGACTGTCTAATTTCAACTGGCAAGCAACAGCAAAAGGGGAACACTATACAGACCAAAGTTTTTCTGCCACAATTCAGGCGGAAGGGACAGAATATCCTTATGAGTCTTTTGTTTGGAGTGTCACTGGAACTGGTTTAGAAACCTATTATTTGAGTAGTTCGGAAACAAGTAATATATATTGGATTATCAGCTGGGCGGGTGGGGCGATTTTGCCTGGGCAGGACCCAGATTACTATCACTATGAAGAATATCTATATCCAACTTCTGGAATAATCTATGCTTGGAATTATACAGTCTCTGGTTCAGATGATGCCTATGACGATGGCACTTATATAGATATAGATAATAATCGTTTAGTAATAAAATACAAATGTGCCCGAGCTTATGGCAGCTATTATGATGCAAAATACACTATATTTAATACTGTTTCATATACCCAAACAGTTACAAAAACCGTTACCGGGACAGGTTCCTTAACACAATTGGACGGGGACAAATTCATTTCCAACTTTGACGCCTACCCATCGCCGACAAAAGGTGGTAGTGTCAGCGGGGTAACATATACTATATCTGATGACAACGCAAAGGTGTCCACATGGATTGACGGAAACAAAGTTATGGCACGGGCAACATATTCAAAACCATGGAGCACACAAGCCCTGTGGCCTGAATCAGGCAGCGTTTTATGCAGTCGGCCATTTCCGTATAAAAGTTCAGACATATCGGGTATATTTTCTGTTCCTGAAAATGTCCGGCTAAAATCGCTATATCCATATTCTGTATTGAGCATAGACAATCCTGCGGTTAGCGGTGAAATAATTTTTGAAGATAATGTCTATAAGATAAGAGCAGTAACAAATGCGGGGGATACCTGGAGTTTTGCTGAAGACACAGGCCTGAAAGATGGCAAAATCAAGGGCACTAAAAATGAGTTTAATAACACACTTATCCCTCAGACATTTATTGCTGAAGGTCCGCTTGATTTATCACGCAGTGATTTTTTCCGTCCTGTATTTATTGCCTCTGCCTATTCGCCGACAATATGGAATACCCGCAAGTCGGTATTCCTGAAAGACACCAATGAAAAAATTATTGATAATCTGTATGTTGGTATTGATGCTGACAATGCTGATTCGGATAAACAGTGGAAAATAAATTTATATTATCCTGACGGAACAGACAACGATTCACTTGTAGTTAACAAACGACTCTTTGCCGGTTCAGGTAACGACAACCATTATTTAGATACCGGTATTCCAAAAGATATTGATGACAGCTTCACTGTTATATTAGCCACAGGCGATGTAGCAGCAAAAAGTTATGTAGAGATAAAAGGTAGTGTCAGTGGAACGGGGCTGGCGGGCTGGACGCTATTTTATCAAAAGGAAGGCGACGGAATCTATCGGACAATAAAAACCAGCACGGAGCCGGTTATATCTAGCACACTTGCCTGGTGGGACGTAACCGGCTTCAACGGTAAATACAACTTAAAACTTATGTGTCTTGATGAGACGGGCTTCAAGGAACATCAGGCGTCTGTGATTATAGGCAAAGAACTAAAAACAGGGGCAACATATCATACCTATGTCTGCGCCCCATACAACAAGGCGTATTTAGATTTATATCCCGATGCGCTGTATTCGGCTGAAGTTGAAGTTAGCACGACAATAACGATTACGCCACGCAGATTATCTGACACGACAATAAAAATCTCAACAGGACTGCCGCTGCCGATTGGTGCGATATACGATTTACAACCCAAAGGGCTGAAACTTAAAACAACATCTACACTTACGGCAAGGTTTCTGCCGGATGAGGTACCGCCGGAAAGTGTCCTTGGCAAAATCACTGTTTACTGGGTAAAAGACGATGGAGAACTTGAGCCACTGGATATTCGCGTAATTGATAAGTCAACAGACATTGTCCAGGGCAGGCAAATCAGCAAAATAACCTTCCCGATAACAGCATTTTCGTATTATCTGGCAATACCGGGGATTCCTGTGCCTGTGCTGGATGTAGTAAAATTGCTGACGAACAACCCGGCAATGACAATATCAGGCATAGCCGAGCCACAAGCAGAAGTAGAAATCTGGAATGACGGTTCATGTCTTGGCAGAACAAAATGCAGTGATAAAGGCGAGTTTGTTTTTAAGACACGACTAGTAGAAGGCAAAAACCCGATGATGGCAAGGACAGTGAGAAGGTTCAATGATAGAGAACACATGAGTGAATTTTGTAATGTGATTGATGTAGTTCTTGACACAACACCGCCAGAGATACAGGAAGTTATTGCTGCACCCTCTGTCCTTACGCCCGATGGTGATGGCAATGACGATTTACTGGCAATAGAGTTCACCCTGTCTGAAGGTGCATGGACAACGGTTGAGATATACAATCAGTCGGGGGACCTGGTCACACCCGTAGAGCCCGCGAATGTGGCTCTGACATCAGGCAGGAACTGCATATTCTGGAATTGCCGCAGGGGTGATTTTGTAGTCGCCAATGGCAGATACACCTACAGGATACTGGCAAAAGACGAAGCAGGCAATCATGCAATACCCTTTGAAAGCGATGTTGATGTATTAAACGATATTCACGACACGCAACCGCCTGTTGTCCGAATAACCAACCCTGTTGACGGTTCAGAAGTACGCGGGGTTTTCCCCATAGTCATCAGTGCGTCCGACGACACACAAATAATTCATGCAGAGATAAAGGTTTTGAGGGACGGTATTATTCTTGGCATTGGCAGTATTACCGATTCGCCGTATATATACAATTTTGATACAACCGCCTTTGCTGACGGGACTGAATTGACTATAACTGCCTGTGTTTGGGATATTGCCGGAAGTACTGCAACAGACACAATAAAGGTTGTCAAAAAAGCAATACATGGATTTAACTGGACAATAACAGCAAAAGGCACGGAAAATATAGGTGAAAATGTAACGTATATATACGAGTCAATTGGCCAGTCGCAGATACACACAGTAACAAGATATGCATATCCGAAGCCGGGTTATGAAGCAAACTTCTGGGAAGAACGCAATGTTCATCCATACACATATGCCGCCTCTACCGAGGTATTTCTTGACAGAGTAAACAACAGATTAGAGATACGGATAAATTTTTATGACTATTACGCATCATACATCGCTGATTTTGCCGTCTGGGAAAGTTCAATTCCCTGGAATGCAACTGAAACCGGCTATGCGACCATAACCTCTACGGATGACATAAAATACATAACGACAAGCGCTCTTGAAGCGCCCTACAAAGACACTTCATGGTCTTTGGATGATGATAGCCCCCAGGTCCAGACATGGCTGATAAAAAATCAGATATATGGATATCTGGGTGAGGGTGTCCCGCCGATGGTAACTATAACCGAGCCAAAAGAAAACGCAGTAGTCAAAGACACAATTACCGTCCAGGCATATGCATCTGATATATTTTCAGAGTATGGTCCTGATGAGCATGGTTTTATAAGGGACTGGCTGGTAATAGGTCCTTACGATTATGCTCTACAGGAAGATTATCTTGGTGGCGAAAGTGCAATCAGCCCGACCGTAGATGAATTACTGGGTGAAAAAAGGTGGGAAAAACACACTGCCACAGATAGATATATTGATTTTAATTCAATATATCACACACCGAATTCTGTAGGATATGCGTTTTCATATATTTACTCGCCGCAGGAAAGGACAGTACAACTTCGCACCGGCGCGGCTTCAGGTATAAAGATATGGCTAAACGGGCAAGTTATTGAAGAATATAAATACTGGAGAAATGTACCGAAATCCGACTATACTATAAACGAAGTCCAACTAAAAAAGGGCTGGAATCGGTTGCTTGTAAAGATATGCCGGGTTGATTGGGGGTCATATTGTGGTTTTTATTTAAGATTCATAAACCTTGAAGGAAACCCGCTTCGGGATATAGGAGTGGGATTGGACAGAGGTAGCGGTATATCAAAGGTTGATTTTTACATAGATGGTGCACACAGGCACAGTGTGGCATCCGCACCGTATAACTGGGTTTGGGACACAAAAGACACCCCTGATGGAAATCATAGCATAGAAGTAGTTGCAAATAATTTTTCAGCCAACAGCGGCGTAACGAAATCGGAAGTTATTGTTGATAACATCCCGGAAGTTGATAATTTCGCCCCCGTCATCAAAATATATTCCCCGCAGGCAAACATGAAATACACGCAGATGAGAAACGTTATCCCAATAAAAATATTTATTGCCGACTATATAGACAAAAAACCGGTTACTGAAATGTATTTATTGTGTCCGGCAAGCAATGTAGTAATACCTGTAATATCCGGCGATATGATGGAGCCGGGGGAAATATTGCCAGGCGCATGGCAATTAAAAGTTCTGGCAAAGGACTATTCAGGTAATGTATCTTCGCAAACAAGGACATTTGAAGTAGTCCATGACGCACAACCGCCCAGAACTGATGTATGCATTTCAGACCCGAAACACGCAATACCGTCAAAGATATACATCACATCTAATACGCTGATTTTACTATCAACGGTTGACGATTTAACGCAGCCGGGCGACAGGGATGGCCTCGGCGTCCGGGATACTTTTATGGCGATTGATAGCACAACGGTATTTATCGTCCAGACAGGCACGTTCACAATTTCAGACGAAGGAGAACACACGATATATTATTACAGCACGGACATTGTTGGCAACACAGAAATAATTAAATCAACGGTTGTTGAGGTTGATAACACTGCACCCGAAATAAAAATTTCTTCACCTGCCGGTGGTGAAATGTTCATAGCAACACAGGACAAAATAAACATTGACTACAGGGCAAATGACATCGGACCATTTGGTGCGACGGGGTATCTTATTCTGGTTAAATGTCCTGATAAGCCGGAGTTAGAAGGAACAAAAGTTCTGTTAGACGTTGACACAGGAAATGAAGTCGCCTCTTATGCTGTGAGTTATTCTACATCAATAGAGCCGCTGGACTTACCTTATTATGGTTTTTATGTGTTGCAGGTTGAGGCGACTGACTGGGCAGGGCATTTTTCATCGTCACAGACAGCCAGATTTGAAGTTATCTGGGATATTTTGCCGCCACAGACGACAATAGAGATAGGTGAGCCAAAATACTGGGGTGCGAGACCGTATGTTCGGTCTGATACGCAGTTTAGTTTGAGTTCAATAGATGATTTGGTAGTGGTTGGTGATAGAGTTGGGCTTGGCGTGAAATATCTGGACTACTGGGTGAATTCATCTGAACACAGGCGACTGGACAACACGGAACCATTGCCGGGGCAAGTAGTTGAATCATCATGGACAATTGTCCAAATAGAGCCACAAATCACTGAGGGCAAACAATCAATATATTATTTTGCAGAGGATATTTTATCAAACCGTGAAGAGACAAAAGAGCAAAAAGTAATAATTGACAACACCGCACCGACGATAAACTATCATCCGACAAAGTTC
>Ga0180009_10005912_pt1 | contig 12985 bp, 3 predicted proteins | sample OS_PC_MetaG_FD_123537 | JGI IMG/M metagenome (GOLD analysis project Ga0180009, IMG submission 123537) | Groundwater microbial communities from the Aspo Hard Rock Laboratory (HRL) deep subsurface site, Sweden - OS_PC_MetaG | ecosystem: Environmental > Aquatic > Deep subsurface > Groundwater...
CCAATCGGATTTGGCGGCCGGGACCCCACGCTGCATCCCCACACGGTGTCCACCCACTGCCGAAGCAGGGGATCCCGGCCTTTCCCCCCACCGGATCCCTACCGGAACAGGGCCTTCACGCCGGACCAGGTCTCGGCCTCCGAAGCCACCACTTCCTCGATCGGTTCGATCTTGCCGTCCCACTTCTCGGTGTACCCGGGCTGCACCTGGGTGGCCGAACGGGAGACCAGGGTCACGAAGGGCCAGCCCTGCTGGTCCGCGGGAGCCAGGTCGTTCAGCATGGTGCCTCCGGTCCAGTCCACGTAGCCGTTGGCGCTGCCGAGGGTCCCGGTCAGCATCACGTGCTGGAAGGTGGCCATGACGCCGCTGAGGACGGCCTCGCCGTCGGTGAAGGTCGCCGGGAACGCGAAGTCCGCGGGCGTGGCGTCATCCTTGTAGATGGTCACGATCCCGCCGGAGAAGAAGCTGGTGGGACCGGTGCTGTCCAGAACCAGGTCGGTCACCGCGAGGGTGTACTCGAAATTCGCGAAGTCGAAGGGCAGGGGAGCCTCCACGGCCTCGCCGTTGACGATGCGTCCGTAGGCCACGGCGGTCCCGCCGGGGGCGGCCGGCCAGACGGCCTGGCCGTCGAAGTCGAACAGCTGCACGGCGGACGCGGTCGAACCCAGGGCGGCCATGCTGCACAGCGTAAGAGCGATCATTGTCTTCTTCATTGTCTGTCATCCTCCACGATGTCGGTGTCCCGGCCTTACCGGCCCTGGTTGAAGAACTGCTTGAGGGTGCCGAAGTTCACGGTCTCGGTGCCCACGGCCGACTCGACCTCGAGCACGCCGTCGATCTGCATGTCGTAGCCCGAGGGGATCTGGGCCCCGGTCGGCAGGGTGAACGAGCCGGCGAACGTGTAGGCGCAGCCGGTGCAGGGACCGGCCAGGGCCGATCCGCCCGTCCCGTCGATGTAACCCTCGAACACGCCCAGGCCCGAACCCTGAAGGATCAGGGTGAAGCTCGTGAACGCACCCGAAAACACCAGGTCACCGTCGGTGAAGGTGGACGGGACGGTCCCGTTGGCGGGATTCACGCCCCAGTCGTGGTTCCGGTCGGCGCCCGCGTAGATGGCGATGGTGCCGCCGGTGTAGGAGATGGTGGTGGTCCCGTTCATGTTGTTGACCACCGCGCCCTGGCTGGACAGGCCCTCGATGAAGAGGGTCGCCTCGACCGCGCCGAGATCGACGCCGAACAGGGGATCGATCTGGGTGACCACGGTGGCCACGGAAAGCTCATCGCCGGGGGCGCTGGCGGAAAGCCCGCCCGTCTCCCAGCCGTAGCCCACGTAGTCCACCACGGCGGCCGTGGCGGCCCCCGCGCCGAAGAGGAGCGCGCTGATCGCCAGGACGGCGATCTTGCTGAAGGTTTGCGTTGCCAATTTCATCCGGAGTGTCCTCCCTGATGGTGCCTCGATGTTGGCGGCCGGCCCGGGGCCGGCCTCTTCTGCTGTCATTGGCGGGACAACGAATGGGCACCCTCGAAAAGTTCCCGGAAGTGGATAATTTTTATCTTTTCTTGAAAAAATCCATAAGGCAAACAAAATCAACTACTTATTTCGATCGAGATGGGGGCTGAATCGGGCCAAAGCGGGGGCCCGCATGCCCGCACCTCGGGGATGGGGTTGAAGGGGCAGGGGAGCCCGCCTGGCTGGACCTCAAGCCGGATGATCCAGCTCGCAAGCCCGCTGCTGCCCAAGAACTTGAAGAATAATGAATCAGCTGGGTTCGTACGAACCCAGCTGGTGGATAATCGATCAAATTGAAGTGCGCGCCTGTAACAAACTTGCGGAATGGGAAAGTCCATGGGCGAAGGAATCCGCTCAGGCGGATTCAGCCTTCCGGGAGTGGACCCTGGCCTCCGGGGGTTCGGCTATTTGACGAGAACCGCCCGCCTTGTCTCCACCTGCCCTCCAGCCTCGAGCCGGAAGAAGTACGTCCCGCTGGCCGCCTGCCGGCCGGAGGCGTCCCTGCCGTCCCACTGGGCCTCGTGGCGCCCCTGGGGGACGACCTCGCCGCTGAGGAGGGTCCGGACCAGCCGTCCTTGAAGGTCGAATACGTGCAGGCTCACTACCACCTGGGCGGGCAGCTCGAAGGCCACCGTGGTCGTGGGGTTGAAGGGGTTGGGGACGGGGCCGAAAAGGACGGGTTTCACCGCTCCCCCCTGAAAGGGCGGCCGGTCCTCGTCCAGCCAGCCGGTCACGGGCCAGCTCATGGGGCTGGCGGCCGCCACCGCCCCTCCCTGCTTCTCGAACGGAAGCTCGGCCGTGTCCACCAGAAGGGTGTCGCCGAGGCTGGCCGATACCCGGTAGGTGTAGGTCCCAGCCGGGGCCGCCGCGGGCACTTCCTGGACTATGCCGATCCGGGTCCGCACGGATGCCCCGACCAAGGTCACCCCCGGCAGCGTCATCACCGGGTACGCGGTCCCGTCGGGAAGGACCGCCTCGATGGTGAGGTCGGCCACGATGTCGGTCCCGGTGTTGTTCTCAATGCTGGCGTCGTATAGGAAGCTGCCCCCGGTCTCGGGGATGATGATCTCGGGGTCGTTTGGGGTTAGAGCAATCACCAGGTCGCTGTCGCCGGTGGCGAAGGGGGTGTAGAGGACCTCGGCCAGGATTTGAGGGTCGTCGTGACCGTCGAGAATCCAGGTTGCGATCTGGTCGCCGTCATCGGTCCCCCAGTAGTTGCCGCGGAAGTCGTGGCGGATCGCCCCCTGACTTTGAAATTGTTGACAGGCTATGGCATAGGTACTTGATCCCTTAAAGAGTTGGCTCTGACGTAAGAGGCACGCCTGGGTACCATTCAGCCTAAAGACGCTGTTGGAACCACCTGAAAAGACGGAGTTCCACCCCTCAAAATAGCATTCTCGGTCCACATAGACGGCGTTCACTCCGCCCGCGATTTCACTATCGACGACAACACAACTAGCCCCCACTGGAGAGACTGCGATTCCCTCAACTGATAAGTCATGAAATCGACAATTATCCACGCGACCGGTGGCGCCGGCCGAAATCTGCATTCCTAAAACCCCGTGAAAAACCTCACTGTCCCTAAGGATAAAGTTCTGGACATACTGAATCTCCAAGTAACTGCTATCGAAGGTACACCCCTCAACCAAAATATCCTGACCATATCCAAGAAGGGATATGCCATACCAGGGAAGGTCAGCGCGAAAGTGAGAATTAAAAACTCCGCCGCCTGAGACCGTGGAAAACCAGACGATTCCGCCAACATTATTGTCAAATTCACAATGATTAACAAAGAGCCTGGCATTGACCACATAAACCCCATCAAAATAATTCGCAAACCTGATTCCCTCGATCCGGATCTGTCCGGGGTCCAAGTACACTAGGCCCTTTGGAGATTCATCACCATAGACATGTGTTACCGCACCAATAGTCGTAAACTCGGGCCCAGCTCCGATGAATGTGAGGTTGTCCACCTGCACATAGGCTCCGACCTCCACCCACTCTCCATTGCCGGGCAGGTAATAAGTGTTCAGCTCCGTGTACTGACCAGGACCGATCAGGATCGTGTCTCCAGGCGCCGCCGCATCCACCGCAGGTTGGATCGTGGAGTAGTCACCCGACCCGTCCCGCTCCACGCGCAGCGTCCGCGCACTGGCGGGAGCCGCCGCCGCGGCCAGGAGCCCGACGAGAAGTACGTTCAAATATGCCGGGGAAAATCTGAACCTCATGTCCCGCCTCATCGCCGAGAATATCCCCAGGAATATGCCCGCTGTTATTATACCACGAAACGCCCCCCGGGGGGCCCGGGGCCCCCACTCCCCTGGCAGACATTCATCACGAACACGTGATCGAAATCGCCTGACGTCTGGCAGTTTCGCGCCTCTCAGACAAAATATCCGCCAATGATTCAATCCGACCCAAACGCATGAACGGCTGGGACTTCATTTGATCAACACGGCGCACCTGGTTTCCATGTGCCCCTCGCCATTCCCCATCCACCCCAAATGCCGACCGCCGGACCCCTGAGGATCCGGCGGCCTTCCGAATCGCGCCGCGAACCCGGCGCACCATCATCGCCAATTACTTGACGAGACTCATCTTCCGGGTCTCGCCGAGCTGGCGGCCGTCCAGGAACAAGCGGTAGAAGTAGATGCCACTGGCCACCTCGGAGCCGTGGGCGTCGCGGCCGGCCCACCGCACCCGGGCTGGACCGGCGGGCATCACGCCCCCATCGATCTCCCGGATCATCGCACCGCGCAGGTCGTAGATCCTCACGACGGTCTTGCCGCCTTCCGGCAGGTTGAACCGGAAATCGGTGCTCGGGTTGAACGGGTTCGGCACGTTGTGCAGGTCGAGGCCCGCCAGTTGCCACGGCACGTCGGTCACCCCGTCCGCAGAGCGGAACACAACCGAGGACGGCCCCGTCCCGACGGTCACCACGACCGACGAGGACTCCTTCACCGTACCGACCACCCGGTTCTCGCCCGGCAGGTAGACCTGCAGGTCCAGATCGGCCGGCAGCGCCGAGGCATCCCAGGTCAGGGTCACCGGGCCGGGTTCGGCCGCACGCACGGTGACCTCCCAGGACAACGAACCGGATTCCGTCCCGATCAGGTCGGACCGGAACCGGTCACCCGTGGCCAACCCCCATTCGGGATGGGGAATCGCCAGGCTCACCGCGGCAGGGCCCGCGGGTGAGACCGGAGCGACGGGCATGTCGTACGCGGCGTCGAACCCGGCGCTCGCGTCCGCCGACTGGCCGAAGCTGACGGCGGCGGAATCGCCCGCGCGCACCGTCATCTGCCATGCGGAACCGGCCGTCTTCTGGGCGACCGGATTCCCTCCGGCCATCGACTCTGCCTTCACCGCGACCACGGTCGCCGCAGGCGCCACCATGGACCGGTAATCGAAGACGACCGAAACACCCGCCGCATGGGCGGCGATCCAGTAGCCGCGCCAGGCTTCGAGTCCGACCGTCAGCACGTAGTCGCCCAGGACCGGGTCGTAATCGTACACCTGGGGAGAGACCAGCCCGGCCGCGACCGCGCCGGCCCACGTGTAGGAGATCCCATCCTTCTCGACCGTCAGGCCGGCCACCGAGGCCGGGAACCACAGCGGATAGCCCACCAGGTTCCACCCCTGTCGCAACTCCACGGCGAGAGGTTCCTCGACCCTGACGCCGGTCATGGTCCAGGCGGCTGCGTCGGTCGTGGCGACCCACAGCCCCTGCCCCCGGACCACCGGATCGGCAGCCTCGACCTGGGCATAGCCTGCGGCTCCTTCGTAGGAGAACAGGTAACCCGTTCCGGGCAGGTCGTCGAACAGAACGTCGTCCCAGGTCGCCGCGCCGGCGGCCGGTTCGAGCGGCGCGCCGATCATGGCCCAGCCCGCAGGCAGGTTCCGCTGGACGGGATCCAGCGGCGGCATCTGGGCGCCGAGGGTGATGGTGAACAGGTCGTCACCGGTCGGCATGAACGTGTACTGCAGGGTCGGCAACAGGTTCACAGACATCCCCGAGGTGTGATCGAACAGGGACAGCGGCCAGGTGCCGTCCGTTGCGAAGTAGGGATCGAAGTCGAGCACGACCGAATCGGGACTGTCGGTCTCGACCCGGAAATCCCAGGACTTGGCCGCGACCGCCGGATCGTACATGGCCCGGTAATCGGTCATGAAGCGCTCGCCGAAGGGCGTGCTCCACTCCGGATGGGGGAAGTAGGCGCTCAGATAGCCCGTGGGCGGAGGCGTCGGTTCGGGCAGGTCGAGCCCGCCGTCGTAACCGTCGGTGGCCTCGATCCTGGCGCCGAGGAAGTTCTCGAAATCGACCAGCCCGCCCGTCCGGGCGAGGATCTGCATCCCCACCGTCCCGCCGCCGCCGCCGAGGACCATGCGGACCGGGATGGTGATCTCGGGAACCAGCGGATCGTTGCTGGTCACCAGGATCTCCGCGGAAAAATCGCCTTCAGGCAGGTTGCCGGGGTCGAAGACGACCTCGATACTCAGGCTGTCGCCCGGCGCCACCGTCCCGATGCTGACCGGGAGCTTGAGCCAGGAGGCGGTTCCGCCGGCCCAGAACGCGGCGTTGCGCAGCAAGAGGGCCGCATCCCCGGTCCAGTGTCCCGGATAGGCCACGAACAGGTTCACCCCGACGACCTTGTTGCCCTTGGTGGCCACCAGCGGGGACCCGTTGGTCCATGAGCCGACCCAGGACGCGCCGGCCGAGAGGTTGGTCTGGGCGAGCAGGTTGCCCCACAGGGCGTCCACCCCGTCCATGATGGGATGGGTGGCCTGGTACTGGCCCAGGGTGGAGACGCCGGTCGGGTCGAAGCCCAGGGTGAAGGCGGAATAGCCGCCGTCCCAGAACCGGCCGGCCAGGTTGTATCCCACCACGAACGACGGTTCGGTCTGGACCACCCCGCCCCCGAGATCGACGTAATCGGCCACCACGTCGCCGGTGGCCACCGGATCCTGGAACGGATGGTTGTTGGCCAGGATCACCGCATGATAGGGCATGAGGTCGGCCAGGACCGGCACGGCGTACCTGGTTTCGAACACGTCCACACTGCGGATGCCCGGCTGCGATAGCAGCTGGGATCGGATGACGCTCAGATCTCCCGATCCGAGCAGCAGGACGTCCAGGTCCACCAGGACCTTGTCGCCCGCTGGTCTCGCCTCGGAGGCGGCCACCGGCGCCGGGCCTGCGGCCGCGGCGAACGGGACCGTGGCCCGGGGGGCCTCTCCCGTCACGACGGGCAGAAGCTTCGCCGGGGGAGCCGCGACAATGGAACGGCCGGCCGGGGCGCCCACGGCGCTTCCTGCGATCCCGGCGAACTTGGCGGACTCCAGGGAAGTCAGCGCGAATTCCAGGGTGCCTTGCCCACTGTTGCTGACGACCAGGTGTTCGGTGCGGAGGCCTCCCACCGGCACCGAGACGTCGAAGGCGAGAGGTTCGACCCCGATGGCCGGCGCGAACATCCCGGCGCCCTCGAGCGCGACCACCACCGAGGGCCGGTCCGGATCGTTGGACTGGATTTCCAGCATCCCGACGATCCCGCCGGCGGCCGTGGGCGTGAACTCCACCACGAGGGTCCGGCTCTCGCCGAGGTCGAGGCTGAAGGGGTCGGTCACCGTGGCGAACTGGCTGGGCGCGATGGTCAGCGAGGTGACGTCGAGGATGTCGCAGCCGTTGTTCGTCACGACCAGGGAGTCGACCGCCGTCTCTCCCACGTAGATCTGGGGGAAGACGAGCTGCGTGTCGGACACCGCCAGGTTCGGCTCGCCCAGGACCCGCATCTCCACCGGCACGGTGACCGTATGGTTCACCGGATCGTTGCTGAACACCAGGATGCTGGACAGGTAGTTCTGGCCGCAATCCTGAGGGGCGTTGAAGGTGACGGTGACCTGGGCCGTCTGGCCGCCGGCCACGACCCCGGACCGGGGGTCGACCGTCGGCAGACCCTGCCCACCCATGGCCCAGATCAAGGCCCGGGCGTTGAGGACGGGATTGGCCGTCCAGATGTTGGCCAGGTTCTCGCCCATGAGGACCGAACGCGCATGGGTCGCCTGGGCGACCCCGAAGGCCCGGCTCGAAACGTTGTCGCGGAAGAGCCAGTCCCCGTCGGCGAGCACGAAGTAGTCGTTGTCGTTGCACCAGCTGCCGCCCACCACGAAGGGCGGAGCGGTGGCGGTGACGGGATGATCCGGGTTCAGCCCCACGTTGTAACAGAGGTCGCCGTCGTACGGCGTGGCGATGCCGAACACCGGACCCAGCAGGGCGGGCACGGTGTCGTACCAGTCGGCATCCAGGTCGTCCATGCCCAGGAACACGGGACGGCCGCTGTCGAAGAAGTCGCGGATCACCTGGGCCCGGGAAACGTCGAGCCCGTTGTCGGTCTCGGCGATGATCAGGCCGTCGAGAGCCGACAGGTCGGCCGTCGGATAGAAGACCTCCTGGAACCCGTACAACCCCACGAGGTCGGAGTCGGCCAGAAGATCGAAGATGAGCGAGTAGGAGCTGGCGCCGCCGACCCCGATCAGGGGCAGGTCCCCCGCGGCATGGTACTGCGCCACCAGATCATTGTAGGGCTCCAGCCGCTGCTGCAGCAACAGGGTCTGGGCTTCGCTGAGCGTGGGCACGGGTTCCCCGTCGGGGTTCGTCACGATCCCGGGTTCGATACCCGAGATCGCGGCCGAGGCCGCCGAACGCAGGGCTGCGGCCATGGTGTCCCGGACGGCGACTCCGATGTTCCAGACCAGGTCGGCCTGGCCGAGATTGCTGATCTCCAGGAGGTCGGTCGCCGACTCGCCCGGGATGAGATCGACGGTGAAGGACGCAGGCGCCACGAGGATCTCCGGACCCAGGACGCCCTGCCCCAGCAGATCCACCGTGACCACGGTCTCGTCGGGGTCGTTGCTGGTGATGGTCAAGGTCGCCGTGAAGCTCCCCGTATCGGCGGGGGCGAAGGCCACCGCGAGGGGATAGGAAGCCGAACCGGGGATGGTCAGGGGGCCGCCTTCGGCGCTGAAGACGGGGTCGTCGATGGCGATCGACGCGATCTCGAGCAGGCCGCAGGCGTTGTTGTGGATCCACAGGGTGTCCATGACCGTCGCCGTCAGGTAGACCTGGCCGAAATCGAGCGCCGTGACGCCCGGTTCGATGTCGGGCTCCCCGGTCACCGTCAAGCTCGCGGGAATCACGATCTCCGGCTGCAGGGGATCGTTGCTGGCCAGGATGACGTCCGAAAGGAACACGTCCCCGCACAGGTTGGTGGCGTCGAAGGTGACCTGGACCGGCTGGGTCCCGCCGGCGGGCAGAACGCCCGCGGACGGGTCGAGCTTGGGCAGCCCGCCGCTCTGCATCATCCACAGGATCGCGTTGACGTTCTGCTGGACGTTGGGACTCCAGACGTAGGCTAGGTTCTCGCCCAGCAGAACGGTGCGCGCCGTGGACTCGTGGGCCGTGCCGAAGATCCTGCCCTGCAGGGACTCGTCGATGATCCACTCCGCTCCGGCCGTCTGGAAGTGGTCGTTGTCGTTGCACCAGCTGCCGCCGATGGTGAATCCCGGCAGGCCCTGGTTGATGGGATGACCGGGATTGAGCCTGCCGTTGGAGCAGAGGTCCCCGTCCTGGGGCGCCTCGACCCCGAACACCGCGGTCAGGTCGGCCGCGATGGCGCCGGACCAGACCGAGTCGAAGTCGTCCATGCCCATCATGATGGGCCGGCCCGAATCGAAGAAGTCCCTCAGGACGCCGGCCGACGCCTCGGTGACGTTGGCGTCGAACTCGGCGATGGCCAGGCCCGCCAGCGCGGACAGGTCGTCGGACCAGTAGACGACCTCGAGGAAGGCGAACTCCGCCACGAGCTCCGGGCTGTCCAGCAGCTGGAACATGAGGTCGAAGCTCGCGGCCCCGCCGACTCCGATGACCGGCAGGACGTCGAAAGCCCCCAGCTGCTCCGCCCGGGTGCGGTAGGCATCCAGGCGCAGGCTGAATTCCGCCCGCTGGTCCGGATCCAGCGCCAGCACGGTCTCCCCGTCCTCGTTGACCGCGGGGACGGGCTCCAGGCCCGCCACCGCCTCGGCGGCCGCCTGCTGCATCGCTGCTGCGACCGGGTTCCGCGGCACGGCCCGCAGGCTCCAGTCCAGGTCCGACCCGCCGGTGTTCGAGACGGTGAGGGTCTGGACGTCGATGCCGCCGGGAACCAGCACGGAGGTCAGGCTGGTCGGATCCACGCCGGCGACGGGCGCCGGCAACACCTCGGCGGTCAGGAGGACGACCACGACCGGTTCGTCCGGATCGTTGGTCGTGAGGGTCAGGGTCGCCGACTTCACGCCCAGGGTCACGGGGGTGAACGTCACCACCAGGGGGGTCACCCCACCGGGCAGGATGCCGAAGGGTCCGGCAACCGTCGAGAACTCGGGGTTGTCGATGGTGACCGCGTCGATGGTCAGCAGGTCGCACCCGGGATTGCCGATCACCAGGGTGTCGGCCGGCGCGTCCCCCAGCAGGACCTGGCCGTAGGCCAGCAGCGTGTCGGAGACCGCGACGTCCGGTTCGCCCTGGACCATCATGGCCGCCTGCAGCGTGACCTCCGGGCTCACCGGATCGTTGCTGGTGATCCGGAGTTCTCCCAGGTAGGTGTCGGTGCACAGATCGGTGGCGTCGAGGGTGACCGCGACGTCGAGGCTGCCGCCCGGCGCCAGGATCCCTTCGCGGGGGTCCGGCCGCAGCCAGAAGGCCCCGCCGGTCAGCCACAGACAGGCGTTGCGGACCAGCAGCACCGCATCGCCGTCCCAGTAACCCGAGCTGGCGAAGTAGAGGTTCACGCCGACGACGTTGTCGGCCTGGGTGGCGACCAGGGGCTCGCCCATGTTCCAGGAAGCGACCAGTTCCGCCCCCGGAACCAGCGGCGCGGTGGCCAGCAGATCACCATAGACGTAGTCCACGTCCGCCATGATCGGATGCGTGGGATCGTAGGTCCCCAGCAGGCCGTCCCCGATGGGACCGTAGCCCAGGGAGTATGCGCCGTACCCTTCGTTCAGGAAGCGTCCCCTGACCTCGAAGCCCTCGACGAACGCGGCGACGGCCTGCACAACCCCGCCACCGCCGTCGATGTAGTCGGCCAGGACGTTGCCCGTCGTCGTGGGATCGGAGTAGGGATTGCCGGTGGCCAGGATCACAACGTCGTAGGGTTCCAGGTCGGCCAGGGTGGGCGTCTGGGAGGAGCCGTTGAAGACGTCCACCACCGAGATCTCGGCGTAGGCCAGCAGCTCGTTCTGGAATTCGGTGAACGTGCCCCCACCCAGGATCAGGATCTCCAGGGACTCGGCCAAAGGAAGACCGCGGGCAACGGTTGGGGCCGGCAGGGGCTCACGGAACGGCGTCGATCCCGCATCGTAGGCGATTCCGGGAACCTCGGGCGCGTCGGGATTGAGCACCCGGGCCGTCCCGGTGGGAGCCCCCAGGGTGTCCAGCCCGGCCGACCGGATGCTGAAGGCGAGATCCGAGCCGCCCAGGTTGCTGACGGTCACCGTCTGGACGTCCACCTGCCCGGTCAGCAAGTTCGTGCTCAGGGAGGTCGGCGACACGGAAATGACGGGGGCCTCGAGGCCCACGCCCTGCACGTCGACCGTCACCACCGGTTCGTCGGGATCGGTGGACATGAAGGTCAGGGTCCCGCTCCGGACGCCCAGGTCCGAGGGGATGAAGCTGACGACGAGGTCCCGGCCCTGCCCCTGGTCGAGATCGAAGGCCGCGGTGTCCAGGGTGAAATCGGGATGGTCGCTCACGATGGAAGTGATGGAAAGGACGTCGCAACCCGCGTTCCTCACCCGCAGCGTGTCCAGGACCAGGCCGTTGACGAAGGCCGCCCCGAAATCCAGGGCAGCGGCGGAAAGATCGATGTCCGTCCGTCCGGTCACCGCCATCTCGGCGGACACGACGGCCTCGGGATTGCCCGGATCGTTGCTGGAGAACACGACCTCGGAAAGGAACACGTCCGTGCACAGGTCGGCGGCGTCGAAGATGACGTCCACGTCCAGGCTGCCGCCCGCGGGAATCGAACCGAAAGCGGGATCCACAGCCGGAACGCCGCCTCCCTCCATCATCCAGAGCACGGCGTTGACGTTGAGCTGCTCGTTGGCGTACCACACCGAGGCCAGGTTCTCGCCCATCGTCACGGTCCGGGCGGGACCGTCGTAGGCCACCCCGAAGTTCGCGCCGGTGGACCCGTCCCGGAACAGCCAGTCGGCGCCGTCGAGGGTGAACGAGTCGTTGTCGTTGCACCAGCTGCCGCCGACGATCGCCTGGGGGATCCCCACCGTGACGGGGTGGCTGGGGTTCACGGGCCCGTTGACGCAGAAGTTCCCGTCGGCCGGAGCCCCGATACCCAGCATCGGCCCCAGCAGGCCGGGGATGGTCCCGGACCAGACGTCGTCGAAGTCGTCCATGCCGATGAACAGAGGCCTGCCCGACCCGGTGAAGTCCGCCAGCTTGACCGCCCCCTGTTCGGAGAGGTTGAAGTCGTACTCCGCGATGATCAGACCGTCGTAGGGCGTCAAGTCGTCGAAGACGTAATCCACGTACTCGAAGACGAAGAGGCCCGCCAGCTGGGCGTTGCCCATCAGGAAGGTCTGCAGGTCCAGGCCGGACCCGCCGCCGACTCCGATGACCGGCAGGCCGGACGCGGCTCCGGAGGCGGCCACCACCCCGGAATAGTCCGCCAACCGTCCCAGGAGCAGATCCGTTTCCGCCGGGCTCAGTGCCGGGACGGCCTCCCCGTCCTCATCCCTCGATCCGGAAGGAACGATGCCGTCGATGACCGTCAGTCCGGCGTCCCGCATGGCCACGGCCAGGGGGTCGACGGAGATCGCCGCCGCCTCGAAATCGAGGACGCCGTCCCCGTCGTTGCTGACGGTGACGGTGCGGATCGCCTGCTGGCCGGTTTCCAGGGCCACGGCCAGGGAGGTCGGATCCAGAAGGATCGCGGGCACGCCCAGGGTGGTTGCGCTGGTGAGGTTGGAGATGCCGCTCGTGTTGCCGTACTCGTCCAGAACCTTGAGGGCGAAATGATAGGTCGTCAAAAAGTCCAGGTTGCCGGCCCGGACGGTCTCGACCCCGCCTGACGGCACGGGGACCAGTTCATGCTCCACCACCGCGGCGGCGTCGAAATTGGTCTCGTCCAGGGGATAATCCGCATAGCGGATGTCGTAGGCGAATGCGGTTCCGGTCAGGTCGTCGTCACCCGAGGCCGTCCATTGCAGGTCGACCCAGCTGGAGGCCGTCTCGATCACGGCCAGATCCCCCACGGCGGCCGGAGGGATCGTGTCCATTCCCGCCAGCATGTTGTTCACGTTCAGCCGCCCTCCGCTGACCCACAGGCCGGCGAGTTGGGGCTTGGGATCGGCGGAATTGATCAGGACCAGGCGGGCCGTCTCCGGGGGCAAGGCGGGAAACACGCCCTTGAGCAGGGCCAGGGC
>Ga0180009_10005913_pt1 | contig 12984 bp, 8 predicted proteins | sample OS_PC_MetaG_FD_123537 | JGI IMG/M metagenome (GOLD analysis project Ga0180009, IMG submission 123537) | Groundwater microbial communities from the Aspo Hard Rock Laboratory (HRL) deep subsurface site, Sweden - OS_PC_MetaG | ecosystem: Environmental > Aquatic > Deep subsurface > Groundwater...
ATCTGGCATATTGATGAAAACGTCTCAGACAACAACGATGAATGGTATCCCGGTCACACTGCGTTTGGCCACTATGAGGTCGCACTCGTGCAGGCCGACAACCTCTGGGAGCTCGAGAAGAACCTGGATTACGGCGACACAGGAGATCCGTTCCCCGGTTCAACCAGCAATACGGCGTTCACACCGCTCTCGACTCCAGGTTCGAACAGTTACTCGGGGTCGGAATCACTCGTATCTGTAACGAACATCTCCGCAGCCGGCGACACGATGACAGCCGACTTCTCAGTGTCATTCATATCTGACGCAGACGATCCTGCAGATGACCCGCCGCTGCCGGAATCATTCAGCGTTGAGCAGAACTATCCCAATCCATTCAATTCCGCAACGGTCATCTCCTATTCGCTGCAAAACGCCGGTGAAGTCGAGATCGAGATATTCAATATTCTCGGTCAGACCGTCATCAGCGAGAGGCAGGACATAGGCCAACCCGGAGCCCATTCGTTTGAATGGGACGGCAGAGACAGTAACGGCAATGAAGTGCCGGCAGGCGTATACTTCTATCGCCTTTCGGTTGATGAAGAACAACACGATGTGAAGAAGATGCTGTTCCTGAAATAGCCAGGTACGGCATATTAAGACTTGAGTTGTCGGTCGCTGGTGATCAGCGGCCGATGGCTCGAGTGCTACTTCACGTTGGCTCGATTGCGCCCTTCATCATTGCGTGAAGTGGAAGCGTGTACAGTAGAACGGTCGTGGTGCGCCCTTCGCTTCGCCTCTTTCTGCTGCTGTCGCTTTTCCTTCTTTAGCTGCGTGTAACACCACTTGCAGCGCTTTGGTTCTTCCATGAACCCTTTCTCCAGGAAATACTGCTGCGCGCTTACAGTGAAGACAAACTCCTCATTGCAATCGGCACATATCAGAATCTTATCCTGAAGAGGCTCGAGTTCCATCACATTCCCCCCTGTGAAAATGGAGTTGACTCTCGCTAGCTCGATTCCCTTCTCACTTCAAATGAAGTGAATCTATCTAAAAACCTCCTGTCGAATATGCAAGTACAGTGCATGTATCGTAATTAGCATGTACAGAAATTGAATCCGTGTGTCAACAAATATTTGCCAAACTCTTCCATGTTCTTGGAACGAACATTTAATTCTGAATGATCCGCGAAGCACTCTCGGCTCTCAGCTATTCAGGTGTTGCGATCCAGCGATATCAGATGCAGGCTAACGTATCATCAACATCTTCTTGACTTGCGTAAACGTGCCCGCCTTCATGCGATAGAAGTACATACCTGAAGGCAGCGCCTCACCAGCGTCGGAAGTTCCGTTCCACATAACCTGCTTGAATCCCTGCGTCTGGAACTCGTCAACCAACGTGGCAACTGTCTGCCCGAGAATGTTGTGAACGGTTAGAGAAACATGACCATCCACAGGAAGATTAAACTGAATGTACGTCGTCGGATTGAAAGGATTCGGGAAATTCTGCGATAGCATATATTGTCCAGGTACAGTCTCGACCTCAACATATTTGGCGATCAGGTCTCGAACACTGCGAGTGAATTCACTCTCCTGACTTTCGCCAAGTGCGAAGAAGATCGTTTCGAAAGCTCCCTTGTACTCAGCTAGGTCGTAGTCGCCTGGCACAAACTGCGGACTGCCATAGCTGTGAGTGCTTCCCCAGTTTATGGCGATTACCAGGAGGTCCTGCATATTGACTGTACTGTCGCCATTGCAATCAGCGTAGGTTGCGGCTGGCTCCGTCCAAACCTCTGCAGGCTGAATGCGCCACTCGGTGCCACCCGCCCTGTCGGGACCGGTCATCATCCAGAACACACCCAGCGGAAGCACATCGACCTCATTGACAACACCATCATTGTTGGCATCACCGGGATACACTCCCGGACCCGTTTCAAACTGGAAGACAGCATCATCGATCGGTGAACCTTCAGCAACGCCGTCAAGATTGCCGTCAAGCGAGTTCCCTGCGAGGTCAACGACATCTCCATTGAGTGTTACAGTAATCAGATCGAGCGGTGGGAGAATTGTATCGGGAACGAATCGCACGATCCACTGGTGAGGAAGGTTGCCTATGAAAACCGTTTTGCCGGCAATAGTCGATCCCGTCCACCCGCTGCCTACGGTCAGGAGCGGGGCTTCCGGCAGGCTAAGCGTATCGAGAGGCTCGCTTATGAAGAGATCGATGACTTCTGTTATCATAACACCCGTGGCAGACGCCGCAGGATCTGTGTAATCAACGTACGGCGGAATTCGCTCAGGGATCCCCAGCCCCTCCAAATGAACCACATATTCCGACATCACCGGATCGTCGGACATAATCGTTATGTCCGCGGTGTAATATCCAGAGTCCGGAGGCGTAAACCAAATCTGCACGGGTCTCGACGATGCTGGAAAGACCGTGAATGCCGTCGGAGTAACAAAGAACGCATCCGAACCATCAATCGGTATGCTTCTGACATTCAGGTTCAGGTTATCGATTAGTGCGCCCTGGTTCCTGACTATGAGATTGATGACAGCAGTGCTACCGATCTGTGTGGAATCGAATTTGACGCTGTCCGCACTGGTGGCTACAAGCTGGATAGGTGTCGACTCGAATTCGAACAGCAGCGTGTCAATTGGGCTTCCCCCTGCAGCGGTCCCAATAAGAGCCCCCTGATATATGCCGTGCCAAAGGTCCTTCGACAATGTTGCCTGGAAACTGGATGAATTACCAATCGCCATCGTAGAATCTTGTATAGTGAATTTCGCCGTCCCTCTCTGAGGAGTAGAGAGCAATTTAGCCCGGAGAGTCACGTTTCTATCAAACGGACCGTATAACGAGTCAAGGTCAAAACTGAATGTTTTGACATATCTCGTGTGAGAGGTATCCGCGAGCCTAAGATCAAACCCATACGCACGGATGTAACCTTCCAGGAGCCAGGTGTCGTAAGACTCGCATTCGTTAGTCACGGTCAATTGCACATCATATATGCCGGGTTTAGTGTACTGATGCGTTGGGTTCTGCAGCGCCGAACTGCCACCATCGCCGAAATCCCATTCCCATTCCGTCGGATCATTTCGAGACTGATCAACAAAGTTGACTGTTAACGGTGCCGAACCGGCAGTAGTAGTCGCAAGGAAATCGGCTTCGGCAGATCCTCCCACAGTTATGTAGTTGGTTCGGATGATGGTGTCTATATCGCAGACGTTCGCAACGATCAGCCTGACCGTGTAAATGCCTCCCGATTGATACTCATGCGACGGCGTCGGAAGTACTGAGGTTGTTCCGTCTCCGAAGTTCCACAGCCAGCTCGTCACATTCCCCACCGATAAGTCGCTGAACTGAACAAGCAGCGGAGCGCAGCCGGAATCGATATCAACAGAGAAATTTGCTGTCGGCGGTTCGCCAACCGTTATCAGATCCTCTGCGATAGCTACAACTGTCGTGCATGGAGTGATCGCATACAGTTTGACCGTATACGTACCGACCTCGGAATACGGTTTTTGAACATTCAGCGTGTTATATGAGAATGAGCCATCTCCGAAATCCCACATGAGGCTGTCATAAAGGCCTGTAACAGTACCCGTGAAGTTGACCAGCATAAATTCGCAGCCGGAAGTCGGATTGGCACCGAAATTCGCCGTCATGCTGCAGTCGGCGAATTCATCCGGGCCGATGTCGACATCGCTCTGAACGATTCTCTTCTGTCCGTCGAAGTCGACGGACGGCAGGCTGTCGATGTAATAGCCCTTGTTGATAATCGGTGAGAGCTCCTGCAAATGATAATCGCCGGCAGCATAATTGACAAACTGCGGATTGACAAGCTGATTGAATCCCATGTCGCTGCCACCGTAGTAGTCCGATCCGCCGTTGGAATAGTAGCAGTTGTAACCGCTCAATGCGCCAACCGATTCGTTGCTTATCATTCCATCCTGAGAGTTATAGGCAATGATGTTATTGAAAGTCTTTGAGTCTGAGCCATACTGGATGAGAATACCGCTCGCGTATTCACCCCCGATGTTTCCCGCTATAAGGTTGTTGATGACATACACATTCCAGCTATAGCTATCGACGGTGATGCCGGCACCGCCCATCGCGGCATTGTCTCGAACAATGCTGTTCACGATCATCGGGGCGTTACTCTCGAAAATATTTCCTCGCAAATAGATTCCGCCGCCGTAATCATCAGCAGTATTGTTCAGGATGCGACAATTCCTGATTGTCGGCGCGGAGTATTCAGCGCAAATTCCTCCCCCGGAATCGCCCGAAAAGGTCGCTCTGTTGTTCTGCACCGTGCAGTTATCAATCAGTGCCAAAGAAAACAGCAGATATATCCCGGCTCCAAGGAAATTACCCTCGGTCAATTCCGTCTGACAGTCCTCTATGACACAGTCTTTGATCAAGATGTCCCACTCGACGACTTGTACGCCGTGTGGTTGTCCTCTGGTTATTGTCAAGCCGATTAAACTCACTCTCGCCGTTGGCGAATCCAGAGAGCCTTGATAGTCGAAGACTATCCCTCCGAAATCACCCGAAACAGTCGTGTTCGCCGCACCCTCATAGCCGGCAATATGAACCGGGTGACTGAAGCTAATCTGCACAAGCTCGAAATAGGTTCCCGGCAGCGCGACTACGGTATCCCAATCTGAGGCCTGGGAAATCGCGTACTTGAACGTGCGATACGGGTTGTCGATTGCTCCCGTTCCGGTCGCATCAGAGCCGGTGGGTGATAGGTATAAACCGACCGGAATTGTCTGGCCATGTGCAGCATTGAACCCGAGGAGAAGCAACATCCCGGCTATCAGCACCACCGGGTACCAGCGCATAAGGCCGACCTTGTTTTTTGGCTTTTGCTCCATCATTCAGTCCCCCTCACGTGCACGATCGCCCCATCCAGCGCGAGTCCTTCAATGCCGTCTACGGGCGTATCACCCGGCTTCAGAAGAGCTCGGTTTGAGACTATCACAAGCGATATTTCGCTTTCAGATGGTACCAGCGCGGTGAAAGAGATCGAGGCCAGGCGACCACTGCCCGATATGCCCGTGCGCGCACCATCTTCCTGCCTAAGTCTGCTCACGCCGATAGAGTAGTAACTCTCTTCCTCCACACCCTTAGCAAAATAGAGTATGTCATCTCCACTGCCAAGAAATTCTCCTGCAGAAGAGCCGTTGAGCTGAATTCGACTTGGGTCGTAAAGCAGCCTGAAAGCCGCACCAAACAAAGAATCAACATTGTGTATCCAGACGTCAATCCGTCCTGTGGAACCGACGCTCAGTTCCTGATACAAAGGGCTCAGGCGCATCAGCAGAATGACCGGCCTGAGCAATAGATGAACTCTCTGATCGAGTCCATGGCCGATATCGACAGTATCTGCACCTGAGTACAGAACCCGACCCTCGATATCAACCGCGTCCATTTCGAAGATTCTGTCGCTACCCGGAGGGACATCCAGCGCCATTGAGACAGCACCTTCGATAATCGGCAGACCGAACGCCATCGTGTCCAGATCAGCGGCGAAGATTCTGAGCCGCACTGTATCGACAAGCTGGTCGAGGCCTCCCGCCTTCGGGAGCACCATTTGCAGGGAGACTGTAACTCCATCCTCCTGTTTCGATGGAGACTCAGAACATGCCGCTACAATACAGGCAAGTGCTGCTAGCATCACCAGTATGCGCGCATTAGATACTATCCTCATCATAACGTCACTCTCACCGCAAGACCGATCTCGAGACCCGACAGATCGAGGTTCCCGTCGTCGGCCGAACCGCTAAATGACTTGAAACTCGCTGAAAGATCAACTTCATCCGTAACTGATTTCTCAAAGCCAGCGCCGAATCCGAAGATGTTTGCTTTGCCGGCGTATTCATCGTCACCCGATTCGAAGCCGTTAGCGGAAATGCTTTTGTAGTCTATGAGTACCGAAGCCTTGCCCGCCTTCCTCAGCCGATAGCCGAGAGCGGTAAATATTCTCAAGTCATTACCGTAGTTCTTGTGTTCGAATTCGAGCAGCTCTCCTGAGACAGTTCTTGAATCAGCCTGACGAAAGAGGAGTCGAACTCCGGCATCAGATTCGAACTGCTCATAGATAAAAGTCGTTCCAAATGCGACTTCCGTGATGCTGCCAATTTTGTAGACATCTATTCCGTCCTGTGTGCTGTTGCCGAAAGAACTGTAACGCAGATATGCGTACGCATTTCCGAAATCGTGGCTCACACCGAGATTTCCGCCGGCCACAAACTTGTCGCCCGGATCATAGCTATCGGAACCTCTTATCGGCGAATAAGACGAACTAAGCAGATAGCCGGCACCGACACCGAGAGTCAGTTTGCCGGTCTGCCTCGCGTATGCACTTTCGAGATACAGCCCAAATCCTTCGCCATAGTTCTTTGCAGGGAAATTCAGAAAATCGGTAGTCAGAACCTGCCCGAGACCCGATTGATCCAACTCGAGAGTCGCCTTGCCGGTCGGTATGTTCAGTCCTGCGCCCAGAAGAAGCCTGTCATCGAATAGTGAATGAAGTACAGAAATTCGCGTATCGTTTAGGCCGTTTATTGACACATCCGAACCGGACGAATCGCTCTGAGTACCCGCTGTAGCGGAAGAGACGTGAACTTCCCAGTCCTCGGCGATAGGTACAAAACCATAAACGGGAAAGTACCATTGGCTCACATCAAACTTATCGCCGGTGATGTCATTGTCGACAGTCCATGACTGATAGACGATCCTGGCTCTTGCTACCGGCGGAGAGCCAAAGACTATCTGAGCCGCAGCCTCTCCTGTGACGAAAATGAGTACCGCAGCGAGCAGCAATATCTTTCTTGTGAAGTGCGACATCCCTGTCCCTTACGATCACTCCGGATCAAACGATCCTGTGACCGTAACCTTTCCAATGATTGCCGGAGGAACAAACGGATTGTCACCCTCCTCCGGAATCGATTCATCAGCCTGGAATCCGAGCATTCCGTGTGCCACACGCAGCGCGTTTCCGGCCTCTGGTGAATGTGTTGTCTCCTGCCCAAGACCAAATATGTCCGGTTCGATGTCTCGCGCCGGCTCCACTTCGCCAGTGTAGTCATCGAGCCCCGTGACATTCTCCTTCGCTGAAGCAGCAGCTTGAAACTGAGGGTCTTCTGCCAGCGCAGCGTTATACTCGGCTTCCGCTAAGCGGTACATGCCCTGGTCGCCATATATCATGCCGCGAGAGTAGGACAGAAATGCCAGGAATGATGATGTCGGAAGAGAATCGAGTCGCAATTTCTCATCCTCGGTCGGCGTGTACCCCATCTCATCGAGTATGTTGTACAGCAGACTCTTCTCCATTGCGAAGAACTGCTCCAGCTTCCCGCCAACACCCTCCGGATACATCGCTATCCCCTTCGAGGTATTGATCAATCCCGCTTCGGCTTCAAGTTCGCTCGGCTCCGGCTGCTTGATCTCACCGGACACAACAGTCGCGGCGCCGATCAGCTTGCCGAGGCGCGGCGCATGCTCCTTGTCAGCTATATCCGATTCAGAGAATTCCAATTCCTTGCGAATCTCGTTGAGTCGCAATCTTTCGACCACCTTCAGACTCTGAACCTTTGCAAGGTCGGTTGTGAGCATCTCAGAAAGCCCTCGACCGAGAGCTGAATATTGGGGATCAACTGTCGTTGCATCAAAACCGAGTACTCCGATAGTGTTTTCAGGAATCGATGCCGCTTCAATCTGGTCCTCATTCTCAATAATCGCACGGACCTCGGCCTGCAATTTTCGATCGGACAGATATCGCACACGCTGCCGAATACGAGGTGACAAATCTGCATCCGATTGATACGACAAGTACGTCCGATAGACTTCGATTGCCTCGGTATCATTCCCGAGAATCTCTTGCGACAACCCGAGATAGAGGATGGAGACTCCATCATCCGGATCGAGCAGTGTGGCCTGCTTCAGAGCATCTACGGCATTCGCAAATTGATCCGAACGATAGTAAGCAATGCCCAGTTGACGCCAGATCACAGACTTGCCAGGTTCCTGCGCGACAGCATCCTCAAGAAGTCGTACTGCTTCGGCATAGTCTTTCTTCTCGAAGGCGCTTTCCCCTTTATGGTAGAGGTTTGCGCCGCAACCGGTGAATATGAGCAGTACGAATGTAAGGAATAACAGTATCAGCTTTCTCAATAAACCACCTCATCCCTGACTGGCAAATGGTTCAAGCCGCGACATCTTCTTCTCAGCTTCAACATAGCCTGGAGCAATCGCCAGAGCCTTTTGATATTGCTGGAGCGCCGCCATGTAGTCTTTCTTGTCCTCGTATGCAAGGCCACGCGAGTAGTGATACAGAGCATCGAAACTCGTGTCTTGACCCTTCATAATCTCTTTTGTCTCTGTTTCCGACGTTGCAATATCAAGATCCGCAAGAATCTTCACAACAAGATCCTTCTCGAGCTTCATCACATCTTTGGGCTTGCCTTCAATGAAGTCCGCCTTGATGATCTCGCCGGTCTCCACTTTCACGAGGCGAGCATCGATTCGAAACTGGTCATTGGAAAGCTTCATGAATCCACCCATCAGCAGGGTGTGAGCACCGACAAGCTTCCCGATTCTGACAGCCGTACTCTTGTCAACTAGATCGCTCTGCTGCAATTTCAGTTCATCGACCAGGAAATTGATTCTATCCCTCTCAACTACAGCCAGGTTCGAGACTTTCTTCACTTCATAGATCATCATCGAAGCAAGACCTTTGGAAAGAGCATCAAGGTCGTCATGGTCAACGATTGAGTTGTTGTCGAAATACATAATGGCGATGGTCTCGATCTTGCTCGTGCCCCCCTGCGCGTCGACAGGGATCGGCTTTCCCTCGCGGACCTTGTACCAGAGAGCCATTATTTGGGGAGGATACTCGTCGGGGTCAAGGTCAATTGCCGGATCGAGATCTATCAGTTTCTTGAGATAGGCCTCCGCCTGCTCGACATACCCCCTGCCAATCGACGCCAGACTCAGAATCTGCAAAGCGCGCGCTTCCTGGTTCTTGACAAGGCTGCCTGCGGTCAGCAAATCGGTCGTTTTGATTATGGCATCCTCGAAGTGGGCTGTCCGATACAGCCTGTAAGCCTCCTCAAGCTCCGCATCGGTTGCCGTCTGTGCGACGGCTAAGCCAGCGCCGAGACTGGCAAGAACCAGAAGTAGCAAATTCGCTAGAACATGCTTTCTCATCTCCATCCCTCCAGACTGTGATCAAACATTCAGATCTTAGGCAAAGTCAATCCACAACGCAACAAAAAAATGAACCTGAACTGCTCCCGTTACTTGCGCCTCAGCTTGAAATTAACCGTTGCATTATCACCTGCTTTGACATTTACGATCTTTGAGTCTCCGACAGTTTCGAATCCATCCTTCCGCGCCAGAATCAAGTGAGGTCCCTCGACGAGATCGATTGCTGTCGGAGTGCCACTTTCTATCGGCTTACCGTCCACCACAATCTCCGCCCAGGGCTGCTGATCAAGACCGATGAACTCTGCACCGATTGAGACTCGGCCGCTTGCTCCATTAAATCTATACGTTCTATACTGCGTATTATTATCAACATATATGTCTTCGAAGAAGCTCTTGTCCTGAAAATGCACCGAGACTCTATGCCAACCCTTCTTGATTCCACCGATTTCGAATGGATTATTGTCGAACTCGAGTGTCTTGCCGCCGAAGCCGATTGTCGGCTTGCTGCGATAGTCGTACGGAGAGACCTCTATCAGGAGTTTGCCTTTCCCCACAACAGGCGGAGGTGTGGGCCCCGGAGTTGTTGCGGATACAGATGCATACTCCTCGGAGACTCCGTCGGCACTGAATGAATGGGCTCGATAGAAGTAAGTTGTCCGCGCGCTCAGTCCCGTATCCTGCATGCTCACAACGTCAGTGCCCAAAGTTGCGATCAGCTCAACGACCGAGTCTGCTGCTGTACCCCGGAATATCCTGAATCCGACCTCATAGTTGGAGTTGTCAGTCCAGCTGAGGTCGATCTTATCAGTAGATATGGGTGTCGCCACCATTTCCGAAGGCGCGATCGGTAACTCGGCAACCGGCTGAATAGCCTCATCAATCGAGGTATCATGCTCCTCGCCGCCTGATAGAATGAATATGTAGACCAGGATCGCTATTGAGATCAACCCGATGCTGCCGAATAGAAGTGGTTTAACATGGCTCTTCCGCGCGGGCGTCGGAGATTCAGGCATGCTGACAGGTTCAGCCTGCCATACGGGAGTTACCGGCATTGTGTCGTCTGAATGAGATGCCCGTTCTGCTGCTACAGGAGTAGATGGTGCCCCCATTCCGAGTCCGGAGAGATCCCGAGCTATGGCTCCCATCGAATCATATCGGTCATCCGGCTTCTTCTCGAGCATCTTGAGCACGATTCGGTTCAACTCAGCAGGAATATCGCTCCGCAACTCTGATGGCGGGACTGGCGGCTGATCGAGATGAGCCCTCATTACGACAAATTCAGAATCATCAGCAAACGGCACTTTTCCGACCAGCATCTGGTAAAGTGTTATCCCAAGCGAGTAGATGTCGGTACGTTTATCCACTGGATTGCCTTCGACCTGCTCGGGAGACATGTAATGGATACTCCCGACTCCGGTGCCGGTCTTGGTCAGCTTTGAATCGCCGAGAATCTTCGCAATGCCAAAATCCGTGATCTTCACTCTGCGGGAAGTATCAAGCATGACATTAGATGGTTTTATGTCGCGATGGATTATTCCATTTTCATGAGCGTAACCGAACGCATCCACCATCTGAGTCGTGATCCGAATCGCATCATCAATCTCGAATGCGTGACCTGCCTTGAGCTCTTCGTCGAGGTCAGTGCCCTCAACATATTCCATCACGATGAAATGACGGTCTCCCTCGATCTCGAAATTGTGAATTATGACAATATTGGGATGGCTCAAGCGCGCCATCGCCTTAGCCTCTCGCCTGAACCATGCGGAAAGCCGCTCATTTGAGGCGTACTGAGGGTGGAGCACTTTCAGCGCGACTACGCGATCAATCATGGAATCCATCGCTTTGTAGAGGACGCCAAATCCGCCCTCGCCGCGCTTCTCGATCAATTCGTATTTGCCGATCTTGCCTTCAGACATAGTATACCACCTCGGCGAGAATGATATCGTGCATCTCACTTCAGTCAACAAAAAAGAGGGTGAAATGGTCCAGCCTGGGGCTAAGACTGTGCAGTGTGCGGAGGTGAATCGGAGTGGAACTTAGGGTTGTCCCTCACCACATGGCGGGGGACCGCCTGTAAATATGTATGCGATCAGATAGACCACATCGTCGATATCGATATATCCTGAGCAGTCTGCATCTGATGCCTCTACAGGTATCGACTCAGGACCACCACTGAAAATGTAGGCCAGCAGCCAGGTGACATCGTCGATATCGACTGCCTCCGAGCCATCTGCATCCCCGATCGGTCGGAAATAGAGATTATACTCGTATACGAAGGGACCGCTGTAGGAACTGCCCTTCACGTACAGAATGAAGACCAACGACTGATAATTGTGAATGGTAACGCAGATCTTCTTTGAAGCTGCCTCAGATGCAGTAGCTCGTCTGAACAAGTAGACTCCGGCGGAATCCAGTGTGATCAACGCCATTCCCCACTGCGCGGAATAGGTAGTGTCCATTGAAAAAACAAGCAAACCGACGTGAGAAGAATCGTTGGTGACTTCAATGTAGTTGCTGCCCAGCGCGTAAGGCGCCGCGAGGCTCCAATTATCTAATGACGGCAGAACAGTGTGTCTTTTCAGTACTGCGATCTCAGGATAGTCCGAGGCATCCTCATAATAGAGTCCATTTGCTCGGCTGCCGGTCATGTAATTCCAGTGCAGGAAATCGCTGAACGAGTTGTAAAGCGTCGTGCCATCGGATTGCAGAACAATCTGCAGCACCGACATCAGCGATGACACCGGTTTCGCCATCGAGTCAAGGACAATCCTGGGAAAATCGATTCCGTAATTCTGTGTGAGATACTTCGGCCAGACAAACGATCCGTACATATGCTGAAAATCCGATTCATCCAAAAGGGATAGCTGCGGTACGGGCCAGAACTCATCGAAGTAGTTGTAGTTGTCATTGGTCGCGGGATATACCTCATCCTCCATCCATACAGCGGTACACTCCATCCACCAACTAGCCATAAACGCATCATAATAGAACTGAACTGCATGGTAGAGCTCATGCGCGATCGCCACCTTCATCGAACCCTTCTGATTGCCGTCAGCATCCTGATTCGGAGGGAAGTTCAGAAAGGTGTGGTGCAGTACTATGTGCGATGAATAATCATCCCAGGGCTCCGGTCCGGCGTTATCACCGTTCGTCACTCCATAAAACTGGAAATGATCGAAGTAGAGATCGTACAGGCTGTCACCGCCTAACGTGCCATCCGACGGCGGCGTGTGATAACCATAATTTGCTACTATCTGCCTCCAGGCCGAGTCAGCGTATGTCGCCATGTTCTCGATGAAATCCGGAACGGAACTGGAGTCGGCATCTTCGGTCGAAACCGGAGGACTGGCTCCTCCAGTGACAGTATCGTAGTGCAATCGGAAGAAGCCATCCGGTGACACGTATTGGAACTGCGTGTTCGGTCTGGTATCGAGCGCCGAAAGCATCATCTGAAGCTCAGGGGAAAATGTATCCCACTCTCTCTGGATCTCCGACATTACATGAGTGCCACACTTCGCGGGAACAGCGGTATCATCGACATATTGGGACGGCAACGACTCCGGACTGAGTACGGATTGCGCCAGACGAAGGTAGTACTGCTCTCGATCGAGCTTCCCACCCTCGTACTCATTCTGGAGCCGGGACAACACACCAGGCTGCGAAGCAGTAAGCATTACGGGAGAGATTAACAGCAGAAGACCGGCAAACGCCACGTTTGCCAGCAGCTTAATGTGATAAGTATCTGTCACTAATTCACCGTGTTGACTCTATGTGGTAGAAAACCCTTCAACA
>Ga0180009_10005914_pt1 | contig 12984 bp, 11 predicted proteins | sample OS_PC_MetaG_FD_123537 | JGI IMG/M metagenome (GOLD analysis project Ga0180009, IMG submission 123537) | Groundwater microbial communities from the Aspo Hard Rock Laboratory (HRL) deep subsurface site, Sweden - OS_PC_MetaG | ecosystem: Environmental > Aquatic > Deep subsurface > Groundwater...
GGGGTCGTATCAGGGACGTATCAATCTTTTAAACTTGCTACACTTATTCGCTATTTGATAAATAAGTTTGTAAGATTAATGCGCCCCCCTATTTACTTCCCAATCTTATAAAAATTACGGAAGGCACAAGCGTAACCGTAATGACCTATGACAGTTCAAATCGCCTTTCAACCGTCACAGACCCTGAAAGTTTGATGTGGGAAAATCATGCCGAGACAATCATGGATAGACAATTCGTAGCCGTCAAAGCAGCACAGCGTGGGCTGACTATTGTGGAGGAGTTGGTGCTTAGTCCTGAAAAGAGTAGTAACGCATAAAAACATGGGTGGCCCCATGTCCATGCTTTCTTGAAGAAGCGGCAGAGAGTACAATATCGAAGTGATAAGGGCCGGATCAAAACAGGAACTGAAGCTGATACTGGAAGATTTGTTTAAGTGAAACAATATGAGGCAGCGGGAAGCTTCAAATATGATCTACTTATATATTGATGACCCACACATACCGCCCCCAAATATCCTTTGACAAAATCCGGTTAAAATGCAAATAAAATACAAACTGTTACGCGTGATATTAATTCGTTATATATATGTGAACAGCTTTGTTCCAGCCTGTCTTTTATAATTACCGGGAATTCTTTGCTGTGGAAGCTTTCGGAGAGGGCTGTTTCGCCATGCAAGCTCTGCATAAATTGACAGGTTAATTAATAAAAAACCTTTAGACCACTATATATAGTTTTCGACAATTTTTTAAACACTATATAATGTACGATATTAGAATCTCTGCTTTAAATTGACAGAACTTCTCATACCTGATAACTTCATTTCCGTTCATGACAGCCTCCTTTTAGCATTTTATTGTTTTTGAGTTTACCCAACTCTATGCTATCAGGAGGTTGTTTTTTTATCTACGCGATAATAAATTATCTTTTTACTACAGTGGGAAGTATATTCTACTTCTACTTTACTATATAACGCCCATGAAAATATGCGTTTCTACCTTTTTGAAAATGTGATATAGGGAAATAATGCCGAGACAATCAAGATATAAATTGACAGAGGCATTTAATGATTTTATCAATTCAAATCCTGGTTCATGGATAGAATTCCTTTCAATGATATACGATAAAGCTCCATGTCTTCCCGCTTATCGTCAGCATACAGTTTAAAGTAGCCTTCAAGATTTATTCCGGCTTTGTTATCCAAAAAATTTCCGTAATATGTTTTCTTTTCCAACTTGATAATCTGTTTTAATACCTTTTTTATTTACACTTTCATATAGTCTTTTTAAGTCCGCATGATTTTCAGGGTTCAGTTCAACTTTCCAGGTCGGCACAAGTCAATTACTCTACCTTTAGCAAATCATTCAGATTTAATGTTGGAATACTGTCCCTGCCTTCAACTATTAAAACATAATTTCAAAGATTTTGGACCCATTCTATAATATTCAATACCTATCCGAAAGTGACTACGGGGACAGGATAGGTAGCATATATCATTGTATGAGTTGACAGCAGCATTAAAGAATAAAAGACTGGAAATATCTGAATGCGAGGCAGCGGGGAGTTGTCCGGCCGCTTAAGTTTTTACTTGCTTTCAAAAACGTGTGGATATAGGGGACATCCTGTAGTCTCCCATATACTTTATTAAAGTAATGAAATATAAGTCATAAAAAGGATAAATACTGTGGAGCCGAATAAAAAGGCTTTTACTTTGATCGAACTGATTGTAGTGATTTTTATAATCGGACTGGCCTCTGCCGTTGTGGGAGGCTCTCTCTACCGGAACATGGATGATATCCGCCTGAAGACTGCGGCAAAAGAGATAGCGGCTACCCTGAGATATGCCAGAAGCAGATCTGTTGCTGAAAAAAAAGTTTATTCGTTTATTGCGGATGTAAAAGGATACGGGTTATACACAGATCATTCGGATAGCGGATTGAAGACAGGGCAGGAGAAGCATGCGTATAGCCTGTATAAATATTACCCTGAAGGTATTGATATTGAAAACAGGGAAAAAGAAGAGACCGTAATAGATTTCTTTCCAGAAGGAGATTCCACAGGAGGATCTATAATATTGAAGAACCGGAAAGCCACTTCATATGTCATATCGGTTGATAAAATCCAAAGCAGTGTGAAAATACAATAGATACCAGAGATCCATATGAAAAGAGAATCTTCAGAAGATTTAATAAAAGAAGGGTCGCAAAAAGGATTTACATTGCTTGAAATCATAATCGCTGTCGCAATACTTGGGATAGGCGTGGTTATGGTAATGCAGCTTTTTTCAGGCGGCCTGAGGTCAGCCCGGACTTCAAAAGAATACACAAATGCTGTAATTGATGCAAAGATAAAGATGGAAGAGATGATAATCAACCCTCTTCAGGAAAGCGGAGAATACCCCGACGGATTTCATTGGCAGACAGATGTAACCCCTTACGAATCCCCTTATAATGATAAAGTAAAAACCGTCAAAATCACAGTAAAGGTTTACCAAAACGCTTCCGACGATAAATGCCTTGTGGAACTTGCAACGCTGAAAACAATGACGGGAGAAGATTATTTGTAAACATCAGTCGAGTTATTAAATGGTGTCAATGTTTTTACTGTATTACATCTCAATGAGATAAAGTATTTTGAAGCGGATAAAAAAAAGAAATAATTTTAATCAATTTATAGATAAGAAGGGCTTCACTCTTATGGAGCTTCTGATTTCCGTTACAATTCTTGCTCTGATTGCAGTTATAATCGGTGGCAGTCTCAGGCTTGGCATCAGGGCATGGGAAAGAGGAGAGTATGAAATCAGCGCATTACAGGGCCTGAGGGTGACTTGCGACCGGATGAGTCAAAGAATCAAGTCCATCTATCCTTACCGGATTCAGAAGGACGGTAAAAAACTGGCTGCATTTAAGGGTGATTCGGAATCAGTCTGGTTTGTAACATCTACTTTGATCCGTGCTGAAAAGAATATGAAGTGGGTTTCATATTCTTTCAAAGACGGAGATTTATCTATGGGCGAAGGCATGATGCCCGACAAGAAACTTCTCGAAAAGGTTTCGGAGAAAGGAGAAGCTCTCGACGCCGGCATCTCCTTATTAAAGTTTGAGTATTTTTCAACTAAAACAACTGAATGGAAAGATTCGTGGGACCTGCAGGAACAATTGCCCTCTGCCATGAGGATAACGACGGACAAGTGGCAGCCGTTTATCATATCCATTCCGGCGGGAGAAAGGAATGAGAAAAAATAATTGTTACAGCACAGATCGTTGTGGCGCGCGTTCCCAGAAAGGGGCGGCCCTTATGATTGTTCTCTGGGTAATGGTGCTTCTGACGGTGATTGCAAGCGAGTTTGTTTTTTCGATGAGAACGGAAATGAACATCACTGTCAATTTTAAGGAAGAAACCGAGGCATATTATGCAGCCCTTGCAGGTGTTGAAAATGCAAAGGCAGAGATACTTTCTTCAGGCAATGCAATGAAGCTGGATGATAACGGTATTTTGGTTTTTGATGACAAGCAGCCACAGAGGAGAGGAAACTTTGGAAATGCCGGATATTCTTATGATATCATTGATGAAGAGAGATGTTTGAATATAAATGTTGCCACTCCGGAACAGCTAAAAAAAATATTAGTATTCGCGGGAGTGGAAGACTCTCAGATGAATGTGATAACAGATTCAATTCAAGATTGGCGGGATCCCGATGATCTTCACAGGATAAACGGCGCTGAAGAAGAATATTACCGGTCTTTGCCCAAACCATACAGCTGCAAAGACGGACCTTTTGATACCGTTGAAGAGCTTCTCCTTGTAAAAGATCTTACTCCTGTGATATTTGGTTCGAACAATGAACCGGACAGAAGGGGAATTGCAAAATATCTGACCGCAAAAAGCTCCGGGGCCATCAATATTAATACGGCAGACAGGATAGTACTAGATGCGGTATTTGGCGGTGCTACAGCCGAAAGCATAATGTCGCAAAGGCCTTTTATTGTTCCTGCAGCAGGTGGTGTTATAAAATCGAGCTTTTTCACTGTTATTTCAACCGGTGTAAGCGGAAGAACCAAAAGAGTTGTGAAGGTAATATTATTCAAAAAAAACGATAAGAACATAGAAACAACTTTCTGGAACGACAATTTTATCTGACGGGCAGGATTACTAAGTGAATCTCCTGAAAATGTTTGATAATCAAGTAGTTGGCATAGAGTTCAGGGACGACAGGATCACGCTGGTGTGCCTGAAAAAAGGAATAACCGGTTTTAAATTAACCGCCTCAATAAATATTCCGTTTAACGGAAGCGGCTTGAATGACGATACCATATCCGAACTTAAAAAGTTTTTAACACAGAATGGCATTAATGTAAAAAATGTTTCAGTTTCCATCCCAAGTGAGTGGTCTCTCATCAAGTTCATGGACGTGCCGTCCCCGGACAGGAATGCTCTGAAAAATGTCATCCGGTATGAGATAGAAAGGCATATCCCGTTTGATATTGACGACATTTACTATGATTTCCAGATTGTAGCGGAGAAGTCGAATATTTATAGTGTTATACTTGTCGCAACACAAAAAGAAAAACTGGAGTATGTAAAAGACTTCCTGGATAAAGTTCCTCTTAAGCTTCAGAATGTATCTGTTGCTTCTATCTGCAACTTGAATGCGATTGAGTTCAGCGAATATAAAACCAATATATTGATAGATTATTCAGGGATAGGCAGGCGGCCTGAAGTCTTTGGCTCTAAAGAGAGCGTATGTGTGTCTGTTAACATAAAATCAAACGGATACGAAATAGCGGTAATCAAAAACGGCCTCTGCATTTTTCTGAAAAACGCCCCCATCGATTTTACAGTTCCTCATGATAATATCCTGAAAATACTTTGCGATGATATAACAAATACGATTGACGGCATTTCCGGGAAAAAGCCGGACAAGATTGTGCTGTCCGGAGATGTTGTTTCAGGATTAAAAGACCTGTTGGCCGGAACCGGCACGCGCATAAAGATTGTGGAAAAACTTTCATGCCAGTCAAAAAACGGAATGGGTCTGAGCATGAATGATATTCTGTCAGCGACAGGCGCTTGTTATTCGGCATTCGGATTCGGGAGTACGCAGGTAAACCTTTTGCCGGATAAAGGAAGCCGGAATAAAAAAGCAGGGCCCATGATCGCCAGGATATCCCTTGTCGTTATAGTTCTTCTGTCGTGTATGCTGGCTTTCCTGGAGATAAGCAGGGAGAAGTATATGATTAAGGCGATCGAAAAAGAGATATCCGGAAACAAACCCGTGATGATGCAAATCGAGCAGTTGTCGTCCGAATTATATATGATCGATAAAAAGAAAAAATATCTTAAAGAGAAAGAGGTCGGAAATATGAGCAAGCTTGATATGCTTGCCGAACTCACCGTTATTCTTCCAGAAAATGTATGGTTATCCGGCTTCAGCTGCACAGAGAAAAAGAAAGGTACCGGTGGTTACAAGGGGGAAGTTATCATAAGCGGGTTTACAAAATCTTATTCGGATCTGATATCTCTTATAGAGAATTCCTCATATTTTGAAAACGCGGAATTCGTGAAGCCCATTACAAAAAGCGGTTTTGGTGAAGCGTTCGAGATAAAGGCATCGATTGCAGCACCAGACAAGAAAAAAGCGGGGCAGGAAAAATGATCAAGCCGTTCAATCTGAAACTGAAACGCAGAGAGAAGATTGTGCTTCTGTCAGGATGTGTAATAGCCCTGGTTATACTCTCATATCGTGTTGTATTGTGGACCGGAGCTATCAGAACGGCCACGGGTGACAAAGCGGCCGCGATGATGATGCTTTTGGAACGCCAGATAAACATGATTGCCGGCAAAGAAGAAATGTACGCCAAACTTGAGTCTGCAAGGAAGGAAATAACGAATCTCGAAAAAGGACTTCTTTCAAGTTACAAGCCCGCTGTTGCCGCCGCCGAACTTCAGAAGACGCTTAATGAAATGACAATGCCTTTTAACCTTGAGATTAATTCAGAGAAGGTGCTTCCTCCGATAGATCAGGATGTGTATATTGCCATACCTGTTGAAATAGGATTTGTTTCATCAACAGCAATTCTTAAAAACTTTCTTATGCAGATTGCCTCTTCGCAGTTGCTGCTTTCGGTGCCTGAAATCAGGATCAGGGTTATGGATATGCGCAATCCGAAAGAGGTACATGTGACAATGACCGTCATGGGTTTTGCCAGGAAAGAAGTGAAAGAGGATGAAAAGTCAAATTCCCCCGGTGGTGCGGGAAAAGGCGGGAAAGCAGTCTAAAAGAGTTCTAATGATGTGTAAATATTAATGATGCGGAAATATTATTTTCTAAATGCGATACTTATAACTATTGCGGTTTTGTTGGGCAATAAGTTTTATGGGGTGATATTGAAACCCGTAGAGCTGTTTCCAGCCGTTAAAAGCCAGGATACATCGGCAACCGGACCGGTTAAAGAAATTCTCCCCGAGAAAAAAAAAGAATTGTTTGATTATCAGGTGATAGTCTGGAAAGATCTTTTCAGGCCGGGAAGGAAGGAGCCGGATGCGGGAGATTCGTTTGCGGAAACAGCTCCTCCAAAACTTATCGGCATTCTTGTAAAAAACGATGGAGCAAGAGCGTTTTTCATGGATTCCGTGACCAAAGTTACAAAAACATACAAACAGAAAGAAACAATCTCAGGCTATACAATTCATGAGATTCTGGAAAACAAAGTTATACTTATGAAAGACGGGGAGAAGATTGATCTTAAGATAGTGCCTGTTGAGACTATTGCGGCGCCAGTCAAAACCGGAACGGAAGCGGCACCGCGCGCAGCAACTCAGGAGAAGGCGGTCGAACAGGCGCAGGATCAACAGGCTGCGGCGAAACAGCAGGGAAGCGGAACACCGCCCCCCCCGCTTTATATACCGCCGAGACAGTCAGCGCCGATTTCCCTGCAACAGAACCAGAAATAAAAGGAGCTATCGATGTTAAAGAAGCCGCCATATTATTTCATGATAATACTGATATTATCCTTTATCATGATTGTCTCATGCGCTTCGAAAAAGATTCCAAAAATTGAAGCAATAAACCTGCCCGCCCGGCTCTCTTCAGTCGATGAAAAAAAACAGGCGGAACCACAGGAATATAAGGAAAAAGATGCCGGGCAGAAAGCAGAAGCGCCTTTGCCTAAGGAGACGGCAAAAGAAGCAGTCAGGCAGGAAAGAGAGAAGGAGAATGAAATTGTCCTGAATCTTGACGGCGCGGACATTGGCACGGCAATATCCTCGATCGGCGAGATGTTGAATATAAATTTCATTCTTTCCCCCGAGGTAAAAGGCAAGGTTACGATCCAGACATACAAGAAATTTCCAGCCGGCGATCTGTTTCAGATATTACAAACCATTCTCGAAATTAACGGGTTAACCGCCGTAAAGGACGGGCCGCTTTACAGAATAGTTCCAATTGATGTCGCGAGGCAGCAGGCTTTGGATGTGCAGTCCGGCAGGGAGTATACACGCCGGGCTGATTCATCGTTTGTAACCCAGATAGTGCCTCTTGAGCATGTAAAGGCGGGCGATATTTTGAATGTTGTGAGGAATCTGATGCCGCGGGGGGCCGATCTCATAGTCTACGAGCCGTCAAATATAATTATAGTGACTGCTCCTGCCGCGGCCCTGACGAAGTTTATGAAAATAATCGAGATACTTGATGTGAATTCGCTTGATCGTGAATCGGTCAAGTCCTTTGTGTATCATGTGGAAAACGGAGAGGCGAAAAAACTTGCGGATATCTTAAAGAATCTTTACGCTGATAAAAAAACGCAGGCAGGAAGAGCGTCTCCAACACCCATCCCGCCGAATAGACCCAAACCAAACACCACGGCGCCTGCTGCACCCGGTAAAACGCCGGCTCCGGCATATTCTGAAGAATTACCAGGGAATATAGACGGAGAGATTATTATCACTCCTTACGAAGAGATTAACGCGCTTATAATCAAAACCAGCACCGGCAATTATCTTGCCATGCTTGATATATTAAAGAAAATTGATATTCCGGCCAAACAGGTGCTGATCGAAGTCCTGATAGCTGAAGTTACGCTGACCGACAAGACACAGTTCGGGCTTGAATGGATTTTGAAAGGCAATGTTTCTGTGGAAGGCAGGCACGATCCTTTATTGGGTGGTTTTACATCATCATCATTACCGGGAACAATAGTTCCGACTATTGATTCGGTGACCGGGCAATTTGCGAATATTATTACAACTCTTCCGACCGGGACTGCTTTTGCCGCTGTTATAAGACCTGATAAATACGGCGCTATCCTTAACGCGTTCGCTAGTCTCGGGAAATTGAACGTTCTCGCAAGTCCTCACATTCTCGCGATGGACAACATAGAGGCCAAGATAGAGATAGGCGATGAGATACCGATCGCGACAGGTTTTCAGCAGCAGCCTTCAACTTCAACGACAACCGGCACAACGGCGTTTGTTGCAGCCGGTCAGATACAGTACCGAACGACCGGGATACTTCTGACAGTATTGCCGAACATATCGGAAAAGAACAGCGTAAAACTCAAGATCAGCCAGGAGATAAGCAACAGAGGCGTAGACATAGCTCTTGCCGGAATAACCTCGCCAAGCTTCACAAAAAGAAAGGCAGAGACGGTGGGGGTTGTTGAAAACGGGCATACACTTATAATCGGGGGTCTTATATCGGAACAGAATAACAACTCGAGGGAAGGAATTCCGCTTTTAAGCAGGATACCGCTGATAGGATACCTTTTCGGAGTTATGAGTGATGAGATAAAAAAGACCGAATTGTTGATAATGGTTACGCCTCATGTTGCCGGTTCCCCGGAGGAAGCTGATAAAATCACAAAAGATTTCCAGTACAGGGTAAAAACAATAAGCAAGAAAATTGACATGGAGAAGGCGGAGAGAAAAAAGGATGGAATTGTAAAACAGGAATCCTCAAAGGAACAAGAGTAAAAAAATGAAAACAAAGCAGTTGTTCGGCGAGATGCTTGCCGGCCGGTCGCTGATAACCGGAGAGCAGCTCGAAATAGCATTGAAAGAGCAGCAGACGGATCACCGCAGGATCGGCGAGATATTTGTAGATCTCGGGTTCCTGACGATGGAATCAATGCTTAAGATTCTTGGAATCCAACTCGGGATCAGATACATGCCGTTCTCCGAATTTCCAAAAATAATACCGGAAGACAATTATCCATCATTAAAGTTCATGAAACAATACAGGATACTGCCTGTGGGTAAAACCGGCGGTTCGGTTATAGTCGCTATGGCCGATCCTCTCGATTCCTATGCGATGGATGCTCTGCGCCTGTTCTTTAAATGCGATGTAACAGTGTGCCTCAGCAGCGAAAAGGACGTGATGGAGGGTATAGAACAATGCTTCGGAAACAGTGTCCAGATGGCATCCATCATGGAGGATATGATAGGCGAAGAAGTTGATATTACGGATATCGGATCTGAGGAGGATATACACCATCTCATGAATATCGCGCAGGAAGGTCCGATTGTGAAGCTTGTCAATATGATAATCACGCGCGCTATCGAGGAAAGGGCGAGCGATATTCATCTGGAGGTTTTCGAGAACAAGGTCAGGGTCAGATACAGAATCGACGGTATTCTTCTGGAAGCCGAGTCGCTTCCAAAAAGACTTCAGTCGGCGGTCATATCGAGGGTCAAGATAATGGCCAAACTGAATATCGCCGAAAGGAGGCTCCCGCAGGACGGAAGGATCAGGCTGAGAGCCGCGGGGCGTGAGATTGACCTGAGGATATCGACTATTCCCACCCTTTACGGGGAGAGCGTTGTCATGAGGATACTCGACAGGGGCGGGGCGATTATCAGTCTGGAAGAACTCGGGTTCAGCGAGAAAGCACTCGAAAATCTCAAAAAAATCATAGCCCTCCCATACGGAATGATTCTTGTGACCGGGCCGACAGGAAGCGGAAAGACAACTACGCTGTACGCGTCGCTTGCCGGCATCAACTCTATTGACCGGAAGATAATAACTATAGAAGACCCTGCCGAGTACGAGATAGAGGGGATAAACCAGATACAGGTAAAACCGAAGATAGGGCTCACCTTTTCGAGCGGTTTAAGGCATATTGTCCGCCAGGATCCCGATGTAATCATGGTGGGAGAGATCAGGGACAAGGAGACCGCGGAAATAGCCATACAATCTGCGCTTACAGGGCATCTTGTATTCAGCACCCTGCATACGAATGATGCCCCTGGTGCGGTGACAAGGCTCCTTGATATGGGTGTCGAAAGCTTTCTCGTATCATCAGCGCTTGTCGGTGTACTGGCGCAGCGTCTTGTAAGGGTTTTATGCCCGTCCTGCAAACAGGCCTGTGAGCCGAAGCAGGAAAGCGAAAACTCTTTTTCAGGTGCCGGCTGCGAGGAATGCAGGTTTACCGGTTATAAGGGAAGAACCAGCATTTCAGAGCTTATGGTTATTAATGACGATATCAGGGGGTTGATTCTGGAAAGAACCGGCGCCGATGTCATAAGGAAAAAGGCTCTGGCATACGGAATGCAGCCATTAAGGGAGTGCGGCATCCAGAAAGTAAAGGATGGAATTACCACGATAGATGAGGTCCTGAGAGTAACGCAGGAGGAGGCCGGTGGAGACATACTCTTATGAGGCGATAAAAAAAGACGGGAATGTTGTTACCGGCTCTATCGAAGCCGAAAGCGAGCAGAATGCGGTCGAACGTATTCAGGAGATGGATTTCTACCCGCTGAAAATTGAAAAACCGGGTGAAAGCGAAGGACTGTTCTCATTTCGTAAATCCTTTTTTGATAATAAAACGGGAGAGCATGACACAATGGTGTTTTCTTATCAGCTTGGAGTGCTGCTTGAGGCAGGATTTCCGCTTGATAAGGGTTTGGCGATTTTAGTCGATCTGACCGAAAAAAAAAAGATGAAGGAGATAATCAAGGATGTGCTGTCAAGCGTCCGTGGAGGCAAATCCCTGTCGGATGGCATATCGAAATACCCCGAAGTCTTTACCCTCCTTTATATAAACATGGTTAAAGCCGGTGAAAGCGGAGGTTTTCTTGAAGATACCCTTGTCAGGCTGGCCGCGTATCTTGAGGATTCCCAGAGAATGAAAGGCGAAGTGAAATCGGCGCTTGTTTATCCTGCGCTTCTTGCCGTAGTCGGAGGGATAGCCATTACGGTGCTCCTCTTCTTTGTTGTGCCGAGATTCAGCTCTATTTTTTCCGGCATGGGGCAGGCATTGCCTTTGTCAACGGTGCTGCTTCTTGCCTTAAGCAGCGCCGCCAGGAGTTACTGGTGGGCGTTTTTTATCATGGCGTTTGCGGTATTCTTTGCCGCGCGTTCTTACATAAGGAGCAGTGCGGGGAAACGATATATAGACGATCTTAAATACAGGTTGCCGCTTGCCGGCAAGCTTTTTAAGGAGATAGCGGTCGCGCAGTTTGCAAGGACGCTGGGGACGCTTCTCCACAACGGAGTGCCGCTTCTTAGCGCCCTTCATATAGTAAAGGGTACGACAAGCAGCGGGAGCATGACCGGAATTATAGGAGAAGTGGCGGAAGGAGTAAGAAAGGGAAACTCGATTTCCGGTATCCTGAAGGCCAAATCGGTATTTCCTAAATTTGCGGTACACATGATAAAGGTAGGCGAAGAGACCGGAAGGCTCAATGAGATGCTGATAAAGGTGGCGGACAGATTTGATATTGAAGTAAAAGGTTCTGTGAAGAAAATGCTCTCCCTTCTGGAACCCGCCCTTATTCTGATTATGGGTCTTGCAGTCGGCTTTATAGTTATATCCATGCTTCTGGCCATATTCAGCTTGAATGATCTTCCCTTTTAAGATAAAAAACTCTTCGCTGCATGGTTTCAGACAGGATTAACAGGAAGAAGAGGATGATTAGACGACAGGCGTTTAGGCTGTAGGCTAATAGGCTTTAGGCTACTAATAGCCTACAGTCTAAAGGTCTACAGTCTAAAAGCCTAACAAGCTACAGTCTAAACGCCGACACTTTACGAGGCAAATATAAAATGAAAAATACATTAAACAATCGGGGCATTACTCTTATTGAACTGATGGTTGTTATCATTATACTTGGACTTCTGGCTGGTCTTGTCGCGCCGAAGATGTTCGGTAAAATCGGCGAATCAAAGACAAAAACGGCGAAAGCCCAGATAGAGCTTTTCGCGACAGCTCTGGACACTTTCAGGCTGGATGTCGGGAGGTATCCGACTACATCAGAGGGACTTCAGGTTTTAAGGGAAAAACCGGCAGGAGTTGAAAACTGGAAAGGCCCGTACCTGCCGAAAGAGATTCCGGTTGATCAATGGAACAACCCCTATCATTACATATCGCCCGGCGCTCACGGCGACTACGACCTTTTTTCGTACGGGGCCGACAATGCCGAGGGCGGCGAAGACGAAAAACAGGATGTCGTAAGCTGGAAGTAGCCGACCCAGGCAATATTCAACTTCAAAACAGATAACAGTAAAACAGCGCAGAAAGAAATGATCTTGATGTTATTGAATGATCCGTGTCAATACACGAATACCCGTTATGCTTACCGTAATAAATTTAAAGGCATTTATCGTGTCGGATAACCCTGATGTTTTGCAGGAATTGATAGTTTTTATTTATTATTATTGCGATAAAGCCTGATATTTTCAATGAACTTGAAATCTTTCACATTGTATGTCAAAAGCTCCATCCGGTTACAAATCGCGGTTGCTGCTATCAGAGAATCCGGTATATGCAGGCCGTGGCTTTTCGCATATTTTTCTATAAGTTTTGTCGCGGTTTCAGAGATTTCCTGATTTATATGAATAATACTCAATTGTTGTAAACGGTTCTTGATTTTAGTTTTGATCTAAACCCTCCACCTCTGGTGGAGGACCCGGAGAGGTTCTACCGATCCGGCGTAAAATGATATAGGCTCACCCTCCGGGAAAGTCTCGAAAGAGCAAATCGGAGGATGAA
>Ga0180009_10005915_pt1 | contig 12983 bp, 13 predicted proteins | sample OS_PC_MetaG_FD_123537 | JGI IMG/M metagenome (GOLD analysis project Ga0180009, IMG submission 123537) | Groundwater microbial communities from the Aspo Hard Rock Laboratory (HRL) deep subsurface site, Sweden - OS_PC_MetaG | ecosystem: Environmental > Aquatic > Deep subsurface > Groundwater...
CCCATCTCACGATGACGCCCTTGCCTTCGGCTAATGTTTATGTCAATGATATTAACCATTAACAGGGTTCACACATAGGGGACTTTCACCCCATAAGTTCACGCCCATGCCGGGCGTACACAACGGCATCCACCAGACGCCGGGAACGGACGCGGCTGACTCGTAGATCCGGGCGGCGCTGGTGATGCCAAGCGTTCTACCTCTTAAGTCTTGACAAATTTTCGATCTGTTGTACAATTGTCACATATTAAAACTCCGAGGGCAAAATATGGATATTGTAATTGATACATCTGCATTAATTTCAGTGATTGCCGATGAACCTGAACGCCATAAAATTATTGAAATTACAAAAGGAAACACACTTATTGGGCCAGGTTCCATTCCCTGGGAAATTGGCAATGCCTTTTCGGCGATGTTTAAACAAAAGAGACTGACGCTTGATGAGGCTAAAAAGGGGATATCAATTTTTAAGAGCATCCCTATCCGGTATATTGAAACAGATTTTATTGCGACCTTAAAATTGTCCAAACAGGCCAATATTTATGCATACGATGCTTATTTTTTAGACTGTGCCGTCAGACAAAGGGCACCCTTATTGACGTTGGATCGAAGGTTAAAAACCTCTGCTCAGAATCTCAACGTCGAAACCATGGAGGTTTAAAATGCAAGTTTATACATATTCAGAAGCCCGGCAAAAACTTGCTATGGTTCTTGAGCAAGCAGAAAGTACAGGGAAAGTTATAATCCGAAGAAAAGACGGAAGAACTTTCTCTCTAGTTCCAGAAAAAATTGTTTCTTCGCCTTTAGATGTCCCAACAATTAAAGCGAATATCACAACACAAGAAATTGTGGACATTGTTCGGGAAGGAAGAGAAAGGTAGAACCTGGCGTTTAACTCAGACGGCTAGTACCGGGCGTTTTGAAAGATCGGGATAGGGATAGGGGCGCCCCACATATTTGAAGTTTTGAATATTGAGTCATTGTAAATTCTAATGTTATTAAGATGTTATGCCACGGAAATCCCGAATAGATGCTCCCCGGAGCGCTTTATCGCATTATTGTTCGAGGGAAAGAGAAAAGGGTTTGGTCTTCATTCTTTACGCGCGATTAAATACTGTCAAAAATGAAGACCCTTTTGTTTCCTATGCCCTCTGCTGACTTCTGCCATGCGATAGTCTCCTCTTACGGTTCGCTCAGTCCTTTAATGGACACGCGGCAGATCTCCCGGGGTAAACACGCATCTTTCCGCACACGAGCGCCGAGTATACCTGCCTGGCTTAAGATGGATAGAGGACTTTGCCTTGTGTTGCAGGCTCGTCCCACCAGGTCCGCCTAACTCGGTTCTTGTCCATCGCCCCCTTGTGTGGTCGTAGCCGGAGGCGAAGACTTATGCGTTCGGGTACCCTGCTTCGGCAGGGCGACTTCCTCTCCGAGCACCGTCACCGGATACCCGGTTGCCATACCGCTATACCCTTCGCCTCCATCCGGCTGGGTTTGGGACTTGATGAGCTTTAAAACAAAGGGTAAGCTCAACGCACCCTTAAGAATGCGTGCCGTGCCCGTACCCAATGCGCTGCACATGGATTGCTACACCGCAGCGCGGTTCCGCAACCTGTGAGCATGGTCGTTCGGTGTATATTACAATTTAGTATTGATATTTATTATACCATTGGTTATACTTATTTCAGCCCATGGAGGTGCATGAATGCCAAATATAAAGACAGCAATTTCGATTGAAAAACCAATCTTTGAAGAGATGGAAGTTCTTGCTAAAAACTTAAAGATTTCGAGGAGTCGTGTATTTGCACTGGCTGCTCAGGAATTTATAAAGCGCCATAATAATATGGAACTTCTTAAATCACTCAATGATGCTTACGACGATTTACCGGAATCCGAACCAATAGTGGCTGAAATGCGCTCAAGTCATTATAGAATGGTGAAAGATCAATGGTAATCAACCAGGGCGATGTATTTTGGATAGAGTTTATTGAGCCCAAAGGATCAGAACCAGGCTATCGTCACCCTCATGTCGTTATCCAAAACAATGTTTTTAATCGCAGCCGAATCAATACAGTTGTTGTTTGTACGCTGACATCAAATCTCAAAAGAGCCAATTCGCCTGGCAATGTGACATTGAAAAAGGGTGAGGCCAACTTGCCCAAAAAAAGTGTCGTCAATATCTCTCAGCTTTTCACAGTAAACAAAAGCGATTTGTCTGAAAAAATTGGAATGTTATCCAAAGATCGAATTTTCCAGATTTTACGAGGCATTAGACTTTTAACTGAACCAAGAGAAATTGACTAGAGGATAACGCCCCACATGTTTGCGGTAACTATTTTTTGTCTTGCCTATTTTGGTATAGCCCTTGGAAAAATCCCAGGGCTCATTATTGATAGAGTTGGCATTGCACTAAAAATCGTTCCTTTGGCTTTTGATTGCATGATTCAAAAAATGCCGAACAAGGGCATTGAGATGGGTAAGGAGAAAACTGATTGTCCTGAAGGTGTCTGGTTTAAGCAACGTACGGAAGAAGTAGGCTTTAAACAGGCTGTTGCCGAACGTGGCTCGAGAGATCCGATACCCGGGCGGTAAAAAATGAACTCAAAGCTTTCTGACAGCCTAACCAAAGAATGCCCTGAACCCCACTCGTTATGTGCCTTCGGACCGGTGATTTAAAGCGATAGCAGCCTTACCGCTTCAAAATTTCAACAATTAACCGATATCATTAAATTTCTTCAATTCCATCATGAAATATTGGAGGATGTTCTGGAAATGAAAGGAGTCGATGCAATATTGGACCATCCGGCCTGTTGATATAAATCTCCATTTGGGTATAATCGTTTCTCGATTCTCTGCACATATCGTTCTCCACCATTGATCGAGGAGGCCTTCAAAATATGACGCATCATCAGATTGCAATTGAAATGGATGTAAACGGAGTGAGACATCACATCAATGTCGCTCCCGGAACCACACTACTTGAAGTATTGCGGGAGCATCTGAATTTAAAGGGGACAAAGCATGGCTGCGGCAACGGAGAGTGCGGTGCATGTACGGTGATAATGAACGGAAAAGCAGTAAATGCTTGCCTGGTGCTGGCCGTACGCGCCAATAAGAAAAGGATTACAACCATTGAGGGTCTCGCTTCAAACCGGCAGCTTCATCCCATTCAGAAGGAATTTATCGAAAACGGTGCGGTTCAATGCGGTTTTTGCACCCCGGGGATGATTATTTCCGCCAAATCACTTTTGGATGAAACCCCGGAGCCTGACAGAGATGATATAAAGGAGGCGCTTTCCGGGAATCTGTGTCGCTGTTCCGGATATCAGAAAATCGTTCAAGCCGTTGCCAGCGCCTCGCAAAGCATGAAAAGAGGTGCGTAAGGGATTGACACCTGAATACTCGAAAAAGGTATTTCATGGAGAAAAATGAATTAAAAGTGGTTGGAAAAGGCTACCCGAGGCATGAGGCGATGGAGAAGGTTACCGGAAGCGCATGTTACACAGACGACCTGGTAATACCGAACCTGGCTTACGGTGCGATATTGAGAAGTCCCTATCCCCATGCTCGAATTTCGAGCATCGACAAATCGGAAGCTGAAAACACACCCGGAGTGCTGGGGATATTGCTGCCGAAAGACGTGCCTTCCAGGCTGTACAACAGTTCCGGCAATCCTCCGTCTCCCCTGGCGGTCAGTGATGAGCGAATACTCACCGACCACCCCCTCCATGTCGGCGACCGAATCGCGGCTGTTGCTGCGGAGTCTCCGGCTGCATGCCGTGAAGGGCTTTCAAAAATTTCCGTTGTCTACGAGCCGCTCACGCCGGTTTTTGAAATCGACAAGGCGATCGATGAGAACGCTTCCTGCCTTCATCCGGAAATAAGCGATTCAAATATTTTCAAAACGATCAAGGCTGAAGAGGGAGATGTGGAGGCGGGATTCAAGGCTTCAGAACTGGTTATGGAAGACTGTTTTACCACACCCGCGGTTTCACATGTCTGTCTGGAGACCGTCGGGTGCATATGCTATTATACCCAGGATGGCAGGCTCACCATCTGGAGCAATTCCCAGACGCTGTTTCATGAAAGGAGAATTCTATCTGAAATTCTCGGGTTGCCGGAGAGTAAAATACGGATCATAAAGCCGGCCATGGGAGGCGGATTCGGATCCAGGCAACAGCTTCACAATCAGCCGGTGGGAGCACTGCTTTCAAAGCTAGTCAACCGTCCGGTGAAGATCTTCAACAGCAGGGAAGAAGAAATGGTGGGCACATGCGTGCGGCACGAGTCGAAATGCCACATCAAGACCGGTGTTTCCAAAGAAGGTCTGCTGCAGGCGTTTCAGGCCGAAGTATATCACAATACCGGAGCATACGGCACTCATGGCCCCATTGTTCTTGCCGCCCAAAGCAAGAAGCTGCCCTATAGGATATCCCATTACCGGTATGAAGGAAACTGTGTGTATACCAATGCACCGGTTGCAGGAGCGATGCGGGGGTACGGCAACCCTCAGATATCGTTTGCAAGGGAGGTCCTGTTCGATCGAATCGCCCGCCGGTTGAAAATGGACCCCGTCGAATTCAGGTTGAAAAACCACATCCACCCCGGAGACCGGATACCCGGCTCTCCGCTCGAACTTAAAAGCTGTGCGTTACGGGAGTGTATCGAAGCGGGAGAAAAGATAAGAAAAGAAATAGACGACAGGAAAACTTCGGATATAACGAATCCGGATAGCGATATTGTTGAATCATGGGGCGTCGCTTTGGGCATGCACACATCCGGACCTTCCAACAACACCGGAATGAGTTCCGCCGCCATTCTGGTCAATGATGACGGGAGTGCCAATCTTCTTACCGGTTCTGCGGATATGGGTCAAGGCAGTGAAACCGCTTTGAGCCAGATCGTGGCAGAGGTATTGGGCATAGAATTGAACGACGTCACGGTCACATCTGCGGACACACTTTATACACCCTTTGAAATGGGAACCTTTGCCAGCAGTCAGGCCTACGTGGCCGGCAATGCGGTTTTTGCCGCCGCCGAAGACGTGGTTGAAAACGTGAAAACAGCCTTAATGAAATATTACAAAATCGGACCGGAAGCGATCGTGTGGAAAGACGGATTGTTCCAGATCGCGGCACCGGAAGAAAAAATTTCTTTGACATTTAAAGAGGCAATCGCAAAAATTACTTTTGTAGAGAACGGCACGATTATTATCGGCCGATCCAGTTTCAAGGCGGAGCACAGCCCGCCCCCCTTTGCCGTGTGCTGGGCAAAGGTGGCGTTTGACAAACTCACCCGAAGTATCAAAATCCAGCATATCATTCAGGTGGTGGATGTGGGAAGGCCGCTTAACCCGGATATCATAACAGGCCAGATCGAAGGCGGGATTATGATGGGACTGGGGTATGCCCTTATGGAGCAGGTAACCATCGATAAAAGGGCATCCAAACCCTCAGCCAACGATCTTTTAGCATACAGAATCCCTTCTTCAATGGATATGCCGGAAATCCACACGCACATTGTGACGAGTTTCGAACCGACCGGTCCTTTCGGCGCAAAGAGCGTTGGAGAGATGACAACCGTCCCGGTCGCTCCGGCAATCGTAAATGCAGTAGCTGCCGCCTCCGGGGATGATATCAGCAGCCTGCCGCTAACGAAATACTACAACATCATAAACAGAAGGTAATTAGTATCCGGAGCAATACGGAGAATCATTATGCGAACCATGATTGAATCATACTCTGCTCCCGAATCCATCGAAGCCGCAGCCGATATATTCAACAGCGAGGAAAACGCCATCTATATTGCCGGTGGAACGGATCTGGTCCCGCTGATGAACCGCGGACTCAAGCTGGCAAACTGCCTGATCGACCTGGATCAGATTGCCTCCCTGAAAAAAATTGAACGAACCGAGGATGGAATTTTTATCGGGGCCATGACGACACTGTCTGCATTGAAGGAAAACAGCCTTATCGATAAATACCTCAGCCCGCTCTCGCATGCCGCCGGATGGGCGGCTTCGCCGCAAATACGAAACATGGGAACAATCGGCGGTAATGTGCTGCAGGAAAGAAGATGCCTCTACTTCAACCAGTCGGCATTCTGGCGGGAAAATGTAGCGCCATGTTATAAACTGGGAGGGGATGTATGTCATCAGATTCCCGGTTCCAAAACATGCCGGGCCATCTATTATTCCGATCTTGCTCCCATGCTGCTCGCCTACAACACCAGGGCCCGCTATTACAACGGTGAAGCCTATGAAGAGATGATGCTTGAAGATCTGATCCGGACCCGTCTCAATTGGGATTTCAAAAAGCAGCTTTTAACCGGATTTATTATTCCCTCTCCGATTGAAGGCACGATCGGAAAGTTTTTAAAATACAGCGATAGGGGTTCCATCGACTTTGCATCTTCCAATATAGGAATCGTCTTTGCAGCCGGCGATCGGAAAGATGAAAAGCCTGCCATAAGGATATTTGCAGGGGCGGTATCACCGGAACCCGTGCGATTGATTGAAACCGAAGACACTATACTGCAAAGCTTGCCCGATGTTCTGTCCCGGAAAGACAAAATCATCGGCACCGGTATAAAGGAACTCGAATCGCGCGCTTCATTGATCAGAGAAACCGGTGTATCTATCCGGTCAAAAAAGACTTCCCTTTTAATTGTCGCTGAAGCCTTGAGAGCTTTCTTGCCGCAGCTTTGTGCCGTGCACGCAGCCACTCAGTAGGGCTTAGATGAAGCGATAAAAAATCTAATCCCGAAACCATTAAATGCCAGGAGAGGAGGAAAAATGACAATTGAAACAGTTCGAGACGTTTTGGCTTGGTGTTCCTTGATAAACATCGTATTTCTGATATGGTGGTTTTTGTTTATCACTTTGGCCCACGATTGGACGTATCGGTTTCACAGTAAATGGTACAAATTATCTGTGGAATCGTTCGACACCATTCACTACGCAGGCATGGGGCTGTATAAGATAGGAATATTCCTGTTCAATCTGGTGCCGTATTTTGCATTGCGCATTGTCGGTTAGGCGCAATCAGAAATCATAAAATCGAGAATAGATCGGGGGCGTGAAAGGAGACTTGTCAATGATCGGAGATCGAATCGAGGTGAACATTGCCGGGGGTTTGGATATTCCGTTGCCGAAAATGGTACCGATAAAGGTGACATTTGATTCACCGAAGTTGGACAGCATCGACCAGGCCGTGGCAGAGCAGTTCAAAAACCCCGAGATCCGGGAAAAAATCAGACCGGGGCAAACCATAGCCATAGGCTGCGGCAGCCGGGGAATAGCCAACATTGCAGAAGTGGCCAAATCCGTGGTGGCTGAAATCAAAGCACTTGGGGGAAATCCTTTCATTTTTCCGGCCATGGCCAGTCACGGGGCTGCCACCGCCGAGGGGCAGAAGCAGGTTGCGGAAGGATACGGGATTACCGAAGACTATGTGGGCTGCCCGCTGCGTGCCACAATGGAAGTCGAGGTGGTGGATACCCTCAAAGACGGGACCCGGGTCTTTATGGACCGCTATGCCTACGAGGCCGAAGGTGTGGTATTGATCAGCCGGATCAAACCCCACACCAATTTCCGTGCTCCCATCGAAAGCGGTATTGTCAAGATGATGACCATCGGGATGGGAAAGATCATCGGCGCCACCGAACTTCACTATCACGGAATGGATGCTTTCAAGGACCTCCTGCCCGATGCAGCCCGTGCGATCATGTCGAAAAAGCCCTTTTTGTTTGGTATCGGACTGGTCGAAAACGCCCATGACGAACTGGCTGTTATCGAGGCGATTCCCGCGGAAACCCTGTTTGACCGCGAGCCCGAGTTGCTGTTGCGTTCACGTGAGTTGATGCCGAAACTGCTGTTCGACGTTATCGACGTCCTGGTGATCGAAGAGATGGGGAAAGATGTCAGCGGCGCCGGATTCGATCCAAACGTGACCGGACGCAACTTCCGGGACACCCCCTGGAGTGGTCCTCCGGATATCCAAAAAATCGTTTGTTTGGATCTGACGGAAAAAACCCACGGCAACGCAACCGGCCTGGGAGCTGCCGATGTCATTACCATGACGCTGTACAAAAAGATGGATCTTGCCCCCACTTACGCAAACATAATCACCAGTACCTACCTGGACGGTGCGGCGATACCGATGATTATGAATACGGATGCGGAAGCGATCCGGTTGGCGGTGAAAACACTGCGGAAGATAAAACCCCGGGATGCCAGAATCGTACACATCAAAAATACCCTGGAGCTCACCCACATCGAAGTTTCAGAGCCTCTGATGACGCAGGTGGGGGCTCATCCGAATATGCAGGCCGTCGGCAAGGCCGCTCCGTTTGCTTTCGGGCCGGATGGGAGTCTGAAAAGAAAAGGAGGTTGAAATGTCGAATGGTTTCACTTTTTCGGGCATTATTCCCGCAAACCTGCTTCCCTTCAATCCGGATTTTTCCATAGACGAGAAGAACTACCGTCGTCACCTTTCATGGCTGGCGAACACATCCGGGGTTACCGGAATCGTCTGCAACGGTCATGCAGCCGAAGTGTCTTCACTCACCAGAGAAGAGCGGCGCAAAGCCTTGGCAATCGCGGTCGAGGAGGTAGGTGACAAAGTGCCGCTGATTTCAGGCATCTATACCGACAGCACGCTTGAAGCAGTGGAACTTGCCAGAGATGCAAAGGCAGAGGGTGCAAGCGGTCTTTTGATCTTTCCGCCAAGCCTCTTTATGTTCGGCGCCCAGGATCATCCCGAAATGGTCTACCAATACTATGCAGCCATAGCAGAGGCTGTCGGCCTCCCGATGGTTGCATTCCAGTATCCGCCGGCTTTGGGACTCGGCTATCACACGGAAACACTCGTCAAATTGACCGAAATCGAGCAGGTGGTCGCCATCAAGGAGTGGAGCAATGACATTATAATATTTGAAAAAAACCTCCGTGCCGTCAGGGCAACGGGAAGGCCGGTCGCCATACTGTCAAGTTTCACCATGTCCCTTTATTCAAGTTTTCTTTTGGGTGCGGATGGTGCAATTTCAGGAATGGGCAGCGTGGTTGCCGATCTTCAGGCCGAACTTTTTGATTTTGTTAAAAGCGGCGACCTCGAAGCCGGGAACCGGCTCAATGATCGTATCGCACCCCTGGTCAGTCTTTTCTATGCCCCTCCCTTTGTGGACATGCATAATCGGATGAAAGAGTCACTGGCAATTCTCGGCAGGATTGATACTGCCGTGGTCCGGCCCCCATTGCAACCCATCAGCCAAAAGGAGCGGGAAAAGATCCGAATGACGTTAACGGATTGCGGAATAACGGCGAGCTGAGACAGGCATGAATGTGCTGTTTTTTTTGTTGCCAGCAACATACTCCCCAGTTTTTCACTCAATGTGAAATGAGAAACCATGTAATGAAAGGGATGGGAACAGGAGGCGCATATGTTACCGACACACGGACGCTATGAGTATTCCAATATCACAAGAAGAGAGGTTTACGACTGGCCCAACAATACGCGACTGGCCGTCTATATTGCCGTTAATATCGAACAGTTCAGCTATGGGGAAGGAAAGGGGGCGGCTATTGCTCCGCCGGATCAGGCCCAGAGTCACAGTATTTATTCTTGGCGTGACTACGGCAACCGAGTCGGTATCTGGAGGCTTCTTGAGATGTTCGATGATCTTGAAATTCCCATCGAAGCACAGATAAACACCGAACTCTACAACTACTGCCCTGATATTCCCGAAGCACTGCGAGAGCGGGGGCATGAAATCCTCGGACACGGCATCACCAACTCTGAAATACAAGGGCATCTCCGTGAAGACCTCGAGTCGGAGCTGATCAGAAAAGTCACGGAAACTATTAAACTTCATGAAGGTCAAATGCCGGTGGGTTGGATGAGCCCTTGGATTTCAAACAGCGAGGTCACGGCAGATCTCTTGCAGGAGGCAGGTTACCGGTATTTCATGGACTGGACCTGTGATGATCAGCCCATCTGGATGAAAACGAGGGAGGGAAAGATTCTGGCCATGCCCTACCCCATCGAATGCAACGACACGCGGAGTATTGTCTGGTATCGTTATACGTCAGAGGAATTTGCCGATATGATGATCGACCAATTTGACGAGATGCTCAAACAATCAAAAAACCAGCCCTTGGTTTGTCCCTTCTCCCTCCATCCCTTTGTAGCGGGCCGACCCTATCGGATCCGGCAGTTAAGACGGGCCATGGAACACATCATTGCACATCGGGACCGAATCTGGTTGACCCGGCCACGGGATATTTGTGCTTTTATCGAAGGTCTCGCCCCGGGTATCGTACCCGGGAGTTGACTTCCTTCAATAATCAAGACGAAGAAGAGCGATCCGGAAAAAGCGGTCCGGGCACTTTGATTTGCTTCCAGAGGCGCCATCCCAGGACAAGCGTCTCAGCCGCAAACCCCCCGGCAATGGCAATCACCCCCAGTACCGCTCCATTTACACCCGAATGAAAAAGTGTAGTACTGCCGACAAGAGCCACCACCAGCAGGCGGATACCGGCTGTGACCGCAATGGCCCCTGTTTTCCGCATGGCAGAAAGAATACCACGTAAAAGTGCGGCAGTGGCCCAGAATACGGCTATGGCAAACGTCAGCTTCACAGCAGGCAGGCAATATCGATACAGCTCTGTGGTCAGCCCCATCACTCCTCCCAGGACCCAGCCTTGAATGGATGTATAAAATAGAACGAATATGATCCCGACATACAGTAACAGCAAGCAGGCCGTAAACCGGAACATGATTTTCAGATCATCCTGGTGACTGATCAAGGATTGAGCGGTTTGAACCAGGTTTCGCAGAGGAGCCAGAATCACCCGAACCAGACCGTGAACCACACCGAACGAAGCCAGTGCCAGGTCCGGATTGACGAGCCGACCCAGGAAAGAGTTCACGACAAATAAAACACCGTTTTCCGTGACCTGAGTCAACATCAAAGGCCAGGAAAACTGCCAGTAATCGCTGTAACCGGTGGTTGCCCAAGGCGTTCGGTCGAGTTCTTTAAAGAAAGGGCGAGCCGCGATGACCATGAAGACACCCTCGACCGACATGCCCGACACCGTAGCCATGGCACCCACCAGTGCCCCGTCAAACCACCGTGAATAGAGCATCAAAAATCCGATCAAGGCGAGCACTCGGATCAGGGTTGCATAGCTGATCAGAATCGTCCTTCTTTTAATCATGATCATGGCATAGGACAGATTCCTTATGAAGATGGGAAAGGTCCAAAACCCCATGATGGCGGATGCCACCTTGGCCTGTCGAACGACCTCCGGGCTGGCGCCCATCCAATGACCGAAAACGATATCCCCTAAAGGGGTAAAGGAGACCACCTCAACAATAACAAAAGGAACAATCACAATAGTTCCAATAAACCGAAACACTCTATGAAGAGACTTCCAATCGGTGATGAAGGAAATACCGGTCTGGGTGCTTGCCATGGTGACACCGCCGGTTGTAATGTTAAAGGCAAAGGCGATGTTGAAGGCTGCAAGGGTCTCCTTGGGAATTGACAGGCGCGCCAGGAAAGCGTTGGTAATGGAATGAGAGATTTGGATCAGTTCCGTCATGAAGATCAACGGAAGAAAAAAAAGAATAATCGTTTTTAATGTGAGCTGTTCTCGCATAAGCAGACGCATACCTACCCGATTCCGTTGCGATGGGTCAAGGCGAAAATATAATGATCGCATTTTAAATTTGTAGTAAACCGATGGTGTTGACCCGGTCATGAATTTCTCATATCATACGGCACTGAACAGTTGGCGGAGCAGAACAGTAGGTCTGTTTATCGGCAATGAACTGCGCTGCAGCCCCGAAGAACGGGATCGCCCATATTTTTATCATTTTTTCTGGATTCTGACTCCTGAATTCTTAACACCGGATGTTGGCTTGCAAGCATATTACGCTTCAAACTGCGGGAAATAAAAACTTATAGGAGATGAATGAAATGGAACCGGTTATATTCGATTATGACAAATGCAATAATGACGGAATTTGTGCACATGTCTGCCCTAGGAAACTCATCGCATTGGATGCGGAAACCTCCAGACCCGAATCTATTCCCGAAGCCGCTGAACTCTGCATCAACTGCGGTCATTGTCTGGCTGTCTGCCCCACAAGCGCCATTGCCTTGAAAGGCGTCAACCCTGAGGATTGTCGCCGTATAAGCAAGAAACAGCTTCCGAACTTCGAACAGGTGGATCTTTTGATGAGATCCAGGCGATCCATTCGCGTATATAAAGACAAGCCGCTTGATCGGGAAATTATCGAACAGCTGTTGGATACTTGCCGTTATGCCCCGAGCGGCAGCAACTCACAGCCGGTGCACTGGATTGTTGCATCCGGCCGCGAGCGCCTCGATGTTTTGGCTCAAATGGTTATCGACTGGATGCAACAGGAAGTAGATGCCAAAAGCCCCTTGGCTGAACGGATGCATCTGGATGTAGTGGTGGAAGGCTGGAAACGGGGAGAGGATCGGATTTTTCGCGGAGGCCCTGCCGTTATGATGACCCACGCTCCTGAAATCGGCTCACTGCCTTCAGAAAACTGCGCCATCGCAATGACTTTTCTTGATCTGGCAGCAGCAGTTCTAGGGCTGGGGACCTGCTGGGTGGGATATTTAATGCTGGCGGCCGCTCAGCACCCGCCGATCAGCGAAGCATTGGGAATTCCGCAGGGCCACCGGTTTTACGGTGCAATGATCGTCGGTTATCCGAAATACGCCTATCAGCGCATTCCACAGAGAAATCAACCCAACCTAACCTGGTGGTAGCGAGGGCGTTGAATTTGAACATCAGAACACGATAGCCCCTTTGATGAAGCCTTCGGGACGCTCCTCGGTATCTTTGATGGCCTGGGCCAAATCTTCCAGCCGGTAGATGCGGTTGTTGATTTTTTCAAACGGAAACTTGCCGGTGTCGATAAGTTTCATGGCATCGCTCACGTTGCCGG
>Ga0180009_10005916_pt1 | contig 12983 bp, 9 predicted proteins | sample OS_PC_MetaG_FD_123537 | JGI IMG/M metagenome (GOLD analysis project Ga0180009, IMG submission 123537) | Groundwater microbial communities from the Aspo Hard Rock Laboratory (HRL) deep subsurface site, Sweden - OS_PC_MetaG | ecosystem: Environmental > Aquatic > Deep subsurface > Groundwater...
ATTCATGATGTTGGATATATGGACATGTCAATGGCCTGTGCTGTCGAACAATTGGTTATGAGTAATGATGTCATTGGTATGGCTAAAAGATTTTTAAGCGGTTTTGAGGTCAGTGATGAGCACTTGGCCTTGGATGTCATTAGTAAGGTGGGCCCTGGAGGACACTATCTTCAGCAGGAGCATACCATGAACCATTTCCGGAACGAGCTTTGGAGATCCAGGGTTTTCACTCGGCAGCCTTTTGAACGATGGAAAGAGGAGGGTTCCAAAGATGTAGAGACCCGTGTCAGAGAAGAAATCAGACGTATCCTGGAGACCCATAAGCCAAAGAGCCTGCCAGAGGGTGTTATAACTGAATTGGAACGGATTAAAACCAAAGGCGAGAAAGAACTTACCAGCAAATAGAGACGGATAGGTTTGCCTTAATAAGAAATTTAAATGCAAAGGAGTTCAAAGTCATGCCCAAAAAATACGATGCCATAGTTATTGGGGCTGGAATTATCGGGGCCTGTGTGGGGTTCGAATTGGCCAAACGGGGTAAAAAGGTTCTCAATGTAGATAAGCTGTCTGGATCAGGCCTAGGTTCCACGTCTGGATCCTGCGCTATTATCCGGCTGCACTACTCCACCCCGGATGGGGTAGCCATGGCACGAGAGGGCTATTATTACTGGATAGACTGGGCAAAGTATCTCAGAATGGTGGACAAAACAGGTATGGTCAAGTACATAAACACTGGCTGCCTGGTCATCAAAACCAAAAAAAACAACTACCTGAAAGATGTAATGGCCTCGCTGAACGAAATACACGTGGTCTACGAGGAGCTGGATAGTAACGGAGTCAAAAAAATGTTGCCCATTGTTGATACCCATGGATTTGGCCCCCCTAAGCTTCCTATTGATCCAGGATTTGGCGAGCCCACTGACGAAAGTATTGCCGGTGCCATCTACGTTCCAGAGTCAGGTCTTATCAGCGACCCTAAGCAGTCGGTTCACAACGTACAGGTGGCAGGCGAGAACGTTGGTGGAGAATACCTTTTCAAGGCAGATGTGAAGGAAATCCTTAAAAAGAACTGCCGCTGTGCCGGAGTCAAGCTGGCCGACGGTACTGAAATAGAAGCACCAGTTGTGATCAATGTGGCCGGGCCTCACTCCTATATAGTGAACCAGATGGCTGGAGTGATTGATGGAATGAATATCAAGACCCGGCCTCTTAAACAAGAGGTCTGTCATGTCCCGGCACCCGAGGGGTTTGACTATAATAACCTGGGAACAATAATATCCGACGGTGATGTAGGCTGCTATTCACGGCCTGAAATAGGCAATCACGTCCTCATAGGTTCCGAAGACCCGGAGTGCGACACCCTGGAATACATAGATGACCCGGATAATTACAACCAGAATTTTACCGAACAATGGACAACCCAGGTCATGCGTGTGGCCCTGCGCCTGAAAAATCTACCCATACCAGGACCTGGAAAAAGCCAGGGTTTGGTGGATCTTTACGATGCATCAGATGACTGGATTCCTATCTATGACAAATCTGATTTACCCGGCTTCTACATGGCTGTCGGTACTTCAGGCAATCAGTATAAAAATGCACCCGTGGTTGGGGAACTCATGGCCGAGTTGATCGAAGCATGCGAAAATGGACACGACCACGACCGCGACCCGGTAAAATTCACCATGCATTACACCAAACGGGAGTGTAATATCGGTTTCTACAGCCGATTGCGGGAGATAAATCCTAATTCCAGCTTCTCGGTCATCGGATAGAATAAAGGCCGAAGGGTACGATACGAGTTTTTATTTTAAGAAGTAGAACAATTTTTTTATGATAAGGAAGGTATGGCAAAAGCTGTTGACTGGGTGCCCAGCTTAATAATATCAGATGGTAGGTAAAAAGGTAAAAAAACTGTTGACAGCTGTTTTATATTTGTTTTATAAAACAGATACAAAAAAAGACAGATAGCATCAATTTTTTTCCAAAAATGGAAGGAACCTGTGAAAAAACAAATTCATATATTAGTGTGATTATGGTTGCAAAAAAAGACATATTGCTTTCAGTAAAAGATCTACGAACATATTTTAATGTTAAGGAAGGTCTGGCAAAAGCCGTTGACGGCGTATCCTACAATATCAACCATGGAGAAACATTGGGGCTTGTGGGTGAATCCGGATGCGGCAAAACAGTTTCTGCCTTATCAATTTTAAAGTTGCTTGACATCCCTCCTGCTGAGTTTCATTCAGGTCAAATCCTTTTTAAAGATCAAGATTTGCTGCAAATAACAGAACAAGAGCTTAACTCCATCCGGGGACGGTCAATCTCAATGGTCTTCCAGGAACCCATGACCTCACTGAACCCTGTCCTTTCCATAGGATTCCAGATAGATGAAGTCATGATCAACCATCTGGGCATAACTGGCAAAGACGCCCGTGACCGCACCATTGAGCTCTTGAATATGGTTGGCATTTCTTTACCCCAAAAACGGGCAAAGGAATATCCGAATCAGCTAAGCGGCGGAATGCGGCAAAGAATAATGATCGCTTTGGCCATCGCCTGTGATCCGGAATTATTAATAGCGGATGAGCCTACCACCGCTCTTGACGTAACAATTCAAGCACAGATAATCGAGATCATGCTGAGTCTCCAGGACAAACTGGGTACAAGTATTCTTTTAATTACGCACGATCTCGGAGTTATTGCAGAAACAGCGGATAGAGTAGCTGTCATGTATGCAGGGAAAATAGTGGAAGAAGCAGATGTAAAAACGATTTTTCAAAACCCTCTTCACCCATATACCCAGGGGCTTTTAAATTCTGTCCCAAATATCAATAAAATTGATTCAGCAACCCGGTTGCAGGAAATTCCCGGCATTGTACCAAACCTGTGCTACCTTCCTGAGGGATGCGCATTTTTTAATCGATGTCCTGTCAAAAAAAAAATATGTGAATCAAAAAAACCAAAACTTCTAAACATCGAGAATAATCATAATGTTCGCTGCTGGATAGTGCAAAACAAAGTGTAATAAAACATTTTGCCATTGAAATGGAGAAAATAAATGAGTGAGAAGCTCTTGGAAGTTAAAAATCTTAAAAAACTTTTCCCGGTAAAACCCGGGTTCTTTTTCAAGGCAAAAGATCATGTACACGCTGTTGATGACGTCAGTTTAAGTGTGAAACCCGGACGTACTTTAGGCCTGGTTGGTGAAAGCGGTTGTGGAAAAACCACAGCGGGAAAAACCATTCTTAAGCTTATTGAGCCCACTGATGGTCAAATATTTTTTAAAGGTGAAAATATTACAGGGTACACTCGTAGGGAGATGAAAAAAGTCAGGCGGCAAATGCAAATGATTTTCCAGGATCCTTTTTCATCACTCAATCCCAGGCACACGATTGGATCAATTCTTGCCTCTCCATTAGAAATTCATGGGTTGGCAGATGATAAAAATATGGAAGACAAAATTTCAGGGCTTTTAACAAGAGTCGGGTTATCATCCGAAGCCATGCGTCGTTATCCCCATGAATTCAGTGGGGGTCAGCGTCAGCGCATCGGTATTGCCAGAGCACTTGCCCTTTATCCGGAATTGATAATAGCTGATGAACCCGTTTCAGCACTTGATGTATCAATTCAGGCTCAAATAATTAATTTAATGAAAGATCTGCAGGAGGAATTAGGATTAGCCTACATCATTATAGCCCATGACCTCAGCATAATAAGCCATATTTCCGATGAAATTGCAGTTATGTATCTTGGTAAAATAGTAGAAAAAGCTTTAAGTGCAGACTTTTATGCCGAGCCTATTCACCCTTACAGCAAGGCGCTTCTCTCCGCTGTTCCCGTTCCTGATCCTGCCTTTAAAAAAAAAAACCGGATTATACTGAAAGGAGATGTGCCATCGCCCATCAATCCTCCCCCAGGATGCAGATTTCATCCACGCTGCCAATATCGTTTTGAGCCCTGTGATAAGAAAGAGCCTTCTTTAAAACCCATAGGAAAGGAAAACCATTTTGTAGCATGCCATTTGACATTTTGAAAATATCTATAACAATAATTATCAGTTTTTATGCTTCAAGGAGTAGCTTTTGTTCAAATATATAATAAAAAGATTGTTACAGGCTATACCTCTTCTCATCGGAGTCTCGATAATTGCTTTTTCCATAATGCATCTTGCACCTGGAGGACCTCTCAGCGTCTATACATTAAATCCGTCAATTACGGCCCAGGATATAGATAAAATCAAGGTCATACTGGGCCTTGATCAACCGATTCATATACAATATGTAAAATGGGCCAAGGGTATGTTTACAGGAAACTGGGGAACTACTTTTTTTGGTGGTAGACCAGTATTTGATGTTATTGTAGAGAGAATTCCTGCTACATTTCTATTAATGGGATCTGCAATGAGCATTGCCATAATCATTGGTATGTGTATCGGTATTCTTGGTGCTTTTAAACGCTATTCAGTATTTGATTATCTTGCCACCACCGGAGCAATGGTTGCACTGTCTTTTCCCACTTTCTGGTTTGGGTTAATGGCAATATACATATTCAGTCTTAAGCTTGGATGGTTTCCGTCCGGCGGCATGTTCACCCTTGGCGGTGAAGAGGGTGTTTTTGACCTATTTAGGCACCTGGTGCTTCCCACTGTTGTGCTTGCCCTTGTGCTTGTTGCTCAATGGAGCCGGTATACAAGATCAAGTTTTCTTGAAGTCATTCACCAGGATTACATCCGTACAGCTAGAGCCAAAGGCATAAAAGGATCTCAAATACTGCTCAGGCATGCCCTTCCCAATGCCATCGCTCCTCTCATTGCTCTTGCCGGGGTCCAATTACCATGGCTTTTCAGTGGCGCCCTGGTTGCAGAAACAATCTTTGGCTGGCCCGGAATGGGCAGACTTTTTGTTGATTCCCTTACTATGAAAGAATACCCTATTTTAATGGGGATGGTTGTGTTTACTGCAATTGCAGTAATTTTTGGGAATCTTATTGCAGATATATTAAACGCTGTTTTAGATCCAAGAATTGCGCTGGAGTAATAACTATAATGAACAGGAATCAAAAACACTAATATGAAAATTAATCCATCACAATTGTCGCTGCTTAAGCCAGATAAATCTGTTGAATTTTATGAAACCCAACTTCACCGTTTGTGGAGGCGTTTTTCAAGCCACAGATTAGCAGTTATAGGCGGATGCATTGTATTAATCCTTTTAATCAGTGCCGTATTTGCAGACCTTATAGCACCCCATGATCCTTTAGATCTGGACACATCACGCCGCTTTATTGAGCCTTTTACAAATACCCATTTCATTCTCGGAACTGATGAAATGGGGCGTGATACTTTTGCAAGGCTGCTCCACGGAGGAAGAATAAGTCTTATTGTCGGCATAGCTGCAATGTTTGCAACTATTGTAACAGGCTTATTGGTAGGACTTGTTTCAGGCTATTACGGAGGGAAGATAGACAGTATCCTCATGCGTTTTACAGACACCATTTTATGTTTTCCCCAGGTTTTTTTGCTTTTGATTCTTGCCGCTTTTATTACTCCAACTGTACTATCAATCGCTCTGATAATAGGATTTACCTCATGGATGGAGGTGGCCCGCATCATCAGAGCTCAGATCCAATACATTAAAAAACAGGATTTTATTGAGGCAAGTATAGCTTTAGGCGCATCAGGCCCACGCATCATGTTTCGAGAACTTTTGCCCAATGCCATGGCTCCGGTTCTTGTGTCAGCCACTTTAAATGTAGCTAATGCAGTGCTGATGGAATCTTATATAAGCTTTCTGGGATACGGGATTCAACCTCCACTTGCCAGCTGGGGAAATATGCTGACAAATGCCCAGGCTTACTTTGATCTTTCCCCATGGCTAGCGATTTTGCCCGGCATCATGATAACATTAACAGTTATGAGCTTTAACTTTTTAGGTGATGGCCTGAGAGATGCTTTAGACCCTCGCTTAAAAATGTGAATATAAACAGTCTCGTTCGACTTAAAATCGGACAGACACTCAACAATAAGTAAGGAGGATTTAAGTGATGAAAGATTCTAAACCGTCCGATTTTACGCGCAGAGAGTTTATGAAGACAACAGGTTATGTAGCCTTTTCCACTGTAATCGCAGGCAGCGTATTGGGCATAACAAACCCTGCATGGGCTGCAAAGAAAAGTGTTATTGTTGGTATGACACAGGAACCTGTAAATTTTAATCCACTTCTCTATGTTAATTCCGGAACCGAAGAAGTCCCGGAGGCATGTATGTTTGATGCTCTCTGGGATATGAACCACCTGGGAGAATTTATCCCTAATCTGGCTACTAAAGTTCCCACACTTGAAAACGGTGGGATCTCTTCAGATGGAAAATTGTGGAAAATAGAGCTTAAAAAAGGAGTCAAATGGCATGATGGGGCCCCTTTTACTGCAAAAGACGTGGAATTCACTTATCAGACAATCATTAATCCCAAGGTTGCCATCAGATCCAGATCAGGATTTGATCTTATCTCAGAGTTTAAGATAATTGACGATTACAACTTTGAAATAAGCCTGGCAAAACCTTTTGTTCCTTTTGCCTGGGCATGGCAGAAAATGCACATAGTACCCCATCACATTTTATCCAAAGTACCGGACATCAACACTGCAGCTTTTAACATGCAACCTGTGGGAACAGGACCCTATATTCTTACCAAACGTGTGGCAGGCAGTCATATGATATATAAAAGGAATCCTGATTATCATAGAGGTCAGCCAGCTATAGAAACAGTCGTTCATAAATTTGTTCCCGACCAGACAGTTGCATACACTCAGTATAAAACCGGTGAAATAGATGTGTTTGGACTGCATGGAATACCTCCTGAAAGACTTGCTGAGGCAAAAACACTTGTCAATCGTGATACTTTGATAACCCCTACACCATGGGTTGAATTTATTTATTTTAACTGCGGCAAACCACAGTTTAAAGAAAAAATAGTCCGCCAGGCTTTATATCTTGCTTGTGACAAGGAAAAATGGATAAAAGACATTCAATATGGAGTTACTCCCAGAACATTATCTTATCTGCATCCCACCCATTGGGCGTACAACCACAAACTCAAGGATCCAGGGTTTAATCTGAAAAAAGCAGCAGAAATGCTTGAAGGAGCAGGCTGGAAACTAGGTTCAGACGGCATCCGCCAGAAAAATGGTGTAAAACTAAAATTTTCCATGTCAACTACAGCCGGTGCAAAAGCAAGAGAACAGGCTGAGGCAATGATTCAGGCAAGCTGGAAAGAAATCGGTGTGGTCATGGAAATTAAAAATATGCCAGCATCAGTTGTCTGGGGCGAATATACAACTAAATCTCAATTCGATACTCTTATGGTGGGCTGGGAACCAACAGTTGGAATGGATCCCGACTACACAGCAAGGTGCCACTCAAAACAGATTCCAGTAAAGCATGGAGTTGGTTCCAATTATGTACAATACGAAAATCCTGAACTGGATAAACTTCTGGAAGAAGGTGTGCTGATTTCAGACATGGCAAAACGAAAAGAAGTTTATGACAGAATTCAGGAAATCCTTCATGAAGATGTACCCTTTGCTCCAATTCTCGCTTATGTGTTTATTTATGGGAAAAAATCAGATGTCAAGGGATATGAGATTAACCCCTATGTAACAGATATTACATGGAACATTCAGGACTGGAATTGGGGATAGCAGAATTCATAATCCTTATGTAGTCATCCTGAGATTATGATTGGGATCGAAAATTATAAAAATTGAACAGAAATTGCAAAGGATTCCGGTTCATATACAAAACGCATCAAAGGTTGAATATTCAATGTGTTCAGCCTTTGATGCAACCTGGCAGATCGCCTCAATTAAAAATTAAACTTGTGGCATTGAGGTGATAAATATGAGATATTCTATTTTTTTTAAAAAAGCGGTGCTAAAAAGTTTTACCGGGGAAGAAATCCAGCCATGAAAGGGTAAGAAAACCTTGGAACCAACCGGTTTAAATCGGTAAAGAGTTTAGGAAATATAAGTAAACAGGAAGTATAAATTTGAAATCAATAACAAAAAACAAATCTATAAAAGCAAAAGAGAAATTTCAATCACTGCCCAAACTGACAAAAGCAGAGTTAAAGATAGAAGTTTATGAAAGTTTACGCCATCAAATCATCACCAATCAAATTCATGCGGGACAGCGGTTGATTGAGCAGGATTTGATCGACCAATACGGAATTGGCAAAACTCCATTAAGAGAGATATATCAAGAGCTTCAAAGAGACGAGCTGATTGAAATCATTCCTCAATTTGGTACACGGGTTGTTACACTGGATATTCAAACGCTTAAAGAAGTGGTTCAGATTCGAAAAGCTTTGGAAGGCCTCTGCGCGGAGTTAGCATCGCAAAATATCAGCTCCAAAGAAATTGATCAGTTAAGTCAAATTTTAGAAAAAGCTAAAGGCATGGAAACCAATCATCCCGACGCTCTAAAAATATTATCTCACTATGACACGGATTATCACCAAATTATTTACGGAGCCGCACAAAATAAGCAATTAACAAAGGTGATCCAATCTCTTCTTTTTAAAATGTCTATGTATTGGTTCCAATCCGGGTTTTCAATGGAGGATTTCAGAGAACAATTTGAAGAATTGGAAGACTTAATGCACGCGCTAAAAGATCGTAATGCATCAAAAGCAAAAGAAATCATGGAAAAACATATTGACCATTTTATCAAATTGGTCAGGAAACAAATCTTCTAATTCAATTGGAATATTAATAACTCAAATTTCTGAGGAGGAACTTCATCTCCATTCCCCCTCCCTTTTTCCCCTCCAATCTTACATGAATTTTTCTAACAGATGATTAATTTGAGATAGTTTTTCAGTGGCAATTGGTTTTGGTTTATGATTTTTGAGGATATCATCCAATTTATTTTTTGCCCGGTCAACAATTGATTTTTTGCCTTGATTTATCCATTTTTCAGTTCCGATGCGCCCAAAAAGCTTTGGTCGCCATTGTGTTTCCCGAAGGTTTTTAACTGTATGGGCATGGGCCAGGTAGTCTCCTTTTTTCAATCCAACCTCTCGAATAACATCCAATGCCAGGGTGTTTTCATTAACAGGAATGCCTTGATGAATTCGACGAATCTGATCAATCATTTCATTGCAAAGAACGACTTCAAGCAGGTTATTGGTAAGCCCGAATTCAAGATAACCAACATCATGACACAGGTTAGATCCGCCCATCTGGGAAAAAAAGGTCATCATTCCGGCTTCAAATCCTGCCTGCCAATCCGGCTCCAAAGAATCGCTTGTAGCTCCATATCCCCAGTTGGGCAGGTTATAATGATGATGCATTTCGACCATACCTATATAGACCATTAGCCCTTCGGGAGCATTGTAAAGGCAATTGCCCGAGCTCATATCCAGAACTGCTTGACCCATCCCCATGAGAAATGGTGCACCTTTGGCTTTCAATTGATGGATTACCAGCCCGCAAAGGCTTTCAGCCAATGCTTGAGCCAAATGACCGGCAATGGTAATCGGCGCTGCCGCTCCGGAACTGGGAGCGGGCGAGTAAACACAGGGGATCCCTTTTTCCGCACAAAATAGCAATTTTTCCAGACTTTCAAAGGGATGTTTCAAAGGACTGATTGGCTCATCATAACAAATGAAATATGGCTTTTGTCTGGCATCATTCTCACTTCCCCGTAAAATACATGTAATCTTCCACATTTCATTAATATCCAGGCGATTTTCAGCAGTACAGACAATAGGTTTGACACAATTTTTAGCCATGGTTGCAAAGCTTTGGAGATATGATTCTTTTGGGGCAATATCGCTGGGGTGAGCAAAGGACATAATAAAATCAATATTCTCCAGTGCGTCAGATACATGTGCGGCTCGTTCAACATCTTTCAAAGTGGCCATTTTGCGCTCTTTGGTATCAGGATCAACCGCGTAGATCAGGTCTGAGCCGGTGCCGTAGTATGTCCGCCGTCCTCCAAGATCCATTACATGTTCGCCTTCTCGATTATAGACCGGGATATTGGAAGGGGCTGAAGCGATGGCATTTTGCACTAATTTTTCGGGAATTTTTACTAGATCCCCTTCATCAATGGTACACCCGGCTTTGGATAATAAAGTGATGGCCTCTTCATGTTGAATAAACATTCCTATATCCGATAAAATGGTCATAGCCGTATAGTGGATTTTTTTCCGACCTTCATCGGAGAGAAATGTCAATTTTGGCTCAAAAGTTATTGGGTCTGTCATGCTTTTTCCTTTATTAAAATTTGAAGTGTGACAATTGTTTATTGATCCCATACCGATATTTTCACCTAATCCTTTTTAGTATGGGAACTCCGGCGTAATTGATGGCCTCCTTCAGGACCAAAGGTTGCTTTAGGGCTCCACCACAACGGGATCTTGATACTGTCTTTTGTCAGTTTTCCGTGTCCCTCTGCGACTTTTCGTGCCGTCTCATAACCGGCTTGAGCATGACGAACAACTCCGATTCCAGAGTCAGTGGTCATACAGGCATCCAGTCTCAGATCCGCTTCTTCACTACCGTCGGCAATCATTGTTACACCGGTGTGGACTGCTTCACCCATGGAATAATTGGCCTGAATGGCAATCAGATCGCACATGGCAGCACAATTCAATAACGCGTTCAGCATTGGCCAATCAGATATCAGATCTCCACCATCTTTCATTTTCTCAGATTCAAAAGTCGGATTCACAATGGAACCGGAATCCAGGTTGTCACGGGAAAAGGCAACTGGTGCCTGGATCTCACCCTTCTTAACTAGTTCGTTCACTTTCAGAGCAAAGGCTTTTCGTTCACCAAAACCCAGATAACAAACACGGGCCGGCAAGGCTTCAATGGGTAAATTTTTACGTGCCAGGTTAATCCACTTCACGGTCAGTTTATCTTCCGGGAACATTTCCAGTACCAGATCATCTAACCGAGACAGGTCGCTTGCTTCGCCAGATATACAGGTCCAACGGAAAGGCCCGCGTCCTTCACAGAAAAGCGGTCGGATATATTCCGCCACAAAACCCGGGATGGTCATCGCTTCTTCTTCCGGCATTCCAGCGTCCCTACATTCCTTACGAATGGAAGTTCCATATTCAAATACCTGAACACCTTTCCTGCCGGCATAGGCGTTCATGGCACGTAATTGTCGAACCATTGACGTGCGGGCTTTTTTAAGGTAAAGATCACGGTCTTTTGAGCGCAGCTCGTCAGCTTCTTCAGGTGAGTACCCTTCTGGAATATAGGACAAAGGATCATGACAAGGACACATTTCCGTCACGATATCCGGGTTAAAATCCATTTCATAAGCTTCCCAGAACAAGGTGGCTGCGTTCCCAACCACGCCGATGGCCAGCGATTTTTTTTGAACGGCAGCCGCTTTTGCCATTTCTATTGCTTGTTTCAAGTCTTTTGCTTTTACATCGGTAAACCCGATTTGAATTCGTTTGTCGATAATTTCTTCATTGACATCCACATCAATGCAAACACCACCATGCATACTCATCGCTCGAGGCTGATTGGCGCCCATTCCGCCGTGACCGGCTGTCAGCAGAATCCGCCCCACCAAAGAACCGTCAAAATGTCTATCAGCGATAGCTCCCAGTGTTTCAAATGTTCCCTGAATAACACCCTGGGTACCGATATATTGCCAGGGAGCAGCTGTATACTGGGCAAAAATCGTCAGATTTTTTTCCTGTAGGTCATAGAAGGTCGGCCAATCAGCCTTCATGATATTGGTGGTTGCCATCACAACGCGAGGAGCCAATCTATGGGTTTTAAAGATCGCTACAGGCATTCCAGACTGCACGACCAATGTTTCGTTGTTTTCCATATTTTTTAAGGATTCAACAATCGCATGATAGGATTCCCAATTCCTTGCACATTTACCGATTCCACCATAAATTACCAGATATTCAGGAGCTTCGGCATTTTCCATGTTGTTTTCAAGCATTCTCAGAATTGTTTCCTGTTTCCACCCCTTACATCTCAAGGTGGATCCACGCTGTGCTTTTACTTGATACAAAATTTCAGTATTCATTGGCTTACTCCTATTTGTAACTCTTGGTTAACTTGATTGATAATGGTTTCACTATTGATTAGATTGACAAGGGTTTCAATATCCGGCGCCATTTCATGATCATTTTGATACATTTTAACCTTCTCTCGAATCAATCGATAAGCAACCCGCGCACCGATTCCCAATTTTTCTTTCCCGTTTTTCCGCAGATCAATGGCCTGTGTGGCACACAAAAACTCGATGGCAATTACATGGATGACATTGTCGATAATTTCCAACAAATGCCGGGCACCGTTGGCCCCCATACTCACATGGTCTTCTTGGTTGGCGCAGGTGGGAATGGAATCGACGCTATCCGGGTGTGCCAATGTTTTGTTGTCGGAAACCAGGGATGCCGCGACATACTGGGCTACCATCAAGCCGGTATTGATTCCATTGGATGGTATCAGCATCGAAGGCAAACCATTATTTAATTCCGGCGTCAGCAAGGCAAATGACCTTCTGTCGGAAACATTGGCAACTTCTGAAATTACAATGGATAGAAAATCCATCATAAATGCCAGTCCTTCTCCATGAAAATTGCCTCCTGAAACGCTATGAAAATCTTTTCCAATTGGGAAAATTAATGGATTGTCAATGGAAGCATTGAGTGTTCTTTCAATATATTGCCTGGCAAAAGCAATGGTATCCTTAACCGGTCCGATAATCTGGGGAATACAGCGCAAACTGTATGCATCCTGAACCCGCGACTCAGAATCAATCAATTCACTTCCCTGTAACAATGTCCGAAGTTTAGCTGCCGTATTGATCTGGCCGGTCTGGTTGGATGCAGCATGAAGATCGGGATGGAATGCATTGGATATTGCCGTAAAAGCCTCAAGGCTCATGGCAGCGGCAATATCGGCATGTTCCACCAGGCTTTCACATTTATTAATCG
>Ga0180009_10005917_pt1 | contig 12978 bp, 11 predicted proteins | sample OS_PC_MetaG_FD_123537 | JGI IMG/M metagenome (GOLD analysis project Ga0180009, IMG submission 123537) | Groundwater microbial communities from the Aspo Hard Rock Laboratory (HRL) deep subsurface site, Sweden - OS_PC_MetaG | ecosystem: Environmental > Aquatic > Deep subsurface > Groundwater...
AGTCCTGAGGCAATAAAGCCTCTGTTGAGAGACCGGATATATGGCTGCAATCTTGATCTCTGTTTTGACATCAATTTTTGAAAACTTGGCTTGCAATAAACGAGGAGTCCATATATGAGTATACAATTGCAGTTATAACTTGAATTCAAGAAGTGATTTTAATTCGTTTGTCCTGTACAAACTTTGGCTGAACGAGACAATTCCAACCGATGCCGTTTATAATCCATTCGACTTCTCGAGTTTATCGCCTATAACAACCAGGTTTAATAACCGATGAAAACCATCCTCGTGACCGGCGCCACCGGACAAATCGGGTCGGAATTGACGCCAGCTCTCAGACAGCGATACGGAAATGACTCCATCATTGCCGCCGGTCACCGTAAGCAACCCGATGCCGATTTAACGAACGCAGGCCCCTATTGCCGGTTGAACATTGAAGACATCGCGGCGTTGGCTCGAATTGTCGAGAACTATCGCATCGATACGATTATTCACCTCGCTTCGTTATTGTCCGCAGTTGCCGAAACGGACCCGCAAAGAGCATGGTCGGTCAATATCGATGGCTTGTTCAATGTTTTGGAAATCGCCCGTCAAAACGCTTGCTCGGTATTTTTTCCCAGCTCGATAGGCGCCTTCGGCCCTAACACACCGACTTTCGATACGCCTCAGGATACGATACAACGACCAAATACGTTGTACGGTATCGGCAAGGTAACCGGCGAGTTACTGTGCGATTATTATCACAAGCGCTATAACCTTGACACTCGGGGACTTAGATTTCCGGGATTGATTTCCTATAAAACGCCGCCCGGCGGCGGCACGACCGATTACGCAGTCGAAATATTCAACGCTGCCGTTCGATGGCAACACTACACATGCTATCTAAAACCTGATACGCAATTGGATATGATGTACATGCCGGATGCGATTGATGCGATTTGGCAGTTAATGACAGCCGATCCCAAACGCTTAATCCACCGCAATGCCTACAATGTGACCGCGATGAGTTTCACGCCTGAGCAACTGGCAGCAGAAATTCGCCGGCATATTCCCGATTTCAAAATGAGCTATAAAATCGACCCGCTTAGACAAGTCATAGCGGACTCTTGGCCACGCCACATGGATGATAGCGCCGCCCGGCAAGAATGGGGTTGGCAAGCGCGATACGACCTAGCAACAATGGTCAAGGACATGCTTGAGCATATAACCGAATAAACCGATAATGCCGTTTCAATAAACCAAACACCTATTCACCATTCACCATTCACTACTTACTGCTTACCGCTTACCGCTTACCACTAACTGCTTACTATTCCCCAATCACTACCCGCTAAAAGAGGTCATCATGACACTTGCCAAACTCGACACACAGTTAAGGGACCGACTCTCCGCGATGCAAGCCAAAGGTATCTCAAAAGGCAAGGAAAAAATCATCACCGGCTTCAAACCTGCCGAAAACGGCCTCGGCCCCAGGGTATTGCTTCAGAATTACCCGGATCGGACTTTCTTGAGAATGAATGCCAATGCCTACCTGGGTCTATCGAACCATCCCGCTGTCATTGCCGCCGAATCGAAAGCCGCCGAAACCTTCGGAGCGGGTCCCGGCGCGGTGAGGTTTATCTCCGGCACCTATCAACCTCATATCGACTTGGAAAATCGCCTGGCCGAATTTCACGATCGTCACTCGGCCATGCTATTCAGCGCGGCCTATGCGGCCATGATCGGCATCTTACCGGCGTTGATCGATGAAGACACGTTAGTCGTCAGCGATGCTCTCAATCATAACTGCATCATCAATGCGATTCGTTTGGCAAAAACGGCGCGAAAAGCGGTTTATCCGCATTTGGACTTAGCCGAGCTTGAACGCATACTGATCGATAACAAAGGCCAAGCGGAACGAGTAATCATCGTCACCGACGGCGTCTTCAGTATGCGCGGCGACCATGCACAGCTGGATAAAATCGACGCGATACGCCGAAAACACGAAACCAATTACAAACAAGGAATTTTGACGGTAGTCGACGATTCGCACGGCATCGGCGCGCTCGGACCGTCCGGGCGCGGCACCGAGGAAATCACTGCAAGCCAAGCGGACATCTTGATTGCAACACTGGGCAAAGCGCTCGGCGTCAACGGCGGCTATGCGGTGTCCAGCCGGACCGTAATCGACTATTTAAGGGAAACATCGGCGAGCTATATTTATTCCAATCCGATTACTCCTCCGGAAGCGGCGGCAGCTTTAGCCGCATTGAATATACTGGACAGCACCGAAGGCAAGGACTTGCTTAACCATATAAAAACGCTAGCTTTAAGGCTCAGGAACGGATTAACCGGTTTGGGATTCGAAACCTTACCCGGAGCACACCCGATAGTACCGATCCTAGTTAGAAATACCGACAAAACCACGGCCTTGGTAGAACATTGCTTCGAGCACGACATTTTGGTTACCGGCTTGAATTACCCAGTTGTCGCAAAAGGCGAACAAGAAATCCGGCTACAAATTTCCGCGACCCACACAGAAAAAGACATCTATTATTTTTTGGATGTTCTAAGCCAGTTTAAGCATTAACCTAGAAAAAGCATTTCAGAATGAATTTCATGACGAATAAGAAGTTAATTCAATGACTTATTATTTCTATGTAAATCATTTTTGCTCTCCCACTCCTTTTTGATTGAAAAACCGTCTAAGAAAAAAGGTATGGGATGTGTTTATCGAGAACAGCCGTGAACCCACCACCTAAATTCCATAGGTTATTGGCAATGATTCAAAATCATGGCTTATTTAGGTGCGGGGCCTTTCAATCGATCAATCGGGCCCTTCCAAAATAGGGAAGTTATTTTTGAAATAATCCTAAGTAGGTACTTCCATGTACCTGATCTTGACTTTTACGAGGTTCTAATTTTTTTTCTGTTTTTTGATGATGACTTTATCGTCGATGATCAAATCAGAAATACCGCCGATCTCGATCCGCAACGTGCAAGAAGCGTTTTTGAATGCATCGGTTTCACCTTGATAGTTATAAGTTACGTAAGACTCCTTGTCGCTTTTCGTCTCGGATGGAAAAAATACTTGCTCGCCGGTTTCCTTCATGATCGCGGCCGGACATTTTTTAGATGCCATTTCCTGCATCGCGACATAAGACCTAATCATCGCTGCCGACTCTTTGTCCTCGACGGATTCTTGTTTGCTGACTCCCACGACAATAAATCCGGCGACAAAAACACCGATAACCGCAAATACAATTTTAGTTGTTTCAGACATAGCGCCCTCTAGGTTGTTTATTTTTATAAGTATGATACCGAAAATATTTCAAAACATTCGGTAATACCCTGTGAATTCTATGCTAATACGCTGATCTCGGCAACGCTTAGAGTCGTTTAAAACTCAACGCCCTGCTCTGCCTTGATACCCTGGGTATACGCATGTTTAACCAGCGTCATATGGGTCACAGTATCGGCAACTTCAATGACCTCCGGCGCAGCATTGCGCCCAGTCAGTACTAAATGCATCCAGGACGGCTTCTCATTTTTAATGAACTCGGCAATTTCTTGTCCGGTGATCCATTGATAACCGCAGCAATAATTAATTTCATCGAGCAATACGAAATCATAGGCTTCAGACTTAATTTTTTCCTTGCTGAACTCCCAAATCGAGCGGCTGGTTTTAATATCCTGCTCAGGATTTTTCGTATCCCAAGTAAAGCCGTCGCCCAAAGCATGCCATTCGATATTGTCGAAACGCTCCGCGGCTTTGTGTTCGCCCGTTTGCCATTGTCCTTTAATATATTGAATCACGCAGACCTTCATGCCCCAGCCGGCTGCGCGAAACACCATACCCAAGGCGCTCGAAGACTTACCCTTCCCTTCGCCGGTATTGACCAACACCAAACCACGGCGCTTATCTCTCGCTTTCATCCAATCTCCTTAACAAGTTATCAAATGTCGGGCAGATTAGCACCTTCATTCGTGAACGCAAGTATAATTAGTCCTTCCACATCAAAACTATTATCTCGATTCATAAAGGGCTTTAACTGTATTGAATTCCTCCCTTTATACTCAAAAAATGGATAACTTCATGAAGGTATGGGGTGTGGCTAGCGAGGATGTCGGCAGCAGGGCAGATTTTTGCTCCTGCAAAATCTGCATTCAAGCCATCCTTGGCGTTCGAGCGCTGCCGTCAAACCCCTATGGATGGGTTTACGGCGGTCCTCGATAGACACATCTCTTACCTGTTATTCTTAGACGGTTTTTCAATCAAAAGGGAGTAATATAATAAATGCAATACCACGCGGGTCGAGATAAATTTTTTTATCGATAGGATTACATGATGAACAAAACCATACCCATTCTGATTTTCGGCTACGGCAACCTCAGCCGGGGCGACGATGCACTCGGCCCATTACTGCTGGAAATAATTCAGAATCGAATAGAACCGGGTTCCGTCGAAATTTTGAACGACTTTCAATTACAGGTCGAACATGCTCTCGATCTTGAAGACCGGAATCTGGTGTTGTTTATCGATGCATCAGTCGCCTGCAAAGGCGCATTCGATTTCAGGGAGCTCAAGCCCGCCCATGACAAGAGCTACACTACGCATGCGATGAGCCCGGCCGCCGTGCTGCAAGTTTATCAAACCATCAAACACCAAAACCCTCCGCCGTGCTTCTTGTTGAGCATTCAAGGCGAACAATTTGAATTAGGTAGCGCTTTAAGTCCGAAAGCGCGGGAAAATTTAAAACGGGCCGGGCATTATGCCGAACAATTATTAAAACAGCCGGATGTCGAAATTTGGCGCGAGTTAGCCGAAAAAGCGTTTGACCATGAAACATAAGAGATAGGTACGCATCCAGCATCTAAATTTCGGAGCTTCTTGACGATGATTCCCGTATTAAGCCCCAATCGTGCGCACGCTGCTGCCGGTTCTGGAGCCGATGACATCGAGCCTTAGCGCCATTTGCTCCTTCAATTCGGTCACATGCGAGATGATACCGATCATTCTGCCTGAGGCCTGCAAATCGATCAGCGTTCTAATCGCCAAATCCAGCGACTCGGGATCGAGACTGCCGAAACCCTCGTCGATAAATAAGGTATCGAGCTTGATGCCGCCGGCATAGGACTGCACGACATCCGACAAGCCCAGCGCCAACGCTAGGGCCGCCATGAACGATTCGCCGCCCGACAAGGTCGCGACCGGACGGTTTTTACCGGTATAGGCATCTTCGACTTCCATCTCCAAGCCTGACGCTTTGTTGCCTTTGGCTCGGTCTTCCTTACGCACCATTCGGTAACGGCCTTTGCTCATCAGAGTCAAGCGTTCGGACGCCTGAATCAGCACATCGTCGAGCAACACGCTCAATACGAAACGCTGTAGGCTGATCTTATCGCCGGTCTGACCATTGGCGACATCGCTAAGCGTGCCGTACACTTCGTAACGCGCCTCGAGCTCGGCTTGCGTGACGCGGGCCTGGGTTAATTTGCCTTTGACGCGGACCAACTGATTAACGCGCTCTTCGAGTTTACGCCAGCTTTCCTCGACTTTTCGGTACCATGCGGTCTGTTCGGTCAGTTGCCCTTCGATCGCTTCCATGTCGGGTGGGGCATGTCCTGCCAAATCGGCTTGGAGTTGCTTAACGACTTCTTGCAAGCCGACCAGTTCGTCTCGATAGGCTTCGATTTCGGCTTTGAGGCTATGCTGTTCGGGGTCGGCCATCAACGCTGAATGAAATGCGTCAGCATCGGCAAAAGCGCTGCGTGCGAGCGCATCGCGCCATTGCGCTTCGGCCTCGCTATACTGGCTTTCAAGCGTCTCGCGCTGCTGTTGTAAGGACTCCAGTTTGCTGCTTGCCTTGTCTAGTTCCGAGTGTTTTGCGGCATAGTCGGCTTCCGCTTGAGTCATTGCATCGCTCAATGCCGTGATACGCCGATTCAACTGAGACAAAGCTTGTTCAAGCGCTTTCGGCTCCCGATAGTCTTCAGGTATTAATTTTTCCAACTGTTCCGAGTTAGATCGGGCTTGTATGAACTGTTCGTTGACGCTAGCGGCACTTGCTTCAAGCTCGGCAAGCGTTTCGGTCATGCTTGAGAGCAATCCTTTGATCGTATCGATTCGCGCGCCTAAGGTCTTTTGTTGCGCTTGCCGCTCAACGAGTCGATCGACAGTCTCGCTTACGTTAGCGAACGTATCGACAAGCGCTTGCAAGGGTTGTTCGGCCAGTTGTTCTAATTGCCGCGCCAATTGTTCGATATCTTTTCGATTGACAGCCAACTCATTCAACGCGGCATCCCATTTTTCCTTGGCGTTTTGCATCTGGTTACGCGCTTGATTTTCATCGGCGCGCGCCTGATCGACTTGCAGCTTGGTCACGAGCGCCTCGTCATTTGCCGCTACCGCCGGCTTCGGATGTTCTATACTGCCGCAAACCGGGCAAGGCTGCCCGCCTTGCAGTGCTTCGGCCAATAACGCGGCCTGTCCGAGATGCCAATGCATCTCGATTTGACGGGCTTCTTTTTCAAGCGCGTCGTAGGCGGCTTTTTGCGTTTCGAAGGCCGCGGCAAGCTTGCTCTCGTTGTGCCGTAAGCGCGTTTGCTCGTTACGCAGATCTTCCAACTGTTGACGCTGCTGGAGATTGCGGCGTTGCGCCTCCCATTCGATCCGCATCGTCGCGAGCGATTCCAATTCGCGACTGATTTCGACAAAAGCCTTGTCTTTGTCCGCCAATTCGTTAATCAACGCTTGTTGTTCGAGTTTTCGAGCATCGAATGCTTTTCTCGCGGCGGTTAACTCTTTTTGGCGATTTTGAAGCGTCACCCTGGCCTCGGCCAGCTCCGCAATCCGGTCTCGATATTGCTGAAGTTCAATGCGCTTATGCTTCAACGCCTCGACCTCGGAGTAAGCCTGTTTAGCGGCATCGACGTTTTGTTTGGCTTCTAGCTCGATTGCAGCGGCTATTGGAGCGCTGTTTGGCTGGTTTGAATCTGCTCGAGTAACTTTGCCTTCTCTTTTGTCTTGGCCCGATAATTATCGTAGAAATACCGAATTTTTTCAGCTTGCAACGCGCTGTCGAGCCGATGCTGTTGCTTATCGATTTCCGGTTTTTGTGCGGCCTTGTCGGACAGCGCTTTTTGCTTGGTGTCGAGATTATCGAAACTTTGTTTCAATGCTTGCGCTTGTTCTCTGACGCGCGCGGCCTGAAGCATTTTCTGATTGGCTTGTTGCTTCTCCTCCGAAGCGGCAGCAAGTTCGGGTTGCAGAGCCTCGAGCGCTTCATCGACTTCTGCTTCGGATGCCATTTCGGCGCCGTGCAAAATCCCTTTGATCTGGTTTCGATGCCGTTCGACTTCTTGGCGAATACCAGCCGCTTGATTTTTTAACGCTTCTTCGATGCGTTTGTAAATTCCGGTTCGAAATAGCTGCCCGAAAATTTGTTCCCGCTCTTTCGAATCGGCCATTAGCAATTCGCGGAATTTTCCTTGCGGCAATACCATGACTTGACGAAATTGTTCAACATCCAAACCGATCAATCGTTTGACTTCGTTCGTCGCATCGGTCACGCTTTTGGCAACGATGAGCTTGCCTTCGTCGGTGCCGTCGAGTTGCCACAACTGGGCTTCGGCCTGTTGCGTCGTGGTACCTTCGCCCTTGCTCTTAGGCCGCTCTTGAACAGGAATGCGGCGAATACGGTAGTTTTCAGTCCCCAGATTGAAATCCAATATCGCTTCGGTCAGCATGTTAATATCGGCATGATCGCAACGCATCTGCGACGGCTCTCGCTCCGCGCCAGTAGTTTGACCATACAACGCAAAACAAATCGCATCCAAGATCGAGCTTTTGCCGGAACCGGTCGGGCCGTTGATCAAAAACAAAGGGCTGGACCCAAGCAAACGAAAGTCGATGCTTTCGTTTCCGGCAAACGGTCCGAATGCCTGAATCGTCAGTTTTACTGGCTTCATGCACGATCACCGTCTTGTTTATGAATAAGCGAAATCGTATGACGAATCGCCTCATCTTGTACGGGCGTTAATGTGCTACCGAAGACTTGCTCGAAGAAGTCCCGAAACATTTCCAACTCGCCCCGTTTGAGTTTATCGCGATTGACTTGTCGCTCGCCGGTTTCCAGCATGCCCGGTTTTTCCAAATGCAAGACATTCGGGTAAACTTCTCGCAATTTCCCGATAGGATCGAGAATCGCGTGCCGGTCTGTCAGTCTAATCAGTAAATAGTCGTCATTGTTCGGGTCGGTCTCGCCTTGTGCCAAAATCGTTTTCAATTCGCCTTCAATCGTCCGCATATCGCGTTGCGGCTGTAAATCTAGATGCGCGGTCGATTTTAGACCGTCAACATCCAACTCGATCAAGGTTACCCCTTTCTGTTGCCTTTGTTCCGAAAAGCTATATTTGAGAATCGATCCGGAATAACGAATATGCTCCTTGCCTTTATACTGCGGGCTGTGCAGATGCCCGAGCGCGACATAATCGAAATCTGCAAACGGCTCGTAATTGACCCGGTCCGCGCCGCCGATCGACAAAGGCCTTTCGGATTCGGACGCTTCGGCGCCGTCGATGAAGCAATGGCTTATTAATACATTTGGAGTTTGATCCGATGCTGCCGCCTTGATTTGTTCGACCAGAAAAGCGTGCGCTTGGTCATGAGTGGATACGTCGACGCCGAAGTGATTGCGCACCGACTCGGGATCGTTATAAGGGATTCCATAGAAGCAAACCGGGCCGGCTTTGCCTTGCAAGATCACAGGCTCAGTGATTTGCGTCAATTCGCCGATGATATGAAGACCCGCTCGGCTCAGTTGCCTGGAACCGAATCGCAGCCGTTCGGCTCCATCATGATTACCCGGAATCATGATGACCGGAACCTCCAGATCGTTACAGATGGTATTGAGCACCTCATCAAGCAATTGCACGGCCGATGCCGGGGGAACCGAGCGGTCATAGATATCGCCGGCAATGATTAGCGCATCGACCGACTCGCGCCTAATATAATCGATCAGTTGTTCGAGAACATAACGTTGATCATCGAGCAACGAAACATTGTGAAACTGCCGGCCGACATGCCAATCCGATGTGTGTATGAATTTCAAAAAAACTCCTGAGTTATTTCTCTCGGGCTAAAATTAGTTAGCAGTTAGCAGTTAGCAGTTAGCAGTGAAATGATAAGCCGAACTTTTTGGCTATTCTACCTTAGAGGCTCACAACTTACCCTTAACGCTATCGCCGATGCGACTCCCTTTATACTCAAAAAGTGGTTAACTTTATAAAGGTATGGGGTGTGGCTAGCGAGGATGTCGGCAGCAGGGAGCTGCCGTCAAGCCCCATGGACGGGTTCACGGCGGTCCTCGATAGACACATCCCATGCCTTTTATTCTTAGACGGTTTTTCAATCAAAAGGGTGTAAGCTATATTAACCTAACAAAAGATGCCTTAACCAACGACAGTCAATTTGCCCAGGATTCATTCTATGAACGACCCGTCAGCGGACGCAAAAATCCAGCCCGTATTACTGCTCGTCGACGATGAGCAGAATATACTCAAGGCGTTAAAGCGCTTGTTCCGTTCCTGCAACTATACGATTCATACCGCTGAAAACGGTTCGGAAGGCTTGGCGCTATTAAACCAAGATCCAGTCGACTTGATCCTGTCCGACATGCGCATGCCGAAAATGGACGGCGCAGAATTTCTAGCCAAGGCGGCCGAGCAATGGCCGGAAACGGTGCGTATTTTGTTGACCGGTTATGCCGACATCGAATCGACGATCGCAGCTGTCAATAAAGGCAAGATATACAGCTACTGCAGTAAGCCTTGGGACGATAACGAGCTCAAGATACTGGTGCATAATGCGTTGGAGCAAAAATTCATTCGCGATGAACGTAACCGCTTATTCGCCATTGTTCAGAATCAAAACGAACAACTCAAGGAACTCAATGCTCACCTCGAAGAGAAGGTTGAACAAAGAACCGGGCAATTGAAAAAATCGTTGGCACAAATCGACAAAGCCAACAAAGCCTTAAAAAAACAATATGCCGACTCGATTAAAACCTTTGCCCGAATTATCGAAATGCGGCCCGGCATCAAAAGCGGTCATGCCAAATTTATTGCGGAAAATGGCCGAAACATAGCGCGGCTCATGCAATTGAGCGATGAAGACATCAACAACGTGATGTATGCCGGACTGCTCTTGCAAATCGGCAAAATGAGCTTACCCGACGAGCTATTGAAACAGCCGCTGTTTTCACTTTCTTGGCACGATAAAAAGCGCTATTACAAACATGCCGAGGAAGGGCAAATGATGCTAAAAGACATCCGGCAACTCCAAGAAGCCGCTTCGATCATTTATCACCAATATGAACATTACGACGGTTCAGGCATGCCGAAAGGCTTGATCGGCACGGAAATACCGATCGGCGCGCGTATCCTCGCGGTAATCCGGGACTACATTTCCTATCTCGACGGCACGCTAACCGGCGAATCGTTACCGATCGTTCAAGTCAAAAAGCATATTGAACTGAAAAAAGGGAGTCTCTATGACCCCGATGTCAGCGATATCTTTCTGCAATACCTGCCTGAATCGGAAGAGGACGATAGGCCGGTAATCGAAATGTCCTGGACTCAATTGCAAGCAGGAATGGAAGTCGAGGAAGTGTTGTGCAATGACCTACTTTATTTAAAAGACCGGATACTAACCGAAAAAAACGTGAACGATATTTTCAATTTACGAGAAAATGGGGGGCAGCTTTCAATAAAAGTTCGATTAGGCAATAAATAAGCTTTCTTCGCGTTCCTCCCTTTTGATTGAAAAACCGTTTAAGAATAAAAGGTATGGGATGTGTCTATCGAGGACCGCCGTGAACCCATCCGTGGGGGCTTGACGGCAGCAATCCCTGCTGCCGACATCCTCGCTAGCCACACCCCATACCTTCAAAAAGTTAGCTAATTTTTGAGCATAAAGGGAGTAATAGCTGAAATTAATACGACGCCAATTTCGAAACATAAGGGGACGCTGTGCGTACCATCATCCTAGAAAAAGCATTTCACCATGAAGAATAAGAAGTTAATTCAATAACTTGTTATTCGTTTGCATAAAGCTTTCGCTCACCCAAGACGTTAGCAGAAATATTTAGGCATTCTCTTGAAATACTTCATGAACTTCATGTGCTTTAGGGTTAAACTGCCGAATTTAGAATCATTGCTGCCTTGCGCCGACATTAGGTACGCACAACATACCCTAGGATTCGCTTTAAGTTTTTTAACTCCGTTATTCATATTCATCTTCATTGATGATGATCGAACCGTCCGCGGCCCAATTGACCTTCGTAATACCGGGCTCTTCGGCTTCCAATGCTCTGAGAATAGTATCTTGATCTTTCAAAAGCGCTTGCTGCCTTCGGACCTGATCGGCTAAGTCCTTATTTTCTTGCAATATTCGTTTATGCTCTAGCGCAACTGTAACCGCATTGCTTATTTCAAGATTGTTCCAAGGTTTATTCAGAAACCGGAATACGCCTGCTTCATTGATCGCATGCTGAGCGCTTTCAAGGTCTGCGAAACCGGTCAAAATCATTCGCATGGCATTCGGTTGCAACTTAATGAACTTCTTTAGAAACTCAACACCGTCCATGCCCGGCATTCGATAATCCGAAATCACTAAATCGAATTCGATTTCTTTGGCTAGTATTAATGATTCTTCACCACTCTGCGCAGTCACTAAATAATAGTCTCGCAAAATCCTGGACAAAGCCTTGAGAACATTTTGTTCGTCATCCACCAATAAAATTTTTGCCGCATCCTCGTTCATAATCCACCCGCTTAAATCATCCTTTGCCAAAAAATTTAGCCAAACTTATATAAAGTCTAATCGATAAAGTAAACTTATATCTTTCGTACTTCAAAATTCGGCAGTACCCCGGTGCCGAATTTTGATCTGCGATGGGTATAGAAACCGAAGACCGACTGAATATCAACGACAAGACGGCTTCATATTGGAAAATCGCATGACCGATCAAAACTTACATTTTCTCTATCGTTTTTCGTTCGCCGACAATAAAGTTATTGAATTCGCAATTGAAATCGATCAAACAACGATGACCTTTACCCGTCCCCAGCTGACGGAACCGCCATTCTGGACCGAGCTCGAATACCATCAATGCAGCAATTGCACCTTGGCAAAGAAGGATTCACCGCAATGTCCCGTTGCGGTCAATTTGCAACCGCTTATGGAATTATGCGGCATGCTGGTTTCTTATGAGTCAGTGGCACTAGAAGTTATCACACCGGAACGAACGATCAGCGGAAAAACCACGATGCAGCGGGCATTAAGCTCGTTGCTAGGTTTAATCATGGCCACTAGCCCCTGCCCTCATACCGAACATTTAAAACCGATGGCACGCTTTCATCTCCCCTTGGCTAGCGACGACGAAACGATTTACCGAAGTACATCAATGTATTTGCTGGGTCAATATTTCAAGTATAAGCAAGGTCTTGAACATACCTTCGAATTGGATGAACTGATGCAGCGTTATCAAAACCTGCAAATCATCAACAAAGCCCTTGCCAACCGTTTTAGAGCGGCAAGCACCGAGGATGCTACCGTTAATGCCATCATCCTGCTCGATCTGCTGTCACGTTCGGTTAGCTGGTCTATCGAAGATGGACTCGAAGAAATTCGCTCTTTGTTTCAAGGCTACGGGATCGACACCGAAACGGAGTAAATCAAAGCTTTTTCGGTTTCTCCGGTCATCCGATCATCGTTATACATAAGTCAAAAAATACCCTTTTGCAATCTCAGCTAATGAGACCTCGATACCCTTTATTGTCACTTGGCACTCTCGGCTATCCCTCACCTAGTGCTCACTGCCATTAAGTTAAGGATTTTTCCGTTCGCCCTGAGCCTGTCGAAGGGTGAATGGAAAAATCCTGGGTCGATAAGTTAAGCCGTCCATGGTTCGACAGGCTCACCACGAACGGCTTAAC
>Ga0180009_10005918_pt1 | contig 12978 bp, 14 predicted proteins | sample OS_PC_MetaG_FD_123537 | JGI IMG/M metagenome (GOLD analysis project Ga0180009, IMG submission 123537) | Groundwater microbial communities from the Aspo Hard Rock Laboratory (HRL) deep subsurface site, Sweden - OS_PC_MetaG | ecosystem: Environmental > Aquatic > Deep subsurface > Groundwater...
AATAGGCCTACACACTTCACAAAATGTTCTGCACACCGTTGCCCCATGCATAACAAGGGGGCGGCATAAGGAGCCGTAACGAAGTGGCTCAAAAAAGCAACTATTCGTAACGGCTCCTAAATTTTACATTACACCTCGGTGACGGTGATTGCACCTTCGGGGCAAACCTCTACACAGGTTTCACAGCCAAGGCACTCGTCAGAATTAACAGGATCGGCCTTGCCGTCAACCATCTCAAAAACCTGAGCGGGGCAAGCGTTTACGCACTCTGCATCACCGGAACATTTATCTTTGTCGACCTCAATCTGCCACATCGTACTTCCTCCATATAAGGTTTGAAAATGATAAACAAGATTTTACTGCCACAAAACAGGCAGAATATCGAGCCCATTGCTTCATGAAAAAAGAAACAAATTCCCCTTTCCTCTAATGCACCGACATTTTTTTGTCAACAAAAAAGAATCCCCGGCAATCGGGGGCAGGGGAAGGGTGCACGACAATTCAGGTTGACCAGTTTGCTCTGATCTTTTAGGATACCAGCCATTGTTTTTCATCGGCGTTTTGCCGGTATTATTTTCACACTGTCCGAAAAGGTTCATTGCATGAGCAGCAAGCCGAAAATCAAAAAAAAATCCGTGGTAAGCTCCGAGCTCAAGGCCCAGAAAAATGAAGAGGCCATGATTGCCGGAATTCTGGAAGGAAGCCCCGACGGGGTCGGCGTGGCGGTTATCCGGCTGGAATGCGGCTGCCGGAAGATGGCAGCGGTTGACTGCACAGGGGAGCCCGCCAGCAAGGTAATCATCTACCGTGATGACGCCGAAAGCATCTGTGAAGCCTGCAAACAGGACAACGGCGCCTTTTCCAGAGTGCTGACCCAGTTTATCCACTGGCAGGAACCCATGCCCGATGGCGCCACCAGAATGAAAATCGAAGCCAAAGTCCTCGGCGCTTACACCAGCCACTGAACCCTGCTGAAGATATTACCCTTGCGACGCGCGGAACTCCCGCGCTTTCGCCACGAGGGCCGGGGCCCATGATGGTGTGCCCAGAGCATGAATATGGGTATACAGGGCCAAAACGTTTTTGAATACCAGCCCATCCCTTCCTCCGGAAAACCCCACTCCTCGCTCCATCCGCAAGGCCAGCCGGGCGACCTCCCCTTCCCATTTTTCAACCCGGCTGTAGCGAAATTCATGCCCCTTGATCTCTGTCCCCTCCTGGTAATAGGGATTGTGCCCATCGGCCAACAACACCGTATAGCCATGGGCCTGAGGTTTTTTCATCAGACCGAACCGCACCGGAAAAAGGCCCACCAGAGGGAAAACATCCTCGCCGAGCACCATACTCTCGCCAAGATAGATCAAACCGCCACATTCGGCATAAATCGGCAGCCCGGCTTCGGCTGCTCGTTTCAAGGATTCCCGAAAGGAAACATTGGCGGACAGCTCACGGGCACTGGTTTCGGGAAAGCCCCCGCCGATATACAGGCCGTCGAGCAACGGCAATTCCTTTGCGGTCAGGGCATTGATCTCAACCAGGTCAGCACCGCATCGTGCCAGCGCCTCCAGATTTTCCGCATAATAAAACTGAAAGGCCGCATCCTTAAGGATGCCAATCCGCACCTGCTCTTTTGCCTCATTCAAACTCGGGGCCGCCACTTCCGGCTCACTGGCGCAGCCCGCCATCATTTTTTCTATCCCGGCAAGATCAAGATAGCGCATCGCCTTTTTGGCCAGCCCTTGCACTGCCGCATGGGCTCCTGCATGCTCCGGACAGGGTGTTATCCCCAGATGCCGCTGCGGAAAGGCGTCCTCCCTGGACCGGGGCAAGGCGCCCAGGACCGGAATGCCTGTATAGTGTTCAACTGCCTGCCGGACAAGGGCCTCGTGCCGGGCTGTGCCTACCCGATTTAAAATCACGCCGCCGATTGTAACATCAGGATCGAATCGCTGACACCCCAGCACCAACGCAGCCACGGTCCGGGTGGTTTTGGTACAGTCGACCACCAACAGCACCGGCAGACCCAGGGTTTTAGCAAGTTCGGCAGTGCTGAAAGTCCCTTCCGCATCAACCCCGTCATACAGGCCGCGGTTTCCTTCGATAATAACCAACTCCCTTTCGTACGCATGGGTACGGAAAGAACGGCTGAGTGCTTGCGAATCCATAAGATAGGGATCAAGGTTGTAACAGGGGTACCCGGCAGCCAGGGCAAGCCAGCCGGCATCAATATAGTCCGGACCTTTTTTAAAAGGAACGACCTGGCGCCCTTGTCCGGAAAAGGCTGCAACCAATCCCACCGCAACAACGCTCTTGCCCGCGCCGCCACCCAACCCGGCCACCACCAACCCTTTTGCTGAACGTCCTTGATCTGCGGCCAAACCCTTCCCTCCGGTAGTTCATCATTTGCCGTTACCTGTTGACCCTGACTCTCAAGCCAACACAACCTGCAGCAAAAAATATTTCGTTACAGCCACTGATTTTCAGTTTTCTGATCATCCGCGCTCAGAAAACCACCTGGCGTTCGCGCTGTCAAGCGGTTGCGGCAACCAGACCGAGATGACACTATTTCTATCCGGCAAAGATTTTGACGAAGTTTTCACCATATGGTACTTTTGCCCACTTGCACACCGGCGTGGTCATGCTTATATATATCCCACTTTGGCTGTTTGCCGGAGCTTTGCGCCCCACAATCTTTTTTCTGAAACGCCATCTGCTTTTTCCCGAGATTACAAAGCGGATTTAGGATTTTCAACCATTTTGAAGAATGAGGATGCCCCATGTCTGCTCAACAGGAAGATCTGAACAAGATCATTGAAGAACTGAAACAAAAATGCATTGAACTCCCGGATAATATCGTGGCCCACCATCATCTTGCTCTGGTCTATCGCAAGGCCGGAAGAACAGATGATGCCATGCGCTCGCTGGAAAGATGCCTGGAAATAGACCCCCACGCCGTGGAAGCACTCATCAACATCGGAGCCATGCATTTTGAACAGGGTGAACTGGACAAGGCGCTGGCAGCAAACCAGGCCGCGGTTCAGGTCAATTCGTCCCTGGCCCAGCCCCACAACAACATCGGTCTCATCTGGCAGCAGAAAGGCGAAAGCGAAAAAGCCATCGAGGCCTATACCATGGCCACAATGAACGATCCCAAAATGCACATGGCCTGGATCAACCTCGCCTCAGCCCATGTCATGGCCGGCAATTTCGATCTTGCGGTCAAAGCGGCCAAGGAAGCGGTAAAACTCGAACCGGATGCCCCCATGGCTCACAACAACCTCGCTGTGGCGCTCTATTACAACAAAGATTTCCAGGCCGCCAAAAAATCGCTGTCCAAGGCGAAGGAACTCGGCTATTCGGTTGACCCGCGTCTTGCCGAGGCCATCGAGAACGAGTTGTAATCATGGCTAAAGGTGCACAAATAAAGCTCCGGCCCTGGTGCCCGTTCTGCGGTCAGGATGTGGGGCGCCCCCGGGAACCGTTACAGCGCAAAATGGACGAATTCACCGTGGGCGAGTGCCAATGCGGCGCGACCTACACCTGCGACCCAACCGGTTTCAATGTGGGGGCGGCCATGGTCGAGGCCATAGTTCATGCCTGCGATGACAACTGGGATCTGGCCTGGGAACTGCTTCCCGATGAGGATTACCTCACGGGCCGGATTGACAATTACGACGAACAGACCCATCAGGTCTACGAAACCAAAAATGTCGATGGCCGCAAGGTCTCGGGAGTTCTTTATTTTGTCCGTCTCAACCGGGAGTTGGCCACACTCGCCAATCGCCTGCATACGGACAAGAATGCCAAAGACAGTGCCCTTCGCGAGGAAGATCCGGCAAGCGACATCCCGCCCATGGAAGCACAACGCGATCCCAAACGCAAAAAGAAAAAAGCAGACAAGGGTACAGTTGCCGTGATGATGGCAAATCAAGACATAGACGGCTTGGTGGACTTGGCCTTAGACGATCTCAAAACCCTGCGCTTCATCCAGCGGTTGCTCTACGATCCGGACGAGGGGAAACGCTGGCAATGCGCCTATGTTCTGGGCCAGGTCTGCCGAAGGCTTTCCACCCGACAACCCGGAGCGGTGAGCGACCTGCTGCACCGAATGTATGAGGCCTGCTCGGATTCTGCAGCCACCCACTGGGGGTTACTCGAGTCTATCGGATCAATCATCACAGCCCGAGCCGACATCTACGGCGGCTTTGCCAGGCACCTTCTCATGCACCGCGGTGCTCCCTCGAGCAGGGTTCAAGTGTTGTGGGCCCTGGGAACTCTTGCTGAAAAACGTCCGGACATAGTCCGCGCCACCCCGTTCTACAGCCTGTTTCCTTATATCACCCACCCCGAGGCAGTCACCAGGGGTCATGCGGTTCGCCTTTTCGGCAGGATTGCTGCGACCGAGGTGGAAAGCGAGATCGAAAAACTGACCGGCGACGAAGCCGGATTAACCATTTACGAGCAGGGGCAACCCTTGCAAACCACCGTGGCGGAACTTGCCAGGGAAGCGCTTGCCCGACTGCACAGATTAAAAGAGCTAAAAAAATGACTGAACAACAAAAACCGGAACCCAAAGAAGATAAAAGCCAGGCTCAACTCGACTATGAGGCTGGCCAGGAATTTCTCAAAAACCTCGAGCCGGCTCAGGCGGCCAATGCCTTCCACAACGCACTCATTGCTTTTGAAATCGAAGGCAATGATATCGGTGTTGCCAATGCGGCCGACAAACTGGGTGACATCTGTGCGACTCGCGGCGATGTGACTACAGCGTTGAGTCATTATGACAGGGCCTATGCCATCTGCCAGAAGCATACTGACCGTTTCAGCCTTTTCTCCATTGAAAAGAAAAAAGCAAAACTTATGTACGACGCAAAAGATTATGATCAGGCTATCCGCTTGTATGACGAGGTTCTGGATGAATACAGCGCCCTGCGAAATCCCCAGGGCTCAGTGGATACGCTGGAGATTCTTGCTGAAATTTACCTGGCCAAGGGGGATACAAGCAAAGCGGCTGATGCATATCGAACGGCAGCAGCGATCCACCAGAACTTCAGACACAGCCGCCATGCGGAAAAACTCAGAGAAAAAGCGGCTGAGATTGAGAAAAATTAAGCACCAAGGGCTGTTCTATTTTCCCCTGCACCTAGAACGTTGAACTCCGATGGCTCAAGAATCACAGTGGAGATTGGGTAACGCCTTCCCCCTCTTTCCGTTCCTGCCAGTTGGACGGAAAGATCGTGGAGTCTCCGCTGCAGAGAGGCAAGATTAACCGTCGGGTATGATTTTCCCGGCTCGAATCCGGAAAAACCGCAGACATGCCCCTTTCCATCAATCACTGTGGGTATGCCATACGTTCGGCAGTTCACGGGACGGGCTTCATAGCACAGACAAAGTCCTTGATCGTCGAGAAGCGGACACCTGACCCGGGCCACGGACAGATCACGATGCAAAACCGTGATCTGCTCCCAAACCTGCCTGGCTCCCTGCGCTGCCTCTGTTATCTGCTGCTGCACCGTTAGGGGCAATCGCTGAAAATGAACGCGAAGATTGACCGCCTCAACCAGTGACACATCAAAAACAGCATGGCAACAATCCGCGCATCCCTTTCCGCAGGAAATCGCCTCGGGATGCTCCTTGCTCACAGCCTTGAATGCCTGATCAATGACTGCAAGGAGCGAGTCCAACTCATTCTGCATAACCAGTCTCGCTTCCCAAAAAGGCGGCGGCATAGCACACTTGCCCGATCATCACTTCCCCTTCACGATATAGATACCAAACAGACAAAAAAAAATGCAGAGGAAAACCTCTGCATTTTTTACATCCCAATTGAAAAAGAAAAATCTAGCGATTTTCTTCGTCTTTGGCCCGGCCTTTTGCAGCGTACATGGTGGTGCTGCCGCTGGACCAGAAAGTCATCTTGCCTTCCTTTACCAGATCGTTGGCCGCATTCTTCACTTCACGGGGCTTGGCCTCCGGATCACAGGCATAAAAATCCTTCACATAGAGCTGGGGCTTAGGAGCAGACATCGCTTTCTCAAGGATGGCTGCTTTCAACTCGTCTTTACTTAATGCCATGATACGTACTCCTTTTAATAAGGTTTTTACGCAAGCACATCAATTATCAAAAGAGCAAGGCCAGTAGCTCAGAAACGTTCAAACTACTGACCCTGATCCTAGTGACGATCTTTCACTCTACTTGATATGGCTGGTGAACTTGAACTGGGTGGTGGTTCTCCAAGTATCATAAGCCAGACGATAATCGTCAACAGACTTGATGGTAAAAGGAATACCGGTCTTTTCAAAGAATTTCTCCCAACCGATCCGGGCAGCCCACTCGCCAACACGCTCATATTTGCGAGCGTCCTTGGCGTAGGTCTCAAGGATGTTCTTCACCGCAGCAACGGTCTCCGGCCAACGAGGCGGGGTGTTGGGCAGGAAGGGGATAACCAGCTTGGAGAACATCGGCATGGATCTGGAGTTGGAGACCTTGCCACCAACCAGGATCGCGATACCATCACCGTCCGGATCAGCCAAAGGCATCGCAGGACACATGGTGTAGCAGTTACCGCAATACATGCAGCGATCAGCGTTTACCTTAACCGACTTAACATCCTCACCCTTGCTATTCTTAACAGTAGCAGGCTTTACCGCACCCAGCGGACATGAAGAAATAGCCAGGGGCAGCTCGCAGAGACCGGTGATCGCATCGTGGTCGATCATCGGCGGTTTACGATGTACGCCGAGAATAGCGATATCGGAAGCATGTACTGCACCGCACATGTTCAAGCAGCAAGCCAGAGCAACACGAACCTGAGCCGGCAGTTTATGGCTGGTGAAGTAGTCGAACAAGTCGTCCATAACCGCCTTAACAACGCCGGAAGCGTCGGTAGCCGGTGTATGACAATGGATCCAACCCTGGGTGTGTACACAGTTGCTGACAGAAGCGCCAGTACCGCCAACCGGGAATTTGTTGCCACGGCCCTTCAAGTCGTCAAGCAAAGGCTGGACCTTAGCTTTGGCGTCAACCATGAACTCAACATTGTTCCGGGTTGTCCAACGTACGTAGCCATCACAATGCTTGTCGGCAATGTCGCAGATCTCGCGGATCAATTCGATACTGATAAGACGGGCGCAACCAACACGGACAGTGTAACACTCGTCGCCGCTTTCACCCTTGTGCATCAACACGCCGGGCTGCAGGAGCTCGTGGTACAACCATTTGCCGTAGTTCTTTTTGACTACCGGCGGAAAAAACTGTTCATAATGCGGGGGACCGATGTCTGTGATTCTGTCAACCATCGGATTAGCTGGATCGTAACCCATGATAACTCCTCCTTATATCGTAAGATCAAATAAGTTCAATGTAATATCAGCAACAGCCACGCACCTTACTGGGCGTTACGCTTGCGGAATTCCTTAACATCACGCTCAAAGCCGCCTTCGACCTCATCTTCCTGCCAGAACACATAGGGGTTGGAACGAGGTTCTTTCACATGCTGCGGGGCAGGCGTAACTTCCATAACCTTCAGGAAGGTCGGAAGGCCGACACGCATGATGGTCTCACCAACGCGCTCACGGTTTTTACCGACTTCCATCCACCAGTCCCAAATCTTCTCGATAACCTCAACGACTTCAGCAAACTCGCCGTCTTCGTTCTTTTTGACCTCGAGGAAGGGAATGGTCATGGTGGCAAACTGGGCGCCATCAAGAATCGGGGCTTTTGCGCCGACACAGATGGTTGCGCCCTGCTGGACACCGGGGCGCAGTGCACGGGGCATTACATTGATGCAATGCATGCAGCGGGTGCATTCGGAATTATCGATCTTAAGGGTCTCACCTTCCATCCACATACATTCGGTGGGGCAGAGGTCAAGAACTTCCTTCTTGATGTCGAACTTGCCCCAGTCCTTACCGGAGTGCGCACCACCGTTGGGGGCGAACTCACCCTTGACGTAACCCTTAACCGCAGCCTGATCGATGCGGATGTCGTCGCGCCAGGTACCGATAACAGCAAAGTCGGAACGAGCGATAGCGGCAACACAGTCATTCGGGCAACCGGAGAACTTAAATTTAAATTTGTAAGGGAACGCCGGGCGATGGATCTCGTCCTGATAATGCATGGTCAGAGTGTGGCAGAGATCCTGGGTGTCGTAGCAACCCCATTCGCAACGAGCGCGGCCCAGACAGCATTCCGGGGTACGCAGGTTGGAGCCGGAACCGCCGAGATCCTGATTCAGGTTATGAGTCAGGTCATAGAAGAGAGGCTCAAGGTTCGGGGTGGTGGTGCCGAGAAGAACCAGGTCGCCGGTGGAACCATGCATGTTGGTCATGCCGGAACCGTATTTCTCCCAGAGGTCGCAGATGTCGCGAAGTTTTGCGCTGCTGTAGAACTTACTGGAGGGCTGATTCAGACGTACGGTGTGGAAATGGGCCACGCCGGGGAACTGCTCCGGCACGTCCGAGTAACGGCCGACAATACCGCCGCCGTAACCGAAAACACCAACGATACCGCCGTGTTTCCAATGGGTAATCTTGTCCCTGAAAGACAGCTCAAGCTGACCCAGAATGTCCCAGCATTCGGGTTTTTTCTCTGCCTGACGTTTCAAGTCGGTGACGAAACTCGGCCACGGGCCTTTTTCGAGTTCGTCCAACAAAGGCGTATCATGCTTCGGCATTGTCGATTCCTCCCTTCACTAAGATAATTAAATAGGTTTCCAATAAATAAACAGTTCGCCCCGCACCGATATTTCCCACTCACAGCACGGAGGGGCTTTAGAGGCAGGGCGATTGTAACTACATGCAAATTGTGAACAGTGGTTCAGTCACAGGACCATAGCCAGTGGCGCAATCTTTGTCAATAAAAAATGACATGCTTTTAACCCGTGTTTTTCTCTCTGGGTATCTTTGCCTATTTCCTTCTCCCCTCGGGGTTACAGGTCCGACGACCAGAGACAACACAACGGCGACACCATCCTTTTTTGTGCGGTTTTTTATCATGTCCCGACAATCGCAGGAAGGTGTTTATATCCGCTTTTTTTTCCTGTACATTATATCCATTGCTCTGAGAATGATCGTTCCGTCAGATTACGCCGGGACAATCTTGCCACCCCGGTTTACCAGTGAGGAAGTTCCTGTGCCAAGACCCAAAAAAATACGCCACTGCGAAGGTCAAAGATGCGGCAAGGCGTTCAAACCCACCCGCGTCCCCCTGGCGGAGCTGAAACACATTCCTCTTCTTCAGGATGAGCTGGAAGCCTTGCGGCTCTGCGATTTGCAATGCCTGACCCAGGAACAGGCAGGACACCGCATGGGGATATCACGGGGAACTGTGCAGAGAATCCTCACCTCGGCCCGACGCAAGGTCGCCCAGGCACTAGTGGAAGACGCCGCCCTCATTATTGAAGACAGCGCCGCTTCACCGATAGAATAACAGATTGGGTTCAGTGCCCCTCGCCGTGGCAGTTGCCTTGGCCCTGGCAGGCCTGGGCAGGTTCCATGAGAATCAATTTGTTTTCGACCATGCCGCTCACAACCTCGGCAACGGTTTCAAAAGCATGCCGTGCAGCAAAGTAAACATCAATACCCACCTTGGCAAAACCCTGCATGGGCCGCGCTCCCATCCCCGCCACAAGAATCGCCTGCACGCCATGTTCCTTCAGCATGCCCACCGGCTCCATGCAGCCGCCTGCGCCATGCTCGACACTTGCAACGGTGTTCACCCCGACAACCTTGCCGTCTTCCAAGTCAACCAGGGTAAACAGATCGCAATGCCCGAAGTGCTCAGAACGTCCACCCTCAAGTCCACCGGGGTTGTTTGAAGGAACTGCTATCCGTTTTCTGTCCATGATTTTCCTCCCGTTTTGCAACTTGTTTGATTTTTCAATTCCCTTATTATTCCGCACTTGGCGGCGGCCCAAAAATCCTGTCACTGAACTTCACATACCAGGCCGCGGACTGAACCTGGATAATATACGATACCGCTATGACCAAAGCCGCATCCGCCCCCTTGGTCCCAAAGGCGTTGATGGCGATAGCCAGGGCGATTGAAAGATTCCGCATCACCGTGCCGTACACCAGAGCGATGGCGTCACCGCGATTGAAAAACATCCTGCCCAGCACGGTGCTCAGGCCAAAATTAAACACATAGATTATAAACAACGGCGTAAAGATCCCGATCAGAATGGCCGGATTCTCCGAGATTCCCCGAGCTTTCAGGGCAATGGCCACAAAAACAATGCCCAGCACTCCCACCGTGGAGAGAGAAGGAAAGCGGGGCGCCCAGGTCTTCTTGAATTCCTGCGGTCCATATTTCTTCAAAAAAACCTGCCTGGTGAGATAGCCAAGAAGCATGGGCAGAAAGACAATGATCACGATCTGCTTGACCACCAGCATCAGGTCAACATCCACCTTGGCACCCATGAGCCCCTGCACATAGAACGGGGTGGCCAGCGAACCCAGAGTAAGGCCGATCACTGTCATATTGACGGCTGCGGCCAGATTTCCCTTGGCAAAGCCGGTCCAGGAGATAGTCATGCCGCTGGTAGGCAGCAGGGAGGCAAGAAGCAGCCCCAGAGCCATATACGGTTGGTCTCGAAAAAAAACAAGCCCCAGACCATAGGCAACAAAGGGGATAATAAGAAAATTGATGCCCTGGGCGAAAAGCTGCAGCCGGACATTCTTGATCCCATCCTGCAGGGCTTTGATGTTCAAGGTCACCATCATGGGATACACCATGAGGAAAGTGAACGGCAGAATCAGACTTTTAAGAATGCTCGAAGATTCCGGGGCGGCACTGATTCCGAACAGATAGCCTGCCGCCATCATGGCCGGGATAACCACAACCAGCCGCTTGTTGATTTTGATCAAAAAATTCCACATACCAGAACTCCCTTCTTAATTATTCCCGAAGATCCACCTTTGCCGGCAGCGAAGCTTATTTCGCTTCTTCAATCATCTCAATTATTTTCTTGTATGTCTCTGCCAATGAGGCAGGAAACTGCTCGTCATCAATCACTGCCCTGATGTTGTCAGCGCTGAAGCTCAAAAAACGCACCTGGGTTTTTCCATTCTGGGTGAAGGTCATTATAAACTTGGGCATGAGCACCGCACGCTCGGGGTTGCCGGAAAGACTTTTCGCCGCCTTTTCCGGCTTGCAGATCTGAATCATATGCAGATCAAAACCTTCGGCAACCTCAGCCCCGTGCTTGCCAAAGGAATGGGCCATCTCCATTTTATCTTCGTTATGGACGATAAAGCCGTACTTCTTCACCACGGCGGTGAGGTCCTTGACAAACTGAGGGTTGCTCTTGCTGGTTTCCGTTGCAAAAAGATTGTCCCGTTTCATGTCGCTGCTCTCCTTGCTTGTCTATTTTTTTTATATGAAAGGAAAAAGGTTTTGTGCATATACACACTTATAAAGGGCACAAACAAGCCTGTCAAGGGGGAACTTAAGAAAACAATAAAACATTAAGATGCTCGCCCGAAACGTTTGACAGCGTGATTCTTTCGCGATACGGTACGCCATTCTTCAGGAAACCAGACAGATTGATGAACCTGTTAACCATAAGGAAACGACCATGGGAAAAAAAATAGTGATCATCGGCGGGGTTGCCGCCGGACCAAAATCCGCCTGCCGGGTAAAAAGACTCATGCCGGATGCGGAAGTGACCATCATCGATCAGGACAATCTGATCTCCTACGGAGGCTGCGGCATCCCCTATTATGTGTCGGGAGACGTCTCCGACGAGAAGGAGTTACGGAACACCAGCTTCCACATGACCCGGGACGAAGCTTTCTTTCTCAAGGCCAAGGGAGTAACAGCCCGGACCAACACAAGCGCCCTGGCCATTGACCGCAAGGCAAAAATCGTGCATGTCGAGGACGTGAACACCGGTGCCAAGGATTCCATCCCTTACGACAACCTGGTCCTTGCCACCGGCACCCGCCCCAACGTCCTGCCCATTCCCGGAGCAGACCTGGACGGAGTATTCACCATCAGCGACCTGCACAAAGCCATTGCCATCAAGGAGCGGATCGCCAAAGGCAAGGTGAGCCGGGCTGTGGTCATCGGCGGCGGCGCCATCGGCATCGAGATGGCCGAGGCCTTCACCGACCTGTGGGGAATTGAAACCACCATCCTTGAGTTCATGCCCCAGGTCATGCCCCGGTTGGTTGACTGGGATTTTGCGAGAATGCTGGAAACGCATCTTCAGGAAAGCGGGGTAACAGTATTCACCGGCGAAGGAGCAACGGCCATCGAAGGCAATGACGGCAAGGTCTGCCGGGTTGTCACCCCCAAACGGACCCTGGAAGCGGATCTGGTTGTGATGGCTGTCGGTGTACGGGCAAGAAGCGAACTGGCCCAGGAGGCCGGACTCCTTGTCTCAGCCATGGGCAACATCGTGGTCAACGAGCGGCTCCAGACCTCGGACCCGAACATCTATGCGGCCGGGGACTGCATCGAAGTCAAAAACATCATTACCGGCAAGGGCGGTATCGCCCCCATGGGTTCACTTGCCAATCGCGAAGGAAGAATCGTGGGAGACAATCTGGCCGGGATCCCCACCAAATACAAAGGCTGGATCGGCAGTTTCATAATGAAGGCCTTTGAACGCAGCATTGCTGCCACCGGGCTTTCGCTCGACACTGCCCTGGCCGAAGGTTTTGCCGCCGCCGCCGTGACCACCGCCCAATCCGACCGGGCCCATTTTTTCCCAAGCCAGGCCATTATCCCGCTGCGCCTCATCTTCGACACCAAGACCCGCAAGGTGCTGGGCTGCCAAGGATTCGGCCCCATGAGCGATGCGGTACTGGCCCGGATCGACGCGGCCGCCGCCATCATCGGCCAGGGCGGCACCATTGATGACATCAGCCAGTTGGAAATGGCTTACGCCCCACCCTTTGCCACGGCACTCGACGCCTTAAACGCCACAGCCAACGTGGCCGACAATCTGGCTGTGGCGTTTAAGGCGTCGAGTG